>MDSZ01004328.1_pt1 | contig 20841 bp, 18 predicted proteins | sample 811201 | NCBI WGS metagenome assembly MDSZ01 (sample SAMN05326647, study PRJNA326480) | marine metagenome | isolation source: seawater | place: Indian Ocean: North | collected 2010 | reverse complement strand
TTATCATTCTCCTTATATGCTTAATGTTGTTGATGCAAAACCTGTTGCAAAAGAGCAAATACCAGCTGTCGTCCATGTCGATAATACTTGTAGAGTGCAAACTGTAAAGCAGGACGAAAATTTAGAATTTTATAATTTGATTAGTAAATTCAAAGAACTCACTGGTATTCCAGTTTTATTAAATACTTCGTTCAATGAAAATGAGCCAATAGTATGCAGCCCAGAAGAGGCAATAGATTGTTTTATTAGAACAAAAATGGATTTTTTAGTTATTGAAAACTGGACAATATCAAGATGAAAATTTTTCATGTTGTAGAGGAGATATCAGATAAAAATAATAGTATTGTAACTATTACCAAAATTTTACTTTCATATAAAAATTTTCAGTCTTCAAAAATTGTAACTCCATATCCATTTAAAAATGCAAGATTTGAAAAAGGTATTGTTGGTATTAAGATATTCAAAAATATTTTTAAATTTAAATCTGAAGTATATAATTTTCTAAATTTCAATAAACCAGATATTGTCCACATACATGGATTGTGGAGACCTATCCATATATTTTTCATATTTACATCTATTCAGCTTGGTATCCCATTAATTATTCAACCACATGGAATGTTATTAGATGAAGCCATTAGAACCAAATCTAAAATAAATTATTTTTTTAAGCTCATGATAATAATGATTTATAAAATTTTACTTAAACAAGCTATCTTTATTGCTGTGACCACAGAAGAAAAAAAATCAATATACAAATATTTTAATACAAAAAATATTCATATTATACCTAACCCATTTAACTCAACATTTAAAGTAGAAAAAAATTTAAAAAAAAATATTTCATATTATGGAAGATTTAGCGAACATAAAAATTTAGATTTAATAATTAATTCGTTTCATGATGCTGATCTTGGTGAAAAATGGAAACTTCTAATTTATGGAATTGATGATGATTTAAAATATAAGGAAAAAATAAAAAATTTAATTAAAACTTTATACAAAAATAAAAACATTTTTATAAAAAAACCAATTTTTGACAAAAAGGAAAAGTTTAAAAAAATGTCAGAAAATTATCTTAATATTCTAATGTCTAAGTCCGAAATTTTAAGTTTAAGCGTGCTAGAAGCTTTAAGTGTTGGAACCAAAAGCTTAGTAAATAATAATATAAAATATCCAAATAAGATTTCTAAACTAATTTATTTTACAGAGCCAAAAAAGGATTTGATATCAAAAAAAATGAAAAGTATTACAGATAATTTTAAACAAGATTATTCAGCAAGAGAAAGAGTAAAAAATAAATTTAAAAAAATATATAATATTGAAAAGTCTAAAAGTAGTTATGAGGCTCTCACTCAAAAATTCAGTAAGCTAAAAAGTATTACAGCAGGAGTAGATTTTTTTAACGTATCTTTCGCTAATGGATTGAATTCATTCCTTGTTCCTTTTTTGGTCGTAATATATGCCCTAATTAACCCTTCAATTTCTGCTGAAATCGCTATTATTGAAGGCACAATAATATATTTTACGCAAGTTTTTTCATCAAATAGTAGAGCGATACTTTTAAATGAAAAAAATGACGAATTATTTATAAATATTATTTCATTTAGAACATTAATCTCCACGTTAATATTGCTTTTTTTTATTGTTTTTTTTTCAAATATAAATTTTATCGAACAAAATTTTCACTTAGTATTAATAGCACTGGTATTATTATCATGGACTAATGAAATTACCTTGGTATTTATTGAAAAAAAAAATCTTAAATTTTTTCTCTCAATATTTATTCTGTGTTCAATTATATTTTATTTTATATTAACTATAAATATATTATCTGATAGATTTGATTTTGCATCGATTATAATTTCTTATTTTATTTTTCACGTTTTTTTCATTAATTATTTTTTCAATTTAATTATAGCCTTAAAATTAAAACAAAACTTAAGCGGATTATATAAAAACATATTTCCTTTTTTATCAACATTATCTAACACAACATCAGTTTTATTTTGGAGATATTCAATCTTATTTTTTTCCTCTAAGGAAATAGCAGGAATAATTTTTGCTATCTTTTCCATAGCTTCTTTCCCAGGAACATTTTATAATAATATATTAGGCCAAACAATATTAAGGCAAAAGCGATTAGATACTTTATTTTCCAAATATGAAAATATTGTTTATTTGATATCAATATTTTTTATAGGTGTGTTTTATATATACTTAAAAAATAATATTTATTTAATTGATGTTTTTACATTAAATACAATCGTTTTATCATTTGCTGGTACAATAATAATGATTAAATCTTTAAGAAAAAGGCATCAAGCTCTATTCAAATTTTTTTACTTAAGAAATCAAGTTTTCAAAAGAGATATTTTATACAGCATTTCAATATTTCCATTAATTATTGTTTTAAATTATTACAACGGAATAGAGGCAATTTCATATGCATATTTACTATCTTCAGTAATCTCTTATTTTGTATATTCTATAAATTATGTCCCAAATTATAAACAGAGTTAGGTATATTTCTTTAATATTTTGTGTATTTTTCTCTATTTACACTTTAAAATTTTATGAGGGTTCTAAAGTATTATTTATGGTTTATAACTTGATTTTAATATTATTAGTTTACAATCTAACAAATTATTTATCATCATTTTTTTCTTTTTTTTTAGCATTTTATATTTTCATGGGATTTTGGTTTAAATTTAATTTAAGTTTAATATTTAACGATGGTTATATTTTTGATTCAGGAATGATGGTATCAAATAATATTGATAATGTTCTTATTATTTCAATATATATATTTTTAACTATTATACTTGCAAATTTATTTTCAAAATATTTTACTTATAATAAGTATGACTCATACTCAAAAATTAATTTAATTTATAAATTTTATTCTAGGTTCAAAATTTATATTATAATATTATTTATTATTTCTGTTTCTTATAATGGCTACCTTAACTTTTCTAATAAAATTTATATTAAGGGTTTAATATTTGAAAATGATTATAATTTTTTATCAACAAATTTTATTAAATGGTTGTTATTATTTGGTTTGACAACGTTTAGCTGTTACTTCTTGAATAAAGAGACAAAAAAAGGCGGTAAATTTCTTATTTTATTCTATTTAATGGCATTTTTTGAATTATTTATCTCTAATACATCGATGTTAAGTAGGTCACTACTTTTATTTGGCCTACCATTTGTTTATGCTTTTATATTTTACGAGGAGCAAAAAACTAAAGGATTTACAAGTTTTTTTGTAATAATTTTATTATTTATATCATTCTCAGTAGTTTCAATCTACCTATCTAATAAGTCTAGAGCATTTCATATTTATTCTTTAAAAGATCAAGTTAAAATTGAATATGAAAAACTCAATTCAAATGAGAAAGACATTTTAATATCCGATAAGAAAAAAAATTTTGAAAATTCTGATAAATTTAATTTTCAAATTAATGAAGTATTAACCGAAGCAAAAAAAGCAGACTCAAAAAAAATAACTTCTTTTATAATTATAAATAGATGGGTTGGAATTGACTCTTTAATTAATGTATCACGATCTGATAAGCTAAGCTTTAAGCTTTTTTTTGAGTCTTTTTCTGAAAAAAAAAGCAAATTTGGAAATACTTTTTATGAAAATAATTTTAATTTAGAGTATAAAAAACCGACTTTTTATTCAGGTAAAACTTTCGTTAAGGGAAATACCTTACCTGGTCTTTTTTCATTTTTATATTATTCAGGAAGTATTCCTTTTTTGCTCTTTTCTTTATTTTTTTTAGTTTTATTTTTTATATACTTTGAAAAAATTATTTTTAATTTATCTAAAAATAATTTATTTTTTGTTTCTTTTATATCTCATTTAATTGCAAATAGAATTTTTAGCTTTGGTTATGCACCTAAAGACACATATCTTTTCGCTTCTTCAATTTCTCTATGTATATTATTAATTTACTTTTTAGAGACTGATCGATTTGATAAAATATTTATCAACTTAAAATAAACTATAAGATATATGAAAATATTCATAATCAAAATTGCAATTAACATCTGATTATTATTTAAAAATTTCATACTAGAATATAAGGAGATAAAATTAAAAATATTAATAATTATTCCTGTTGAGGAGTTTGATAGCTTCCCAAAATTTAACTTTGATAAAATTCGGTATAATAGACTATGTAAATGTTTTTTATCGGCTTCATCAATTTTATCATTACCTATAAATCTACGAACTATAGAAAAGAGGTTTTCAAATGCTGGATACCACAAAAGATTAATTACTAATATTGGATTAATTGCGTTTATATTAATTATATCTATGATAATATAGCTCATCACAATCGATAAAACATAAACACCGTTATCTCCTAAAAAGCACTTTCCAAAAAAATTAAATATGTAGAAGGTAAATAAAATTATTATGATAAAATATAAATCAAATTTATAATCAAAATTAGAAATTAAAAATAAAACTATAATAAAATAGCCTATAAGATTAGTATTTACTCCATCGATAAAGTTTGAACCATTAAGTAATACAATTACACATAACGAAGTAAATATTATGTTAAATAAAATATTAGATAAAAAATTATCTATAAAGAAAATTTTAGTTTCTTCAATTTTTAATTCACAAAAATAAATGAGAGAAATTATTAAAACTAACTGTATTATTAACCTCAAGACAGGAGTAAAATTTGGTTTAGTATCCGAATAAAATCCTAAAACAAAAAATGTAATTAGAATAAATATTAAATTATCTGCAATTTTTTGATCATAAATATAATTGCTTATTGCTAAGGACAATAGAATATAAATTCCTCCGGATAATGGTACTTTTGAGACACTTTTGATTTTATGACTAAGCCTTAAATCTAATAAAAAATTCAATTTATATTGGACATAGTTAATACAGATAATTAAAAGAATATTAAGAAGAAAAAAGTATAAATAATTCATTTAATGTTTGCTAACAAGTTCAGTTATATTAACAGTTTCACCATTTTTCTATCTGTTTTAGTAATGCTAATACCTTTTGCCCAGGTAACCGGTCCTTTTTTAACAGATTTGTTAATAAGTTTATCAGCTTTATCATATTTAATAGTCATTTTAGTGCTCAATAGAAAATTTCACTATAGCAATAAATTTTTAAACTTACTCTTAATTTTTTGGGCATATGTATTATTAAACTCAATTTTTTCTGAATATAAGAATTTGACTCTTAAACCAAGTATTACTTTTTTTAGATTTATTATTTTTACTTTTGTTTTTATTTTTATTTGTAAACATTATAAAACATTTTTAGAAAAATTTAACGTTTCATTAATAATCGTTTTATCAATTGTTATTTTTGATGGTTATTTTCAATTTATATTTGGAAAAAATATAATTGGGCTCGAAAAAATAAGACCTGATAGATTGTCAAGTTTTTTTCATGATGAACTAATCTTAGGTTCTTTTTTATCAAAATTTTTACCTATAATTATTTATTTTTATTATCAAAATATTAATTTTAAAAAAATAAGAATTTTTAACTCAATAATTATAATTTTTATAATTCCTCTGATATTTCTGAGTGGAGAGAGGGCAGCATTTTTTGTGAGTATCTTATTTTGTATTTTGGTTATGCCTTTTATTTTTTCAATTAAAAAATTTACTTTAATAATTTTCTCATTTTTAATTTTTAGCATTATTATAATTAATTCTAATAAAATAATTTACGATAGATATGTTATTCAACTAAAAGATCACTTAATATTAAAAAAAGATAAAAAAACAATTTTATTTCCTGAACATATTGGATTATTTAACTCTGCTTATGAAAATTATTTAAAAAACAAACTTTTAGGTTCTGGAGTAAAATCATTCAGAAAAACTTGCAAATTTAATAATAGTGATTTTAAACAAGAATTAGAAACAATTAGAAGATTTGATTTTTGTTCTACTCATCCTCATAATTATTATCTGCAATTTCTTACTGAGTTAGGATTAATCGGTTTTAGTTTTATATTTGCAGCATTCATATTTTGCTTAATTAATTACTTCAAATCAATATTTTTTCTTTTCTTTAAAAAAAAAAGTAACCAGATACTTTTCAAGAAATATATTATTTTACTCACTGGATTAATTGTAATTTTGTGGCCGTTAACAACAACAGGTAATTTCTTTAATAATTATAACTCTAGTTTTATTTTTTTACATTTGGGTTTCTTTTTAAATATCAAAAATGAATATAATCTTAAACATTAAAAACAAATTAATTATTTTATCTTTTACTCTTTATATTTTTTTTTGGAGTATGAATTTTTCTGATATTTTGATGATGAGATATTTTGTTATAATACCATTTTTATTTGCCCTATTTGAAAAAAATATTCTTTTGAGGTTAAGAATTAAATATTATTTACTTATTCCGTTATTTTTGATTTCTCATTACTTTTTAATAAATCTAATCAATATTACCCAAATTAATTTAAATGACTTTTTAAGCATAGTTTTTATGTGCATAATTATATTTTCATTTTTAATTTATAGGAACTTGTTATTAAATAATTTCGCTAATATTTTAAAATTATTTTTTATTTCATTGATTTTATTTTCTATCATAAATAGGCAAATTGTAGATGTAGGTTCGTGCAGCGAAAATTTTTATTCATTTTTCCCCTTTTTTTTAAAGCTATCATTGTCAAAAGGAATTTTTTCTGAAAACTCACATTTAGCGATGATGAATATTGGCGCTATACTTTCGGCAAGTTACATCTATATCAAAACAAGAGATGTATTTCTTTTATTTCTCACTATTTCAAGTTTGATAATTAATATTTTAAATTTAAGTACTACCTTTATTTTAGGATATATACTTTGTTCTGTAATCTTTTTAATATTTGTAAAAGATAAATATTTTAAGATTTTTTTAATAATAAGTTTATCTCTTTTTTGTTTTCTATACTCTATCAGCGATGATTGCTCAAAAAAGCTATCTGACATTAATTTTAATGATATTCAAAAAAATGAACATAAATCTCGCAAAAGTGGAGAACTTACATCTAATATTTATGAAAGATCAATAATAATATCTCTTAAAACTCTTCAGACCAAACCTTTAGGGTGGGGTTATGGTGGCTCAAAAAAGGCAGTAAATGATTATATCAATAATATAAGAAAAAATAATCCTCAATGTAAATACTTTGATGCATATTCAAAAGGAATTTGTGTAGGAGTTCCAGATACAATTTTATATAAAGGGAAACTGCGTAATTTAAATAGTTTAGTTTGGGTCTTAAATAGAGAAGACTCTTTAGGGAACATTTTTAAATTAACAATAGAATTTGGATATTTAAATATTTTTTTTATAATTTTATTTTTTAATTTTATAAAGAATAGAAAAATAACCGAATATGAAATATTTTTTATATCTCTTTTTGTAACTCAGCTTTTTAGAGGAGCTGGTTATATAAATGGAGCTTTTATAATATGTATAATAGAAATTTTTTTGATTAAGTATCTCATAGCAGACAGTCTCCATCCAAAAAAGAAGTCTCCCAGTTTTTCCTAATACTTTCGTTTACTTTTTTGTCTAAAGCTGAGTTTATTTTTATTAGATATGGATTATTTTCAATATGTCTTAAAAAATAGTTTTTTTTGTATAATTTCGATAAAATACTTATTTTTAAATTTCTATATTCAATTAAAGCACAATTTTTTTTTTTTGAAAATTCTGATAAATATTCAAAAATTTCATTAACTGTATTTTGATTTGAATTTTCCAACCTAATTTCAGCCAAATACATTCTAAAAATTTTTAATTTTTTTATCTTTTCTTTAACTAATATAGAATATCCAACAAATTTATTTTTTTTGTAAATTTTAATTACAAAAATTTCTTTATTATGTTTTATAATATTTAAATAATTTGAAATTTCACTTCCAGATCTTTTTTCAATTGGAAATTTACAATTCTTTTCGTACTTAACATTAAAACTTTCAATATCTTCATCTGTATTTTTTTGAATTTTGTAATTAAGTTTTTTTCCTTTTTTTTTAAAGTTTACTAATACTTGATATGTGAATAAGAGAAATACTAAAAATGGCTTTAATAAATACAATAAATTGTAACCTTTTTTTTTTATTATTATATTTATAAAATTTTCATTATTTAAAATTTTAAAATAGATTTTCCTCGAACCGTAGTTATTAATTTCTTTAGCTCCTAAAGATTTCCAAATCTCTGAAACTTTGAAGTTTGCTGTAGTGGTTAATAAGATTACGTTTTTCTCACCGAAAAATTTGTTTATTAAAAATATTGAATAATTTCTATACTTTTTGCTTACATTCCAATTTGAACTAACTAATATTTTATAAACTTTTTTGTTATATACTAATTTTTTTTCAAAATATGAATGATATCCAACAAGTTTATCTTTAAAAAAAATTCCATCACCTATATCTATTTTTTTATCATTTTTCCAAAGTTTCGTCCAAAAATAATACTTGGGAATTTCAAAACCATTTTTATTTATTAACTTTTTAATTTTTTTGTAAAAACTAATATTAAGTTTGGTTATTATCATAAATAATATATTACTTATAAAAAAATGAATAAGGAAGAAAAAATACTTAAGTTTATAAAAAGTAGGTATAAAAAAAAAATTAGTTTAGATACTAAAATCTTTCAAGTGTTAAATATAGACTCTTTTGAATTTGTGAAATTAGTTGCCCAAGTTCAAATAATTGTAAAAAAAAATATATTCCTAATATTTCAGAAAATTTTTCGAATATTAGTTTAAAAAAATTTTTATCTTTCTTTAAATAATTTAGTTTTCAAGAGCACTCTAATTTTTTTTCTTAAAATTTTTTTGTTTGGAGCTTTAGGTATTTCTTTAATCTCCAATTCATTTACATTTAAAATTATTTTAGGTATTTTAAATCTCGATATTTTATGTTTCAAATAATTATAAAACTTTTTGTAATCAAGCTTTTTTTTACTCTCGTAAATAAAAATTAGTTTATTTTGTGTAATTTTGTCTGGTATTGAACTTACAATTCCCAACTTTATTCCTTTTAAGTTATTTGTATATTGCTCAATTTCAATTGGATATATATTTTCTCCTGAGACAATAATCATATTATCCAATCTGTCTTTTATGAATAAATATTTCTTTTTGTTAAAATATCCCAAATCACCAGTTTGCAACCATTGATTTTTTTTTTTTAAATTAGTCAGTGCATTATCTCCGTAATAATTTCGGAAGATATTTCCTCCCTTAATCCAAATTTCTCCATATTTTCCTATTTTATTTTTGATTATTATCTTATTTCCCTTTAGTGCCTTGCCAACTGATCCATAAAAATATTTTTTATCATGTAATGTTTCTGTACTGGCGATAGATGATGTTTCAGTTAAACCATAGTTACATAAAATTTTAGTTTCAAATTTCCTTTCAAATTTAATTTGAGAAAACTTATCAAGTTTTGCACCACCACAAAATAATGATCTTATTTGATGATTTTTAATTTTTTTTTGAGAATTAAAATAATTAATATGAGTTGCCATTACGGAAGAATAATTAATCTTAAATTTTATACAAGTTGGCCAAAAATTAATTAAGCTTGTTTCAGGGCTTATCGTTAAAGTACTTCCACCTAGAATAAAAGGAAGTAGTGTTGGAATAAATTGACCATTATTGTGATAAAGAGGAGTTACTGATAAAAATCTAGGTCTATCATCTTTTATTCTTAGCTGGTCATGAATATCAAAAAGATTAGCAATCATTGAGGAATGTGTCAAAACAACTCCTTTAGGATTTCCTGTCGAACCAGAAGTAAAAAGGATTTGAGCTATATTATTTTTATTTTTATCAGATTTTTGTTTTTTATTTAAAATTTCATTAGAAAATAAAATCTTAAAAAAATTATTTTTATTTATTATTAAATTTTTTATTTTTTTAAAATCATTTATTCTATTTTTAAAATTTGGACTTGTTATAATAAAACTAGGTTTTGTTTTTTTTATTATGTAATTAATTTCACTTTTTCCACTATTTGGATTTATTGGGATAAAAACTCTATTATTATATAATATTGAAAGAAATATAATTAACAATTCAAGAGAATTATCTAATATTACTAAAATTTTTTGATTTTTTTTAATATTATATTTTTCTAATAAAAAATTAAAGTTTTTTAATACTTTTAACAGTTGAGAATAAGTAATTTCATTACTTTTATTCTCTGATAAATAAAAAATATTATCATTGTTTTTTTTACAATAAAAATCTAAAAAAACTTTTAAATTATGAATTTTTTTCATTATATTTTTTCAAGCTTAACATATTTTATTTATAAATTAAGTAAACTGTTGAATTTAAATAATAAAAATACTCTAAGAGTATTGATGTACCATGACATTAAAAAAAAAGAATTTAAATCTTTCGAGCAACAAATTAAATTAATTAAAAATGATGGATGGAATTTTTTACATCCTAATGACCTTCTTCATTTAAGAAAAAAAAAAATAAAAGGAAAAAATGTCATTTTAACTTTCGATGATGGTTTTTTTTCTAATTATGTTATTGAAAGGAAAATCCTCTCCAAGTATAAAATAAAAGCTGCATTTTTCATCCCTTATAATTTTATGATTTCAAAAAATAAAAAAGAAAGCCTAAAGTTTATTAAAAAACAACTAAAGATAAATAAATATGAAAGCGAAACTTACAAAAAAAATAATATGGATTTAGGTAATGTTTTAAAATTAAGTAAGAATGGACATGTTATTGGTTACCATACTAGGAATCATATTGAGTTATCAAAATGTGGAACCAAAAGTAAATTAAAATATGAAATATTAGGTTTTACAAGTAATACTTTTGAAAATTTAATATTAAAGCATAAATTTTTTTCATTTCCGTTTGGAAAATTAGATGATGTAAATAAAAACTCATATATTTTTGCAAAAAAAAAATACAAATTCATTTTTTTGGGAATTCGTGGTGAAAACAACAAATTTAATTTGCAACATAATTTAATCTTTAGAGATAATTTTTTGTTGAGTTATGACAAAAAAATGACACTTTCAATATTAAATGGGTATTTTGATATTCTTTACATGTTTAAAAAAATTAAAATTTTTAATAAATTTTCTTTAAATTAAATCAAATTAAAAAAGTTTTAAAAATTTTATGTAATTATCCAGTTCGAAATTAGTCGAATTTTCTAAACAATTTTTTTTATAAAAATTATAATTTTTTTTTAAACTTAAGATTTTATTTTTAATTTCTTCTAAAGATGATTTTTTGTTCAAAATCAAACCATCTCTTCTATTTCTGATTATTTCTTTAATTCCACCTTTTGAAATTGTAACTGTAGGTATTCCATAACTCTTTGCTTCTATCACGCTTAATGGGCAATTCTCTATTTTACTTGTTACAAACAAAACATCTATCTTTTGATACATAAATTCTTTTTTTGTCCATCTAAAAATCTTAATATTTTTATTTTGATTTTTTTTAATTTTGATTGATCCATCTCCAAAAACAAAAAATTTTAAATTTTTATTACTTAAATTATTTGCTATTTTTAAGAATTGATTAATTCCTTTTTCTTTTTCAAACCTTCCTATGAAACCAATTTTTAAACTTTTAAGATTTTTTTTTCGAATTTTTTTTGGTACTTCTATATAATTATATATCACTTTTTGATTGCCTAATTTTGTCAAAGGAAAATATATATTCCACCATTTTTTTGTAAATTTTGAAACATAAATGCTGTAAAAACTAAATAATGATAGCAACGAACTTATCATCCCCGCAGATAATTGAATAAAATTTAAGCTATATATATGACTATGATAGACAACAATAAATTTTGAATTTCGAAAAAATAATTTTATTAATAAAAAATATAGGGCGTGTACTGTTGTATTGCTTATTATAAATATATTTTCTTTTTTTTTATCTATTTTGTTTATTTTTCTCAAAATTTTAAGTGTTTTAAAAAATTCTTTTAAAATATTACATTTATAAAACTTATTGAAGAGTTTAGAATTTAAATTTATGACTGTTTCATTATTTGCATCTATAAGAATTGTATTAATTTTTTTTTTAGAAAAATAATTTATCAGATTACTTTGAAAACTTGCAATACCGGCAATTGCATTAGATAGAAATATTATATTATATTTTTTTGAAATATTGTTACTTCTCATCAGAGTTATTAATTTTAATTAAAAAAATATATTTTATATCCTCTTATATTTTTAACATTTATTTCATTTAAATTAAAATCTTTACCATTATAAAAGTGTGTACAAGGACTTTTACTAAAATAACACTCACCTTTGTTTGATTTATAAAATATTATTTTATTACCTTTTTTGACCTCTATATTTTCATTTTTTTTAAAAACCAATTCACTGTTATATATATTTGGCCAGGCAACAATATTATTATTAATACCCTGATATATTCTGTTTATATTCTTCAAACTAATGCCCACGAACATTACAATAATAGTAATTCTAAAATATTTAATAGTTTTCCTTTCATTTAAAAAAAAACTAAAATTTTTAATACACGTAACAATTAATATGGCAAGAAATGTAATTAAATAACTATAACCATACCTAAACACAGGAAATTTCAAAAACCATAATATTGATCCAACAATTGAAACAACTAAACATAAATAAAAATCAATACTTAGATTTGGTTTATTTCTTATTATATTTTTATTTTTCTTTTCATATATTAAAAGACTAATTAATAAAATTATGGTGAATATGGAATACGGAAGAAGTTTATCAATAATTTTTTTTCCTTCTGAACTTATCCATATTTCTAACCAATTATAATTTTTTAAGTAATCCTCGTGAGATTTTTTTTGACCTTTTTGGTTCATCCACCCTTTTGTCCAAGCCTCATTTTCTAACCTTGTATTAATGGCATTGCTTCCGCGATCACTATTTTTGTCATACCAAAATACTTTTTCTATACAAGTTTGCTCAATTGGAAACATCAAACAACCTGAAACTAAAATATTTTTACCAAAATAAAGAGATAAAAATATTAATGAAAAAATACTAACTTTATTTAATAAGAATTTTATTTTTAAATTTCTAAAAATATAAAATAGAGGTATTAAAAATCCTAGCAAAAGTGTGACTTTATTTAGAAAAATAAATGTAGATGCTAATATCGTTTTTTTTAATTTTATTATAGCATCCGTTCCTTTAATACTTTCTATTATAAGATAAAAAAATAATAAATTTGCTGGAGCATCATTCCCAAAATCACTATATCGGTTTACTCTAAAGAAAACGAACGAAACTAAACTAAATATTAATATTTTTTGTAAATAATTATTCTTTCGATTGAATAGCTCATAAATACAATATCCTATGAAATTACAAAATATTAAACCTATGGGTACTGTGATACCTTGCTCACCAAAAATATAATTATTATATATTGATGAAACATATTGAATTATTGATGTATGTCCAAATCTAAAATGAATATTACTAATTCCAATTAATATTTTATGTTCATTGAGAATACTTATGTAAGGTAGATGATATGATCCAGCATCTGGTCGATACGTTCCATCATAAGACATTGTTAATAATAGGAGTAACGAAATGGGAATCGATAATACCAAAATCTTTTTTAAAAAGTTTTTGTTAAATATTAATAAGAATAAAACAAAAGGTGAAAAAAAAATAATTAAATTAATAAATTTATTTAAACTTACAAAAAAATTTAAAAACAGTGATATAAATCCTATTAGAAATATACCAAAAAAAAGGAATTCGAATATATTGTCACTTTCCCTAATTTTTTTGTCAATAATAATATAGTAAAATAAATATCCACATATATAAATATGCAATGATATCAAGTAACTATAAAAAAAAATTTCAACCATTCAAATTACTTCAATTATGATGCTTTTTTTAAAAATTTTGCCATATGTTTTTTAAATATTTCGATGAAATAAAATATAAGTTTATAAGATATATTGAAAGCAATTATAAAATTAATTTATTAATTTATAATAATATTCATCTGTTTAAATTTTTACTACCCCATGAGAAAGATTATTATGGAATGCAATTATTGTGCAAAAATAATACAAATAAGGTGATATTAGATATAGGCGCCAGCTTAGGAATATCATCGTTAGGTTTTCGAAGATTGGGTTTTAAGAATAAAATATACGCTTTTGAACCAAATTTTTTTTTATATGAAAACTTTTTAAAAAAAAATCTTAAGAACGATAATAATATTTATTTAAAAAATATTGCTCTGGGAAATGCAAATAATTCAAAAATTATGTATATGCCTTATTATGATTCTAGTTGTATTCATTATTTTTGTAGTTTTGATAAAAAGTATTTATTAAACAGTATAAAGATTACTTTTCCATCTTTACTTAAAAATTTGGAAATAAAAAAAAAAAAAATTATATGTCGTAAATTTGATGATTTAAAACTAAATATTAAACCACACTTTATCAAAATAGATACTGAAGGTTTTGATGAATATGTTTTATTGGGCATGAAAAAAACAATAAAAAAATATAAACCAATATTTTTAATTGAATATAATATTGAGTACTTTAATAATATTAAGTATATTTTAAAAGGATATTTGCCATATACATATAATTTAAAACAAAATAAAATGATAAAACTTCCTACAAAAATTAATCAAAAAAAAATATCTAGGACAAATAAAGAAAATTTTCTATCAATAAGAAACATTTATTTCATTCCAAAAACAATGAAAATTAATTAATGTTAGTTTCAATAATAATACCTGTTTATAATGAAGAAAAATATATTTTTGAAATTTTAAAGAGAGTAAACAATGTCAAAAATATCGAAAAAGAGATTATCGTTATTAATGATCAATCAAATGATCAAACATTAAATATTTTAAATAATGATTGCAAGTCTCTATACACAAAGCTAATTACAAATAAAAAAAACAGAGGCAAAGGTTTTTCTTGTAGAGAAGGTATAAAACATTCCACAGGTGAAATAATTATAATACAAGATGCTGACTTGGAGTATAATCCTGAAAATTTTTTAAATTTGATCGAGCCTATAAAACAAAAAAATGCCAAAGTTGTTTATGGATCAAGAGTTATGCCAGGAGGAAATAGAACAAGACCCAAAACATTTGATTTTATTATAAGATATTTTGCTAATTGGTTTCTAACTTTTTTGTCAAATATATTAAATAAACAATTTATAAGTGATTGTCATACATGCTATAAAGTATTTTCCTCAGATGTTTTAAAAAAAATTACATTATATGAAGATGGTTTCTGTTTTTGTCCTGAAATTACAGCCAAAGTTTCTAGACTAGGAATTAAAATCAAAGAAGTTCCAATTGATTACTATGGCAGGACACATGCCGAGGGAAAAAAAATTGTTTACTTTGACGGTTTTAGAGCGATATATTCTATATTAAAGTATAACTTGTTTAAAAATAGTTAATTTAATTTTTAAGAGAAAAATTAACAGTCATTTTTTTAAAGAATTATTTATGATAAAATCAAAACTTCATATTGGGAAAAAAGATAAAATTTTTTTAGCAGGTCATAAAGGTCTAGTTGGGAATTCTGTATTTAAAAAACTAAAAAATGAGGGATATCAAAAAATAATAACAGCATCAAAAAAAAAACTGAATCTTTTAAATCAAGACAAAGTTTCAAAATTTATTCAAAAGACAAAACCTAAGGCAATAATAATTTGTGCAGCTAAAGTCGGAGGTGTCAATGCGAATAAAACATTTAAAGCAGATTTCATTTATGAAAATATGACAATTCAAAATAATCTAATAAATGCAGCATTTAAAGAAAAAGTTGAAAGACTAGTATTTCTTGGATCAAGTTGTATTTATCCTGCAAAATCTAAACAGCCTATAAAGGAAAGTTATCTACTAACAGGGCCGCTTGAAAAAACTAATGATGCCTATGCTATAGCTAAAATTTCAGGCATTAAATATTGTCAGTCTCTGAATGAACAATACAAAAAGAATTATATTTGTTTGATGCCAACCAATATCTTTGGAAAAAATGATAATTATAATTTACTAAATTCGCACTTTATTCCTGCATTAATTAGAAAAATTCATACTGCAATAAAAAAAAGAAAAAGTTTTATAGAGGTTTGGGGAACAGGTAAGCCAAAAAGAGAAATTATGCATGTTGATGATCTTGCGGATGCAGTAATTTATTTCTTAAACAAAGAAACAAAAGAAAGTTTAATAAATATCGGCTCAGGTTTTGAAAGAAGCATAAATCAATATGCTAATATGCTTATAAAAATATCAGGATCAAATCTTAAAATTAAAAATATTAAAAAAGATCTTAATGGAGTTAGTAGAAAATTATTAAATACTAGCCTAGCTAAAAAATATGGTTGGAAATCAAAAGAAAATATTTATAAAAAATTAAAAGAAACTTTTGAATCTTATAGCCAAGCTTAATAAATTTTTTATAAATGTTAAAATTAAGTTTAATTAATTATCTATTAATAATTTCAATTTTCGGTTACTCATTTATTTTCAAAAAAATTTTATATAAAAAAAAATTTAATAATTTTGAAATCTCTAATTTAGATTTTTTTTATGGAATAATTTTTATATATTTTATTTCGTTACTATTTCATTTTATTGTACCTCTAAGTAAAATGACTCCAATAGTAATTATATTTGGAATCACTTCATTTCTTTATTGTTTAATAAATAAACAATTAAAAATTTCTTTAATCAAATACTTCCTTACTGTGTTAATTTTTTCAATAATTTCTTATTATGGAAGTGATAATGTTGATTCTCCTTTATATCACTTGCAAGTAATAAATTGGTTAACTGATCATAAGCTAGTCTTTGGTATTGCAAATCTTGAATATAGATATGGAATTAATTATCCATGGTATTCAATATTGGGTTTGCTTAATATAGAGTATTTGGGTTTTTCGAATAAATACTATTTCAGTCTAATTATTTTTTCTTTTATTTTTTATGAATTACTAGCAAACAGGGAATTAAATAAAAGCCTTATGTTTTTATCTTTTTCGCTTTCTTATTTATTCTTATTTGGATTAATTCACCCTTTTAATTACGGAGTCGTCTTAAATCATATTGGAAATCCTGAGAAAGATTTATTTAATATGCTTTTATTTTTAACCTTAATTTATGTTTTTATAAAAATATATGAAAACGATAATCACAAAAATAAAAAAAATCTTATATCAATATATTTGATAGTTTTATCATTAGTGATTATGCAAACCCCTATTTATGGTCTTATCATATTAACTTTTTTGTTTATTTTTTTTAAAGACTTTAAAATTAAAGATCAAATCAGATTATTTAGTTTCCTTTTTATAATTTTTTTTCTTTGGTCCTTAAAAAGTGTTGCAATAAATGGCTGTCTAGTTTTCCCTATTTCAATAACTTGTTTAAACACTGATTGGACAATAGATATTTCAACTTTAAATTATATGGTTGATGAAATGAAGCGTTGGTGCCGTAGTCTACCTGGTTTAGAAATGTTAAATGATGAATATAGAACTTTGGAAACATTTCTTTGGTTTAAACCATGGTTTCTAAACTATTACCTTAAAACAGCTATGCACCAAATAAACTCGATTGTTATAATTTTTAGTTTAGTTATTTCTATGTATTTAATTTATAAAAAATTTTTTTTAATTAATCATCATGAAAAAATACTGCTAATAGCAATATTGTTAGTAAATGTTACCTGTACAATTTTAATTCCAGAAATAAGATATTACTGGGGGCCTCATATATCACTATCATGCTTATTATTAACATTAGTTGTATATTTGTTAGACATTAAAATGTTTAAAAATAGAAATATATATTTAATAGTTCCATTAATTTCTTTAATTTTATTCACTTCTATTAAGGTAATTCCAAAATTCAAAATTTCTAACTTAGATGAACTTCCAAAAAGAGTACATGACTTTAGTTCAATAAAAAAAATTGGAACATATAATAATTATGATGTTTTCACAAATTATGGTAAGTGCGCAGATTTTGATGAAATATGTGTGACTATACCTAAAAAAAAATATGAATTTATAAATAAATATTCATACTTGATAATATTAAGATGATTATTTTATGAAAATATCAATAGTTACAGCAACATCTAATAGTGAAAACTATATTCTTTCGAACATTAATTCTATTAATATGCAGTCATATAAAAATTATGAACATATTATAATAGATAATAAATCAAACGATAAAACCATTGATATCATTAAAAAGAATGGAAAAAATTTGATCATTAAGTCTGAAAAAGATATGGGAATATATGATGCTTTTAATAAAGGCATTGGGATAGCTTCAGGCGATATTATTTCAATTCTTAACTCTGACGACTTTTATAAAAATTCTGATATTTTGGAGGATGTAGTTGAGATTTTTATGAAACAAAAAGTTGATATTGTTTATGGAAATTTAGATTATGTTAGAAGAAATAATATTAATAAAATAGTTAGGTATTGGAAATCAAACACTTTTAAAACCAATAGTTTTAATATTGGATGGTCTCCTCCTCATCCAACTTTCTTTGTTAGAAAAACAATTTACTCAAGATATGGTAATTTTAATTTAAATAATGGTAATTCTTCAGACTTCGAACTAATGTTTAGATTTTTAGAAAAAAATAAAATAAGTAGTTATTATTTAAATAAAACATTAATTACAATGAGAACTGGAGGACAATCTAACAAAAGTATAACTGAAATAGTTAAACAAAATCTTAGAATATTACAAATACTAGGTATTCAATTTAATTTATTTAAGATAATAAAATTTCTTGTATACAAATTAATAAATAGAATAAAACAGTTGATAATTCTAAAATGAATAATCTAAAAATATCAGTAATTATACCTTGTTATAATGAGGAGAAAACAATAGAAAAAATTATTGAACAAGTAAGTATCAATGGAGATATGATCCATGAAATAATAATAATTGATGATAATTCCACAGATAGATCTAAAGAAATAATTACAGATATATCTAAAAAAAATTCAAAAATTATATTTCATTTCAAAGATAAAAATGAAGGAAAAGGATCTGCTTTAAAAAAAGGTTTTGAACTAACAACCGGTGAAATAATTTTAATACAGGACGCTGATCTCGAATACGATCCTTCAGAATATAAAAAATTGTTGAAACCTTTTTTAACAAGCAATGCTGATGTTGTTTATGGATCAAGGTTTTTAGGTGGTGACATGGTTAGATTAAGTTTTTTTTGGCATTTTTTAGCAAATAAAATATTAACTTTTATTTGTAACTTAGTTACAAACTTAAATATGAGTGACATGGAAACTGGTTATAAATTAATAAAAAAAAAACATTTAGATAAAATTATTCTTAAAGAGAAATCATTTGGTATTGAGCCTGAACTTACAGTTAAATTAGCGAAAATGAACCTAGTCTTTTATGAAGTGCCAATAAGTTATAAAGGAAGAACATATTCACAAGGGAAAAAAATAGGACTAAAAGATGCTTTTATTGCTTTATTTTGTATTTTTAAGTACAAATTTTTTAATTGATTATTTCTTATAATATTTTAACTCATCATCGACCATAATTTTAACTAATTTACCTAAGCTTGTTTTTGGAGACCATTTAAGTTCTTTTTTTGCCAACAAAGAATTTCCTCTTAATAGATTTACTTCAGCAGGTCTAAATAATTTAGGATTTATTTTTATAATCGTTTTTTTGTTTTCAATATTTATTAGTTTTTCGTTTAAACCTTTTCCAATCCACTTAGTTTTCATATTTAGGTAATTTGTTGCTAAATTTATAAAATATTTTATGCTAAATGTTTTGCCGGTAGATATAACATAATCTTTTGGTTTTTTTTGTTGAAGCATTTTCCACATTGCTTCAACATATTCTTTTGCATAACCCCAGTCTCTTTTTGCATAAATATTTCCTAATTCAAGTATATTTAAATCTCCGTTAATTATTTTAACTAAACCTAAAACAATTTTTCTTGTTACAAATTCTTCTCCTCTTAGTGGAGACTCATGATTAAATAATATTCCAGAGACCGCAAATATATTATAAGATTTTCTGTAATTATCAGTAATTTGATGACCAAATACTTTTGAAATCGCATATGGACTTTGTGGGTTTAATGGAGTTGTCTCACTCTGTTTTTTCTCTATGATTTTGCCAAACATTTCAGATGAAGATGCTTGATAAAATTTAATCTTTTTATCAACAGATTTAATTGTTTCTAAAATTCTCAAAACTCCAAGTCCTGTGATATTTGAAGTATTTAATGGACTATTAAAGGAGGTTGCCACAAAAGATTGCGCAGCCAAATTATATACTTCATCAATTTTATGTTTTTTAAATATTTTTTCTATCTCATATAATTCACCTAATTCCATTTCTTCGTAAATTATTTTATTGATTATTCCTAATCTATTTAACCTCCAGTTATTTCCTCTAGCAGATCTTCTATCAGTTCCTATAATTCTATATTTTTTTTTTAATAAAAACTCTGCCAAGTATGCACCATCTTGTCCAGATATACCGGTTATTAAAGCTGTTTTTTTTGCCATCTAATTTCTTTTTATACCAAAAAATTACATTTTATTAGTTTAAACTGATCTTTTGTAATAATTTTGACTGCTTTACATTTACACTTTAAATTTGTATAAGGCATTGCCTGGTGATTATTGCGAAAGTGTAATACCCGATCCCATTCCGAACTCGGAAGTCAAGCCTTTCTGCGCCGATGGTACTTAGTCTTAAGACT
>MDSZ01127646.1_pt1 | contig 20847 bp, 20 predicted proteins | sample 811201 | NCBI WGS metagenome assembly MDSZ01 (sample SAMN05326647, study PRJNA326480) | marine metagenome | isolation source: seawater | place: Indian Ocean: North | collected 2010 | reverse complement strand
TTTATTCTAAGTTAGATACTGACATAGCTGCAGCTTTAATGAGTATAAATGCTGTGAAGGGAGTTAATATTGGAGCAGGTATGAACGCAGCTTTTTTAAGTGGTGAGGAAAATTCAGATGAGATGAGTAAAAGTTCTGGAAAGATAAAATTTAAAACAAACCAAGCAGGTGGAATTTTAGGAGGAATTTCCTCAGGTCAAAATATTATTGCCTCATTTGCGGTTAAACCAACATCTTCAATTTTAACAAGTCGAAACACAATAGATAAAAAAGGTAAAAATACAAAAATTTCTGTTAAAGGGAGGCATGATCCATGTGTAGGTATCAGAGCTGTTCCAATTGGAGAAGCAATGATTAATTGCGTATTATTAGATCATTTTCTAATGCACAGAGCTCAATGTGGTTAGTTAGACTTTTTATTTTTTGCTAAAATTATATTTGAGTTTAAAGTTTCCTCAACTTTATTGATTATTGATAATGAGTCCAACCCAGCGGTTTCATACATTTTTTCGGGTGTATCTTGATCAATAAAGATATCAGGTAAAATCATAGATCTAAATTTTAATCCAGTATCAAAAACTCCTCTATCAGATAACATTTGCATAACATGAGATCCGAAGCCACCTATTGAACCCTCCTCTATAGTTATTAAAACTTCATGATTTGTTGCTAGTTCCATAATTAATTTTTCATCTAAAGGTTTAGCAAATCTTGCATCTACTATTGTACATTCTATACCTTTCGCAGAAAGTTTTTCTGAAGCTTTTTTGCACTCTACTAGTCTCGTACCAAAATTTAATAGAGCTACTTTTTTTCCCTCTTTGATAATTTTAGCTTTTCCAATTTCTAATGTCTCTTTAATAGAGGGTAGTTGTACTCCTGTTCCACTTCCTCTTGGATATCTAAAAGCAGATGGTCTATCATTAATCCCAACTGAAGTGTTTATCATTTTTACAAGTTCCGCTTCATCGCTAGCAGCCATTACTACAAAATTTGGTAAAGTAGATAAGTAAGTGATATCAAAAGAGCCAGCATGTGTCGGTCCATCAGCCCCTACTAGCCCTGCTCTATCAATTGCAAATCTTACTGGTAAAGATTGCAAAGCTACATCGTGCACTACTTGGTCATAAGCTCTTTGTAAAAAAGTCGAATAAATTGCTGCGTAAGGTTTGTATCCTTCGGTTGCTAATCCAGCTGCAAAAGTAACTGCGTGTTGCTCAGCTATTCCAACATCAAATGATCTCTCTGGAAATTTTCTTTCAAATAAGTTTAGACCTGTACCAGATGGCATAGCGCCAGTTATGCCAATTATTTTAGTATCTTGTTCAGCATGTTTAATTAATGTTTCTGCAAAGACTTTTGTATATGATGGTATGTTAGAATTAGACTTGGATTGTTCTCCAGTTGATATATTAAACTTAGAAACTCCGTGATATTTATCTCCAGACTCCTCAGCTGGTTTATAACCTTTTCCTTTTTGAGTTCTTACATGCACAAGAACTGGGCCTTGATGATTTGAGTTTTTTACATTTTCGAATATTTGAACTAAATTTTCAACATCATGCCCATCAATCGGCCCAACATAGTAAAATCCTAGCTCACTAAATAAAGTTCCTCCAGTAACAATATTTCTCAACATGTCTTCAGCCTTTCCGGCTTTTTGACTAAATCTCTTTGAGAATGAGGAAATTATCATCTTAATTGTTTCTCTTAAACTAAAATAAAGTTTTCCCGAAAGAAGATTTGCCAAGTATTTACTCATCGCTCCCACAGGTCTTGCAATTGACATGTCATTATCATTTAAAACTACAATTAAATTAGATTTTAATGCCCCTGCATTATTCATTGCCTCATAAGCCATGCCGGCACTCATGGCTCCATCTCCGATGACAGCTATTACGTTATTTTTGTTGTTAGACAATTTTTTTGCAACCGACATTCCTAAAGTTGAAGATATAGAAGTAGAGCTATGAGCTGCTCCAAAAGGGTCATACTCACTTTCTGTTCTTTTTGTAAATCCAGATAACCCTCCTCCTTTTCTTAAAGTTTTTATTCTATCCCGCCTACCTGTAATAATTTTATGTGGATAGCATTGGTGACTTACGTCCCAAACTAATTTATCTTTTGGAGTATCGAAGACATAATGTAATGCCACAGTAAGTTCGACTACCCCTAAGCCAGCGCCAAGATGACCTCCTGTTTCGGAAACAACATCAATAAGTTCATCTCTTAATTCATCAGAAATTTTTTTTAAATCTTCTTTTTTAAATCTTTTTAAATCTGATGGAAAATTTATCTGTTTAATTAATTTGACCATTAAAAGTTTCTGTTAATTATAAATTCTATAGTTCCAGTTAAGTCTTTAGCATTTTTTCCATGTTTTTTTAATTTAAGCAATATTTTTTTCTTTAATTTTTCTGCATACTTATAAGACTTTTTGTAACCTAAAAGGTTGATAAGTGTAGATTTTCCTTTTTTTTTATCTTTTTTTATTGGTTTGCCAACTAAATTTTGTGATCCCCTAATATCTAAAAAATCATCAGCTAATTGAAATAATAAACCGATTTCCTCACCAAGTTTACCCATGAAATTTTTCTCTTTTGTATTTTTATTTGCAATTATTGCTACCGATTGAAGACAAAAGTTAAAAAGTTTACCTGTCTTTTTTCGTTGCATCTCAATAATTTGGTTCAATTTTTTTCTTTTATTTTCAAATTTTAAATCCATTTCCTGACCACCAGCGATTCCAGTGTGACCAGAAAAATTTGCTAATAAACTAATTATCTCATTTTTTTTTTTTGTTGGTAAATTTTTAGTCATCGAAATAATTTCAAATGCTAAAGTTAAAAGGGAATTACCTGCGAGCACAGCTGTTGCTTCACCAAATTTTTTATGGGTTGATAGTTTTCCTCTTCGAATTGAGTCATTATCCATACATGGGAGATCGTCGTGAATAAGCGAATATGAATGAATACATTCCACTGCTGCGCATATATTTATGAGATTTTTTTTCTTAAGTTTATAAAGTTTACCTGTATCAAAAATTATTGTGGACCTAATTTTTTTTCCACCTGAAATTACACCATATTTCATTGGTTGAACTAAGAGTGAATTTTTTTGGCTTTTTAGGAAATTTAACAGAAATTTATCAATTTTAACTGCATTTTTGTTTAATCGATTTTTAATCATTTTCTCCAGAATTATTTGAATTTGAAATCTCTTTTGATCTTTTTTTAAAAAGATTTTCTATATGTTTATTTAAACTTATCAGTCTTTTGTATTCTTTTTCAATGCTTATAAAATCTAAATCATTACTTTCAAGTTTTATCAAAATTGAGTTTATTTCGTCTCTGGCCTCTTTTAATGATTTACTTTTGATATCAGCTGGAATATTTTCAATTTTCATTAAATATAATAATTACATTATGAAAAACATCTATTCAAATATTTATTCTTTAGATAAAAAGGTGCTTAAAAAAACAATTGTATCTCTTAAACAAGGTTATTTAGCTGGATTGCCCACAGAAACTGTTTATGGGCTTGCAGGTAACGCATATTCCAATTCAGCAGTTAATAGAATTTTTAGACTCAAAAGAAGACCAAAAAAAAATCCACTAATAGTACATTATTACAACTTAAAAAGTGCTGAGAAAGATGTAATTTTTAATAAAAATTTTATTAAACTTTATAAAAAATTCTGTCCAGGACCCCTAACCTTTGTTTTAAAAAAGAATAAAAAGTCAAAAGTAAGCTCTTTAGTTACAAATAATCATAATACATTGGCAATCCGATTTCCGAGTCATAGAATAGTAAGAATGATACTAAAAAAAATAAACTTTCCTCTTGCAATGCCAAGTGCAAATCTTTCATCTAGGCTAAGCCCTATTAATGCGTTTGATGTTTTTGATGATTTCAAAAAGAAAATTAAAATAATTATAAACGGAGGAAATTCAAAAATTGGGATAGAGTCTACTGTTATTGATCTTACAAGTAGACCTAAGATATTAAGGCCAGGATTAATTAGTGCTAAAGAATTAAAAAGATTATTAAAGATTAATTTTTCAAACAAAAAATCAAAAATTAGATCTCCAGGTATGTTAAAAAAACATTACTCACCTGGAATTCCAGTCATTTTTGGTAAAAAGCCTACAAAAATAAATCATGCTTACTTAGTTTTTGGAAAAAAATTTAAAAGTAGGTTTAATTATTTCAATTTGAGTAAAAAAGCAGATTTGAAAGAAGCTGCAGCTAATTTATATAAAACTATGAGAAAAATTAAAAAAAAGGGCTACAAAAAAATTTTTGTATCCAATATACCAAAAATTGGTCCTGGTATCGCTATAAATGATCGTTTAAATAGATCCTCAAAATAATGTTTATTAAAATTAAAAATCTTTCAAAATTTTATAAAAATTATTTAGCGGTAAATAAAATAAGTTTTGAAATAGAAAAAAATCAAACTGTTGGATTACTTGGTCCAAATGGTTGTGGAAAAACTACTACAATTGGTATGATGCTAGGACTTGTTTCACCCTCAAGCGGAGAGATTTTAATTGAGAATAAAAATTTAAATTCACTAAAGAGAGACATTATATTAAAAAGATTTAATTTCGCTTCACCATATGTAGAGTTGCCCAAAAAACTTACAGTAAGACAAAATCTTGAGATCTATGGAAGACTTTATGATTTAGATAATTTAGAAAACAGAATTAATGAAATAGCTCAAGATTTAGATATAAAAGATTTTTTTGAGAGAAAAACTGGAGAATTATCCTCTGGACAAAAAAATAGAGTTTCCTTAGCAAAATCTTTAATTAATAAACCAGAAATTTTACTATTAGATGAGCCTACAGCAAGCTTAGACCCGGATATTGGAGATTTCATAAGGAGTTATATTGAAGAATATAAATCAAAAAATAAAATTACGATACTTTTGGCATCACATAACATGAGTGAAGTGGAAAGACTCTGTGATAGTGTGATTATGATGAGAAAGGGTAAAATTGTAGACAGTGGAACTTGTAAAGAGTTAATTCAAAAACATGGTAGAAATGATTTAGAAGAAACATTTTTAAAATTAGCAAGGAGTAAAGATGAATTTTAATAAAATATATGCTTTAGGATTAAGACACCTTTACTTAATCATGAATTCATTTCCAAGAATATTAGATTTAATTTATTGGCCAACTGTTCAAATTTTTTTGTGGGGATTTATTTCAAAGTTTTTTACACTCAATTCTGAATTTTATAGCAATACAGTTGGAGTGATTCTCACTGCAGCAATTTTGTACGATTTCTTGTTTAGAGCTAGTATAAGTTTTAATATGATGTTTCTTGAAGAGATTTGGAGTAGAAATTTTACTAACTTATTTATTGCTCCTATTAAGATAAGTGAAATTATTGTAGCACTAACTTTAACGGCAATATTAAGAACCTTAATAGGTTTGGTACCTGCAGTTTTAATTGCAATACCTTTATTTGGCGTTTCCGTTTTAAAACTTGGTCTACCGCTAATATTTTTATTACTTGGATTGTACCTATTTGGTATAACATTGGGTCTTTTAGTAACTTCGGGCTTATTAAGGTACGGCCCCTCATTTGAAAATATTGCTTGGGCTAGCTTATTTTTTTTAGCGCCTCTTGGATGTATTTACTATCCTATAGAGATATTGCCTAATACCCTTCAGATAATTGCAAAAAGTTTACCTCTGGTTCATATTTTTGAGGAAATGAGAAGTATTTTGATTAATAATGCTGTCAACTACGATAATATTTTTAAATCTATTGCTATATCTATAGTTTATTTTATTTTTGGTATATTAGTTTTTTATATTTCATATTTTGGAGCAAAAAAAAGAGGCACATTAATTAACATGGGTGAATAAAAATGAATGATTCAATAAATCAAATAAAAGAATTAGAGTCTGCGCCTAAGATCATCAAAAATATCTTCGATAAAAATGAAATAGAGAAATTTTTAAATTTGTATAAAAATTTACCAATTACAGTTCACAATAAAAAACAAAATGTAATAAAAAAACGATGGTTACAAGGCTATGATGAAGAATTAGAAAAAATTTTTTGCGAAAGATTAAAAAAACAAATCGGTGATTTTAAACTTGATAATCTCAAAGATAATAATGGAAATGAAATATTTGGTTTAATACAGGAAAGTTATGCGCCTATTGGCTTACATGTAGATGGTGGTTTTGAGTCCAACAATAAAATTTATAAGCAAAGTTTAATCCCTTTGTCTTCAGTTGGAAGCACAGTTATATTCAAAAATAGATATTATGGTGGCTCAACAACTTTCACTCAAGACCCTGAAGAGCTTAATAAAAAAAATTTAAACTATGGACAAAATAAAAGATCTGACATTCATTTAAAAATGTACGGAAATAAAGAATTTGATAAAGATATTCACAAAAAATATTTGAACCATGAAAAAATAGAAAACTTAAAAGGTTTAGAAGTCGAATTAATTTACAAATGGGAAGTTGGATCAATGCTTATTTTTGATAGAACTCACCTTCATTGTTCATCTTCAGTTATAGAAGGTAAAAAAATTGGTATAGCAACTTTTACAAAAAGATAATAATAAAATGGCAATTTACGATTGTTTCCAATATTTTGATGAAGACCACATTGTTGATCTAAGACTTAATATATTAGATAAATACGTAGATTATTTTGTAATAAGTGAGTCTACCAAAACACATCAGGGTAAAAACAAAAAAATTAATTTTAATCTAGACAATTTTCAAAAATATAAAAATAAAATTAAATTCGTTGTTGCTGACTATAAAGAAGAGATTAATTTTGAAAAACATATTGGTGGTGAGTCTCCTGTTGAACAACATCAAAGAAATGCATTAATACATGGTATCGAAGATGCATCTTCAGAGGATTTAATTATTTTATCAGACTCTGATGAAATTCCTGACTTAAGTAAATTACAAGATATTGAAAAAAATAAAACTTATATAGCATTTTCTCAAAAAATGTTTACTTACAAGCTGAATTTACAAAATTTGGATGAAAGTAATTGGATTGGGTCAAAAATAACTAAGAAAAAAAATATTTCATCAATGCAAAACTTAAGAAATATGAAATTTAAAGAATATCCTTTTTGGAGAATTGATAAAAAAAATATTCAAATTATAAAAGGAGGATGGCATTTTTCATATTTACTAACACCTGATCAAATCTTAAAAAAGATTAGATCTTTTTCACATGGTGAATTTAATAATGACAAGATTAGTTTAAAAAAAATAGAAGAGAAAATATTAAATAGTGAAGATATTTTTGACAGAGGATTTTCATTACAAAAAGTTGAGTTAGATGAGAGTTATCCAAAATATATTTTAGATAATAAACAAAAACTTAAAAGTTGGATTATTTAATTATGGTGCGCCGGATAGGAGTCGAACCCATAACCTCCGGAGCCGAAATCCGGCGCTCTATCCAGTTGAAGCTACCGGCGCACAATATCAATTTAAATTAATTTATGGATAAAACAATAAAATATTTAGTTGAAAAAAAAAATAATAATAAACGTTTGGACATTTTTTTATCTGAAAAAATTGACATAATAACCCGTTCTTATATTAAAAAACTTATCATAGATAATCATGTTCGTATAAATAAAATACCCATAAATGCGTGTTCAGCTAAAGTCAGATCTGATGATGAAGTTTTAATAAATATTGTCGAAAAGAGAATTCCTAATTTTAAACCAACAAATATAGAATTAGATATAATTTTTGAGGATAAAGATATTGCAATAATTAACAAGCCAAAAGGGATGGTTGTTCATCCAGGGGCTGGAAACTATCAAAATACTCTTGTCAACGCCCTGGTTTTTAAATACAAAAAAAATTTATCTGATTTAAATGGTGATATACGTCCAGGAATAGTTCATAGAATTGATAAAGATACAAGCGGACTTTTAGTTATTGCGAAAAATAATATCTCGCATTCTAACTTGGGAAAACAGTTTAATGATCATACTATCGGGAGAAAGTACCAATGTCTTGCTTGGGGAGTTGTGAGACCATTGAATGGTAAAATTGAAACACTAATTTCAAGAAATAAAAAAAATAGGCAACTTATGAGCGTAAGTGAAATCAATGGAAAAAAAGCAATCACAAATTATAAAACTTTAAAAGTATTTAATATTAAAGATATTCCAAAAATAAGTTTAATTGAATGTGAGCTGGAAACAGGAAGAACTCATCAAATAAGAGTACATCTAAAATATAGGGGATCGTCAATAGTAGGTGATCAACAATATGGTAAAAAAAATTTAAAATTTAAAAAAATTAATAAAGATTTTTCAAATATTTTATCCAGAATTTCTGGACAAATGTTACATGCTCAAACTTTAGAATTTTTCCATCCAACAAAAAATAAAAAACTTAAATTTTCAGCGCCTTTACCTAAAGATTTTAAAAAAATGTTAAATTTACTCAATAAATTAAGTGGTTGAAAAATTGGAATTAACATATAAATTTCCATCATGAGTGAAAGAAGTCATATTACTAATCTTCCTATACCCTCGTCCGGTGGGTTATCAGTTTATTTAGCACAAATAAAGAAATTTCCAATGTTAGACGCTGAGGAAGAGTATATGTTAGCAAAAAATTGGAGGGAAAGTGGAAATTTAAAATCAGCTCATAAGTTAGTTACAAGTCATTTAAGATTGGTGGCCAAAATTGCAATGGGTTATAGGGGATATGGTCTTCCAATCAATGAACTTATCTCTGAAGGAAATATTGGACTTATGCAAGCTGTGAAAAAATTTGATCCAGACAAAGGATTTAGGTTAGCCACTTATGCAATGTGGTGGATCAAAGCTTCTATTCAAGAATATGTTTTAAGATCATGGAGTTTAGTGAAAATGGGAACAACAACCGCTCAAAAAAAACTTTTTTTTAATTTGAAAAAACTTAAAAATCAAATTGCTCCAGGACAAGAGGGTGATCTAAAAGATGAACAAGTAAATGAAATATCTAAAAGATTAGATGTAGACTCTTCTGAAGTAATCAATATGAATAGGAGAATGATGGGTCAAGAAAAATCTCTAAATGATCCAATCAAAAGTGGGGAGGTTGAAGAGTGGCAGGATTGGTTGGTCGATGACAGTTTAGATCAGGAGTTAGTTATTTCTCAACAACAAGAGTATAATGATAAAAAAGACTTGTTGAAAAATGCTATGAAAATACTTAATGAAAGAGAAAAAGAAATTATAAAAGCTAGAAGATTAAGCGAGGACCCAGCTACTTTGGAAGACCTTAGTAAAAAATATAAAATCAGCAGGGAGCGTATTCGTCAAATAGAGACAAAAGCTTTTGAAAAGTTACAGAAATCTATGATCAACGCTAGTAAATCAAAAAATTTGCTACCAGCTAATTAAGATTTAAATGGATCTTCAATTAAAATGGTGTCTTCTCTTTCAGGACTAGTTGAAATACTTGAAATTTTAGCACCAATAAAATCCTCTAAACCATAAATATATTTTTTGGCATTTTCTGGCAAATCTTTAATATTTCTAATTCCTTTTGTTTTGACTTGCCATCCAGTAAATGTTTTATAAATTGGTTTAATATTAAATTGATCTTCTGAAGCGGCAGGTAAATAATCAATTTTTTTTCCATTAAGTTGATAACCAATGCACATTTTAATTTCTGCTAATTCATCTAATACATCCAATTTTGTCAAAGCTATACCATTAATTCCTGAAATTTTTATTGTTTGTCTCACTAAAATTCCATCGAACCAACCACATCTTCGTTTTCTAGCAGTAACTGTTCCAAACTCTTTGCCTCTTTTACCAAGTAACTCTCCAATTTTACCTTTTAATTCAGTTGGAAATGGTCCGCTTCCAACTCTAGTAGTATATGCTTTGGTAATACCTAGTACATATCCAATCTTATCTGGACCAGATCCTGAACCTGTTGCAGCCATCGCTGGCACTGTGTTGGAAGAAGTTACATAAGGATAAGTTCCATGATCTACATCAAGAAGAATACCCTGAGCTCCCTCAAATAATATTTTTTTTCTGTCCTTCTTAAATTCATCTAACCTAAGCCAAACAGGTTGTGCGAAATTTAAGATTTTTGGAGCAATTTTTAACAATTTTTTTTTAAGCTCATCTTTTTTAAAAACCTTTTTTTTTAAACCTTTTCTGATAGCATTGTGATGTAACAAGACATTCTCGAGTCTGTTGTCTAGGTTGCTTTCCGATCTCAAATCCATTACTCTAATTGATCTTCTTCCAACTTTATCCTCATAGCAAGGTCCTATTCCTCTTCGTGTTGTGCCAATTTTTCCTTTACCAGCAGCGTCTTCCCTAATTTCATCCATTTCTTGATGAAATGGGAGTATTAGTGAAGCTGACTCGGAAATCATAAAATTTTTAGCAGTTACATTAATTCCTTGTTTTTTAATTTCATCAATTTCATTAAGTAGTGCCCACGGATCAATTACAACTCCATTTCCAAGAATTGAAATTTTTCCTTCTCTTACGATACCCGAAGGTAATAATCTAAGTTTAAAAACTTTTTTGCCAATCACTAAAGTGTGGCCAGCATTGTGTCCACCTTGAAATCTAACGACAACATCCGCTTCGCTTGACAACCAGTCAACAATCTTACCTTTACCTTCGTCACCCCACTGCGAACCGACAACAACCACATTTTTCATGATGTAAATTTTTTTATTACCTTTATTGAATTTAAATGATTAATTGGACCATGTCCTTTTCCATAAGTTAAATTTGATTTAATAGCTTGGTTTACATATTTAATTCCAAGCTCACAAGAATTCTTTATAGGTTTTCCACATGATAAAAATGTTGTAATTGCACTTGATAAAGTGCAGCCTGTTCCATGGGTATTTTTTGTTAAAATTTTTTTGTTTTTAAAAATCTTTATTTCATTTTTATTCAGATAAATATCTTCGACATACTTAGATTTTTTATGACCACCTTTAATCAAAACGTTCTTTACACCTAATTTAAGTAAAACTTTTCCAGCTTTTATCATATCTTTAGTTTTAAAAATTTTGATTTTAGTTAATTCTTCAGCTTCTGGTATATTCGGTGTTATTAGAAGAACTTTTTTTATTAATTTTTCTCTTAAAATTTTTATTGCTTTTTTATTTATTAGTTTTGTTCCTCCTTTAGCAACCATTACTGGATCTAAAATAATTTTTTTAATTTTAAGTTTATTTAAAGTTCTAATTACAGTATTAATCACTTTTGATGAGTGAAGCATTCCGATTTTAATTGCGTCAGGTCTTATATCTCTACAGGTAAATAATATTTGTTTTTCTATTTCTAGAGGATTTAAAGGTACAACGGATTTTACCCCAGTAGTGTTTTGAGCGGTTATAGCGGTGACCGCGGTCATTGCATAACTTCCAAGTGAAGTAATAGTTTTAATATCTGCTTGAATACCTGCTCCTCCAGAAGAGTCTGACCCAGCAATAATTAAAATTTTAGATTTAGGTTTCAAATTATTTTATAGATTTCTTTATCAATTTTATACACTTTAAAATTAATTTCATATCATTAGACTCTGCCATTATTCTTATCTTTGGCTCTGTTCCAGATTTTCTCACTAAAATTCTTCCTTGTTTACCCATTAAAAAGATTGCTTTTTTGATAGCTTTTTTACATTTTAAACTATTTATTATCCCTTTATTTTTTACAGTCACATTATCCAAAACTTGAGGCAACGGTTTAAAGACATTCAATAATTTACTAGCTCTTCTATTTTTACGCAGGGCAAATAAAACTTCTAAAGCAACTAACAAACCATCTCCTGTTGTTGCGAATTTTCCTAGGATAATATGGCCAGATTGCTCACCTCCAAGATTAAAATTTAATCTTTTCATCTTTTCTTTAACATATCTATCACCTACCTTAGATCGAAAAAATTTAATTTTTTCCTTTTTTAAAAATTTTTCGAGACCATAGTTTGACATTAAAGTTCCAATAACACCTCCTTTTAAAATTTTTTTTGTTTTCCACCTTCGAGCTAGCATTGCAATGATTTGATCTCCATTTATAATTTTTCCATTTTCATCACACATAATAATTCTATCGGCATCTCCATCAAAAGAAATTCCAACATGAGCTTTAAATTTTTTTACTGCTTTTTGTATGTTTAATGGAAATGTTGAGCCACACTTAAGATTTATATTAAATCCATTAGGTTTAATCCCAATAGAAAATACTCTAGCACCTAACTCTTTTAATAATTTTGGGGCCGCTTTGTAACATGCTCCGTTAGCACAATCTAAAACGATTTTCATACCCCTTAAGTTAAAATTAGAAGGAAAATTATTTTTTAAAATTTTTATATATTTATCATTTCCGTCTTCGAGTCTTTTTACTCTTCCAAGCAAATTTGGATTTGTGAGTTGTTTTGTAATTTTTGTATCTATAAGTTTTTCTATCTTTTTTTCGATTTTGTCAGACAATTTCATTCCATCTGGTCCAAACAACTTTAAACCGTTATCAAAGTATTGATTATGCGATGCGGTGATCATAATACCCATGTTTGCGCTCATAGATTTTGTTAACATCGCAAGTCCATTCGTTGGAAGCGGGCCTAAGGTAAAAACATGCATACCGCCTGAAACTAATCCCGATACCAACGCGGGTTCTAAAGTGTAACCAGATAGTCGTGTATCTTTAGCAATTATTGCTACTTGTTTAGATTTTTTTTGATTTTTAAAATAAGTCCCTGAAGCTAATCCAAACTTAAAAAATTTCTCTCCAGTAATATTTCCTTTATTTACTGTGCCTCTAATACCGTCAGTTCCAAAGTATTTATTTTTCATAATTTATCAATTCAGTAATAACTTTTCGAATACTAAAATCCCTTGTTTAATTTCCTTAACATCATGCACTCTAAAAATTTGCACCCCTTGAGAGAGTAAAAAAAGTACAGAAGCTAACGTTCCTCCAATTCTTTCCTTACTATCATTTTTTCCGGAAATTTGATTAATAAACCTTTTCCTAGAAGTTCCAATTAAAATTGGTAATCCTAAACTATGAAACAAAGAAATTTTAGAAATTAAAGTCAAATTATGTTTCAAAGTTTTACCAAATCCTATGCCTGGATCCAAAATAATTTTTTTATCGTTAAAACTTTTATTTATCTTATTCTCAAAAAAATCGTAAATATCTAACAAGACATTTTCGTATTTTGGGTTAATTTGCATAGTGTTAGGTGTGCCTTGCATATGATGTAGGACTTTTACTACATTATAATTTTTGATATTTGACAAAGATTTTTTATCATAACTAAAACCCGAAACATCATTAATCAAATCAACACCGTTCTCAATACCCTGAACCATTAAATCTGACTTTCTTGTGTCAAATGATAAACATACATTTTTATATTTTCTTTTAAAATTTTTAATAACAGATTTTACTCTTTTCCATTCAAATTTAGGTTTTATACTTTTAGATCCAGGCCTTGTGGACTCACCACCAACATCTATAATGTTTGCTCCATAATAAATCATATTTGAAATGTGTCGAAATGATTTTGAATCGTTGTTAAATTTTCCTCCATCTGAAAAACTATCTGGGGTTAAATTTAAAATACCCATTATTGATGGTTTTGAAAAATCTACGTTCTTTAAAAAATTTCTCCTCTTAGATGTAATATTTTTTATGTTTTCTTTTACTACTTTTTTCTCTAAAAAATTCAAATTTCTTATATCTTTTAATAGGATCTGTTTACTTTTTATTATTTTGTTTTTTCTTGATAACAGTTCAACTCGATCAAATGCTATTAAACTGTTGCCGCACAGAGGGAGAGCTTTTTTATTTTTAATTAATTTTTTTGCTTGATTTCCATAATAAAAATTACACGCTCTAGTGTAATATTTTATCATATTTTTTTTAAATTGCAGGTTTTGGTTTTAACCCCAACGAACCTAATGCTGAGGAAGATTTGCCATCGTCACTTTCCTCCTCTTTGAAAGACCTTGTCGGTTTGATATCTTTTAATATTAAGTCCCTTATTTCATCTCCTGATAAAGTTTCATAAACTAATAAAGCTTTTGCAATTTTGTGTAGATCATCAATTTTATCCGTAAGTACTTTTTTAGCTCTATCGTATCCTTTATCGACTATCTTTTTAACTTCAGCATCAATTTTTTTTGCAGTTTCTTCAGACATATTTTGCTGTTTCGTTACTGATCTTCCTAGAAAAACTTCTTCCTCATTTTCTCCATAAGCTATTGTGCCTAACTCTGTGCTCATACCGTACTTAGTTACCATATTTTTTGCCATTTTTGTAACCATTTCAATATCTGATGACGCGCCGGAAGTTACTTTTTCATGACCAAATATAATTTCTTCAGCAATTCTTCCTCCCATGGCTACTGCAATGTCAGCATGCATTTTTTCTCTTGTAACTGAAAGTTGATCTCTTTCAGGTAACCTCATCACCATACCTAACGCTCTTCCTCTAGGAATGATTGTGGCTTTATGAATTGGATCTGATGCTTTTTCATTAAGAGCAACAATTGCATGTCCACCTTCATGGTATGCCGTCAATTTTTTCTCGTCCTCAGACATTACCATTGATCTTCTTTCAGCTCCCATCATCACTTTGTCTTTAGCTTCCTCAATATCCGACATTGTTACAACTCTTTTATTTTTTCTTGCTGCTAACAACGCAGACTCATTTATTAAATTTGCTAAGTCAGCACCTGAAAATCCTGGAGTACCTCTTGCTATAGTTCTCAATTTTACATCTGGACCTGTATTAATCTTTTTGACATGAACTTTAAGTATTGCTTCTCTTCCGATTATGTCAGGGTTTCCAACTACAACTTGTCGATCAAATCTTCCCGGTCTCAACAAAGCAGGGTCTAAAACATCTGGTCTGTTAGTAGCTGCGATTAAAATAATTCCTTCATTAGTATCAAATCCATCCATCTCTACAAGCAGTTGATTTAATGTTTGTTCTCTTTCATCATTTCCGCCACCAAGGCCTGCACCTCTACTTCTTCCTACTGCATCAATCTCATCAATAAATATAATGCAAGGAGAGTGTTTTTTTCCTTGCTCAAACATATCCCTTACTCTTGAAGCTCCTACTCCAACAAACATTTCTACGAAGTCCGACCCAGATATAGAAAAGAAAGGAACGTTAGCTTCGCCTGCAATTGCTTTTGCAAGTAGAGTTTTTCCAGTTCCCGGAGGGCCAATCAAAAGAGCTCCTTTTGGAATTTTTCCTCCTAATCTGCTGAATTTTTTAGGATCTTTTAAAAATTCTACAATTTCCTCAACTTCTTCTTTGGCTTCTTCAACGCCCGCTACGTCATTAAAAGTAACTTTACCTTGTGCTTCATTCAATAATTTTGCTTTAGATCTTCCAAAACCCATTGCTCCACCTTTACCGCCTTGCATCTGCCGCATGAAAAATATCCAAACACCAATTAATAAGAGCATTGGGAACCAGGAAAGTAAAATACCTAAAAGTGATGGCATTTTATCTTCTTGGGGTGTTGCTAAAATACTTACACCACTAGATGAAAGTTTATCAACTAATTCAGGATAATTAGGAGAGTAAGTTGTAAAAGATTTACCGTCAGCTAAAATTCCTGAAATATTGTTACCTTGAATTTTAACTTCAACAACTCTACCAGCTTCAACTTCATTTAGAAAATTTGAAAATGGCAGAGAATTTTTCTCTGCACTAATTTTGCTAGGATCTTGAAACATGTTGAATAATCCTACTGATAGTAAGATAATTATTACCCACATAACCAAGTTTTTTAAATTCATAGTATTTAAATAAGTATTAAAATTAATTAAACAAGTATATTTTATTATTAATTAAGTTGTAAATAAGACAAATTATATCTAATTAGCGAAAAAGCGAACAATTTACTCTTTTTTTAAGCATAAATTCCTCTTTTTAACAAAAAATAAACACCCTGCGAGTGTGGCTTTTTTGAAATCTTTATCTCCAATATTTTCTAATAAATTTTTTACCTTTTTTGACCTTGGGTTGTAGTAATTTTTTTTCAAAATCTTAATAGACTCATTAATAATCATCATTTTAATCTCGTAGTTTTGTAAGTTAAATTTTTCAAGATTAATTTTTACCAAATCTTTTTCCTTTTTTACAACTTCACTAAGTGTCCTTTGAAAGTAATTATCTAAGGTAGCTTTGCTTGAGGCTAAATTGTTAATAGACTTAATAATTTGATCATAATTTATGCCGCTCTCCATGAGTGGTTTTTTAAGACTTCTAATTTTTGTTCTTAAATATTTTTTATTTTTATTAGACGGATCTTTAAAATATTTATTAAATGAGATTTTTGAAATCTTAGTTAAAACTTCTTTTTTCGTATTTAATAAAGGTCTAAATAAATATAATCTATGATTTATTTTAGTTAACTTATTCATTGCTGATAAACCTGTTAATCCGCTACCTCTTGAAAGTCTTATAAAGAAAGTCTCAACTTGGTCCTCGAGATTATGAGCTGTCAGAACTATTTTTGTCTTTTTTTTTAAACTATGTTTAGCTAATAATTTATATCGCACAAGCCTAGCTTGGCTTTGAATATTTCTTAAAATTTTTTCTTTATTAAGGATGATATCTAATTTCATATCATGTTTCTTGAGAAGGTTTTTTACTGCTTTTGCCTCTAGCGAAGACTTTTTTCTTATTCTATGATCAATAAGAGTATAATGAAATTTATATTTTTTTTCATAGCTCAAAGCTTTGGTAAATGCTGCTAAAGCTAAACTATCTGGTCCTCCTGAAATTGCTACTATGAAAGATCTTGTTTTAAGATTTTTAAATTCTTTTTTAAATTTTAAATATTCAGAGGCAATATCTTTAAATTGTTTAAAACTGCTCTTAAGAATTACATTTGAATTTTTTTTGCTCATACTGAGCTTTTTGTAACACAGACTTGCTAGCTTTTGGATATTCTTTTTTTAATCCATTTATCATTTTGCAACCTTGATCTTTTTCACCGAGTTGAACCATAGTAATTCCAAGTTTTAAAAGATTATCTGGAGCTTTTTTACTTTTAGGGTAATTTTGATAGCCATCTAAATATGCCGATGCAGCATCTGAATATAATTGACGAATTCTAAATGTTTCGCCATACCAATATTGAGCACTACCAGCTAAATCATGATCCTTATTTTTATCAATAAATTCTTTTAAAGCAGCTTCTGCTGTTTCGTAATCCCCGATTTTCATAAAACTAACTGCAAATTCATATTGTTCGGACGGAGACTTGTTAGGCAAAAGAGAATCTTTTTTTTCAGGTTCCTCAGCGATAACCGTCTGTGCACTCTCTACAGAATTTATAGATTGTTCTTTTGGTAAATTGGAAGTTTTATAACCTGGGCTTGCTCCAAAATCTTGTGGTTTACTGGTGCCAGGTAGAATTGATTTTTTAGAAGAATTATTTGTAGTGACTGATCCACTTTCTATATCAGAAAACCTTAATTGTGTATCTGACTGAATTTTGGTTACACGAGTTGAAAGTTTATCTAATTTAAAGTTTACCTCTTCAAACTTATTTGTTAGCTCCCTAAATTGATCTTCAATTTCATTTAATTTTAAAAGATGTTTTGTTAAAATATCTTCATTAAGACCATCTGATTTCATAGAGCTAAGATTATTTGAGGAAGGGACATCTGATTTTTGATACACAGCCTTTTCTAATGTTTTGAGATCTTTTGTTATAACTTGTATTTGATCAGAAATTGATTTTAAATATATTTCCTCTTCTTCAGCAAATAGAAATGAAAAAAAAGACAGAAATATAGTTACAGTAAATAAAATTAAAATTTTTTTGAATTCTGACATTTTGTATTTTTAATTTGATAAAATGGCAAAAAAAAGACCCTTCAATAAATAATATTAAAGGGTCTTTGTAATAATATAATTAATTTACTTTTACTGTAACTGATCTTCTGTTTTGTGACCAAGCTACTGGAGATGAAGCAGGGTTAACTGGCTTTTCTTTACCATAACTAATAACAGAAATTCTTTTTCCAGAAATTCCATATGTCATTAAATAATCTCTAGCCGCGTTAGCTCTTCTTTCACCTAAAGCTAAGTTGTACTCTCTAGTACCTCTTTCATCTGCGTGACCTTCAATCGTCACGTTAAGATTTTTATTTTTTCTTAAGAACGTAGCTTGTTTTCTTAAAGTCGCTCTTGAAGCAGTTGTTAAAGATGATTTGTTTGTAGCAAAAAATACTCTATCAGGAACTCCTGAAGCCAAGTACTCCACTGTCTCAGTTCCAGTGTAAACATCCCCGTCAATAACGCCAGATTTTTTACCAGTAGAACAAGCGCTAAGTATTAATGTTGCGAAGATTACTAATAAAAAGTTTTTTAAATTCGTTTTTAGTGTCATTTTATCCCCTAGGTTTATTGTGGTTATTTCAAATTATTAGAAGTTATTCAAGTAGATTTTGCATAAAATTCAACCTTACTTAGATAATAAAGAGGACCAAGATGGGTCTGAAGCGTCAGTTTTAGTAGAAAGTCTTCGCTCATTGTATCCTGTAATATCGATAGACCACAATTTTGCTGAAAATCCCTCTCCTTTTGTTCCAGCTTTAGTCTCCCTATAAAAAACAAGCACTCTTCCATTGGGAGACCAAGAAGGAGCTTCTTGATAATAATTTTCTGTAAGCAATCTCTCGCCTGTGCCATCAACTCTCATAACTCCAATGTAAAATCTACCTTTGTGCATTTTGGTAAAAGCTATAAGATCGCCTCGAGGAGACCAAACAGGTGTACCGTAAATTCCTTTTCCAAAAGTAATTCTTTTAACACTGCTGCCATCGCTTCTCATAACATAAATTTGTTGTAAGCCACTCCTGTCAGAATTAAATGCAATAAATTTTCCATCAGGTGAAAATGAGGGAGAGGTATCTATAGACGAATGTTCTGTTATTCTTTCAACAACTCGAGTTTCCAAATCCATTGTATATATATCTGAATTTCCATCTTTAGCAAAACTCATAATAATTTTTTTACCGTCTGGTGAAAATCTAGGTGCAAACGTCATTCCTGGAAAGTTTCCGACGATTTCCTGAGTTCCGGTTTCAATATCAAGCAAGTATACTCGTGGCATATTCCTAAAATATGACATATAAGTTACCATCTGATTAGTCGGATTGAACCTTGGAGTTAAAACTAATTCGTTTCCTAAAGTCAAATACTTTGTGTTAAATCCGTCTTGATCCATAATTGCCAGTTTTTTTATTCTCTGATTTTTTGGTCCACTTTCAGCTACATAGATAATTCTTGTATCAAAGTAACCTTCTTCTCCTGTAAGTCGCTCATAAATCTTATCTGATATGATATGAGCAACCCTTCTCCAATTTGATGGTGTTGTGGTAAATGCCAAAGCTGTCATTTCTTTTGCGGCGGCAAGATCCCAAAGTCTAAATTCTACTTTTAGTTTTCCATCTTTAATCAATAATTTTCCAGTTACAAGTGCCTGAGCTTTTATTAATCTCCAATCCTCAAATCTGGGTTTTAAATGAGCGATATCAGGTTTTTGAACAAATGCATCTTTTTTTAAAGGATTGAATAAACCGGTACTTTTAAAATTTTTTTCTATTATTTCAGATATTTTTTCTCCCAAAGCTTTAACTTTAACATCCTCTACATTTTCAGATTTTATATCAACATGTAGTGGAGAAACAGCGATGGGCAGAGGATCAAGATTTCCTCGAGTAATATCAATTTCAATTAAAGCATAGAGTTTACTTATAAAACAAATATATAAAAAAAAGGAGACAATAACTTTTTTCATTTTATCCTTTTAACATTTCTGCGGGGTTAAAGTTTAATTGTAATTCTTTCCATTTGTCATAACCAGTTGGAGGAACTTTTAAAGGTTGACATAATCTAACAGCTCTTAATGCGCTTTCTGCTAGAACTTTATAAAACTTTTGTCCAGGTTTATTCATTCTTTCATGGTCAAGTATTTCTGACTTCATAATAGTTCCATCTTTTTTTAATTGTAATTTTACTCTAACCAATAAATTTTCATCATATGGTAATCCAAGAGGAATGCTCCAACAACCAAAAATTTGTGCTCTTAATGCGTCCTCCTCTGATAATGTTAGCCCTGTTGCGAATGAATTTTTCTTATTACTTTGAGTAATTTTATCGCTCTCCTTTTTTTGGACAGCTTCTACCTCCTTAGCTTTATCTATTAGTGCTGCAATTTGATTTGTGTCGATAATCTCTTTTTTTTCAAATTCAGAAGATTGTCTTATTTCTGGTTTAATTTCCTCTGGGTTTTGTTTTTTTTTAACAATTTTTTTTTCTTCTTTATTTTCATTTGGCAATGGTATTCTGTCTGGTTTTTCTTTAGCTTTCGCAGTTGGTGGTGCTTGTTCGGATACTACTCTATCCTCTTCTTTTTTTTTTGTTTCTTCGATTATTTTTCTTGCTTTTGGAGCATATGGAATATTAGTTTTATCTGAAATTTGAATAAGTTCTACAGAAACTATTGGCGGTAAATCTACTGGTTCCCTAAGCATAAATGGTAAACTTATAACCGTCAAAATTATCATTAATGAGTGAAATGTAATTGAATAAAATAAACTTCTTATCATTCTGCATCCTAATTTTTATAAGGTTCTGATATTAATGCAACTTTAGAAAACCCTGCTCCGGACAAAGTTCCCATTACTTCTAGTACTCGACCATAATTAATATTTTTATCCCCCCTTACATATATTCTTGTATCAGTTCTATTTTTTGCAATCGCTAAAAGCTTGGGAACCATTTTTTTATAAGTTACTTGATGTTC
>MDSZ01114376.1_pt1 | contig 20854 bp, 27 predicted proteins | sample 811201 | NCBI WGS metagenome assembly MDSZ01 (sample SAMN05326647, study PRJNA326480) | marine metagenome | isolation source: seawater | place: Indian Ocean: North | collected 2010 | reverse complement strand
TAATAATCTAAATTAAAAAAAATATGACCGCTCATTTCTCCTGCCAAATCAGCTGAGTATTTTTTAATATTTGTTTTAACATGACTATGTCCAGTCTCAGATATAATTGGTATTCCAAGGTTTTTTTTAATCTCATCAAATAGTACTTGGCTACACTTGACATCGCCAATAATTTTTGCACCTTTTTTTTTTTTTAAAATTTCATAAGCAAATAATAAAAGAACTTGATCCCCTGATAACACTCTTCCTTTGTCATCTACAACGCCTATCCTATCTCCATCACCATCAAAAGCAATACCAAGATCTAGTTTTTCTTGCTTTATAATATCTATGCAATCTTTAAGATTTTCAGGGTCTGATGGGTCTGGGTGATGATTTGGAAAATTCCCATCAACTTTTTTATAAAGTAAAAAATTTTCATCACTAATTTTTTTTGCAATCATAGACATTAATTCACCTGCAGCTCCATTCCCAGAGTCCCATACAATTTTTAGTTCATTTTTCAAATTGATTCCTTTAAAAATTCTCTTAATATATTCATCTTTGAAACATTTATATGTTTTATCTCCTCTTTTTTTCTCAAAAGAAAATTTCTTTGCTCGTTCTGATAGTTCTTTAAGGTCATTTCCATAAAATGGCATATTATTTTGCACAAATTTAAAACCATTATAATCCTTAGGATTATGAGATCCAGTTACCATAATACCCCCTGAAGCATTATTCTTTACACATGAAAAATATAAAAGTGGAGTTGGACATAATCCAATTTCTGTAACATTTACTCCTACCTCCAATAAACCCTCAATTAAATTATTTTTCAAGCTTTCAGAGGATAACCTCCCATCGTAGGCTATATTTACATTTTCATTAATACCAAGCTTTAGACCAAATAGGTTTCCAATTATTTTTGCATCTAAGTCAAAAAGGGTTTTATTGTATATACCCCTTATATCGTAGGCTCTAATTATAGTTTCATCAAATAAGTGTTTTTTTTCAATCACTATTTTGTCTACCTATAGAATAATATTTAAAACCCATTTCTTTTAACTCTTTTGGGTTATATATATTTCTCAAATCGATTATGATTTTATTTAGGAGTGCGGCCTTAATTTTTTTTAAATCAAGAGCTCTAAATTGATTCCATTCAGTAAGTATGACTAGAGCATTACAATTTTTGGCTGTCTCATAGGAATCATTACAATATGTAATATTCTCAGAAAAATTCTTAAAATACTTTTTTGCCTCTTCCATACCTTCGGGATCAAATACTTTTAAATTACAACCTTTTTCAATAAGTTTCGGAATCAAGTCAAGACTTGGGCTATCTCGCATGTCGTCAGTATTCGGTTTAAATGTTAAACCAAGAATAGCTATCAATTTTCTTTTATCATTTTTTGACAAGGCACTAAGTATTCTTTTATAAATATTTTTTTTTCGATTTTTGTTGCTTTCCACAACATGCTCGACTAACCCCAGTGGAGTATTATAATCTCGTGCTGTTTTTACTAGAGCAAGTGTATCTTTTGGGAAACATGATCCACCATATCCAGGCCCTGGGTGTAGAAATTTTTTACCAATTCTACCATCCAAACCAATACCAGTAGACACATCGTTAACATTAGCACCAACCTTTTCACAAAGATCAGAAATTTCATTTATAAATGTGATCTTTGTAGCTAGAAAAGAGTTTGCAGCATATTTAATCATTTCTGCAGTTTCTCTTTTTGTAAATAAAATTGGTGTTTCTAATAAAAAAAGAGGCCTGTATAATTCTTTAAGGACGTTTTTTGCCTTCTCACTTTCGCATCCAATAACCACTCTATCTGGACGCATGAAATCATCAATTGCAGAGCCTTCTCTTAAAAACTCTGGGTTTGAAGCAACTTCAAAATCTAACTCAGGGTTTATTTTTTTGATAATTTCATATACTTTTTTTCCAGTACCAATTGGAACGGTTGATTTATTTACAATGACTGCAAAATTTTTTAAATTTTTTCCTATGTCTTCCGCAGCATTATAAACATAAGATAAGTCTGCATGGCCATCACCCCTTCTTGATGGCGTTCCAACAGCAATAAAAATAGCATCACAACCATCTAAAGATTTTTTTATATCGTTTTCAAAAGTTAGTCTATCTGCCTTAATATTTTTTTTTACTAATTCGTCTAATCCAGGTTCATAAATTGGAATAATACCATTTTTTAAATTTTCAATTTTTTTTAAATCTTTATCTACGCATACAACTTCTACTCCGAACTCAGCGAAACATGTTCCTGAAACTAAACCTACATAACCTGTACCTATTATAGTAATCTTCATATTTTTTTTATAATTTTCTTTAGGTCTAGTTTTATATCTTTATCGTTCAAGCCAAATTTAAGGTTTGCCTCTATAAACCCTAATTTATTTCCACAGTCAAAGCGTTCGCCATCAAATTTCAATCCTAATAAACCTGGTTTATCTATTAATTCATTAAGGCTATCTGTTAATTGAATTTCATTATTATACCCGGACTTCATTTTTTTTAAATTTGTAAAAATTTTTTCATTTAGGAGATATCTTCCTACAACACTAAGGTTTGATGGTGCATTTGAAACCTTAGGTTTTTCAACTAAACTTTTTATTGTATAACATTTTCCATTTTTTTTTGAGTAATCGATAACACCATACTTGTAAACTTCTTTTTTGTTAACAGCTTCAAGTGCTATAACTGAAGCATACTCATTTTTTTTTGACAAATCTATGAGTTGTTTTGTAATTGGTATCTCTGACATTATTATATCATCTGGTAAAATTACAACAAAATTCTCGTTTTTATTAATTAGTTTTGCAGCGCACAAAACTGCATGTCCCAGCCCTTTCGGCTCACTCTGAACAATAAAAGAAAAGCTACCTAAAGAATGTTGAATATTTATTGATTGCAGTTCTTTTTTTTTATTTTTTTTTTTTAATAAATCTTCTAGAAGTGGCGATTTATCAAAATGTTCAATAATTGAATCCTTCCTTGAGGAAGTAACAAATATCATCTGTTTTATTCCAGATTTAGCGGCTTCAATTACAGCCCATTCAAGTATAGGTTTATCTAAAACTGTAAGCATTTCTTTAGGGATAGCTTTAGTAGCTGGAAGAAATCGTGTTCCCATACCTGCGATTGGAAATATGGCTTTGGTTACTTTAGTTGTCATCCTTCAAGAGGTTAATATAAAAAAAAAAAATCTCAACCTAAAAGAATATCTCTTGCTTTATTTATTCTTTTTGAAATCCATTCTGAACCACCTAAGTCTGGATGATTCTTTTTAATAAGAGTATTATATCTTTCAATTATTTGATCCTTAGTTGCATTTTTATCTAAACCTAAAACCTCTAAAGCCTCAACTCTATTCATTTGTGAAAAATTATTTGATGATTTTTTTTTATTTAAAAAAATATTTTTAAAGAAACTTAATATAGGTAACCACTTAAAAAAAAGTACAAACACAACAGGTATCATTGATATAATTTTTGGATTGAACCTCATTAAAAAAAATAAAAGAAAAATAAGACAAAAAAAAATAAAAAGTTTTAAATATTTTTTAAATTTGTATTCTGATAGATGTATAAAGTTTACAAAAAGTGAAAGTAATATTGTGGTAATTAAAACACTAAGAATTAAATAAATAAACATATGAACTCCAAAAAATATAAACTTTTATACTTTATAAGTGAAGATGAATATTTTATTTCTCATAAAATTGAACAAGTTAGAGAAGTATTAAAGAAAAATATCGAGGTTTTGGTTGTAAGTAAATTTTCTACAAAGGAAAAACAAATTTTAGATGCAGGCTTTAAAACAAAAAATTTAAATTTTGATCGAAAATCATTAAATCCGCTAAAAGAACTTTATTATATTTTTAAGCTTATCCTAATAATTTTTAAATTTAAACCTAATATCATTCAAGCAAATGCACTTAAACCAATTTTATATGTTTCATTAATTTCTAATTTATTAAGTAAAAAAATTAAGATTATTTTTTGTGTAGTTGGGCTTGGTTATTTATTTATAAAAAAAAATAAAATGAATTTTTTTATTAGAACTATATATCTATTTTTACTCAAGTTAACTCTAAGAAAAAAAAACTCAACTTTTGTTTTTCAAAATAACGACGATAGAAAATTCTTTTTAGAAAAAAATCTACTCCAAAATATTGACTGTAAAATAATTAAAGGCTCTGGAATCAATGTAAATAAATTTAAAAGTAAAAAAATAAGGAAAGTATATGATCTCATTTTTCACTCTAGATTACTTTATGATAAGGGTTTTATTGAAATAAAAAAAGCATTAGAGTTTTTGCGAAGAAAAAAAATCTACCCTAAAATGTTAGTTTTAGGTGATCCTGATCCGTCTAACAGATCATCAGTAGATAAAGCAGTTATCATTTCAATGGTAGAAAATAAAGTTTGTGACTGGATAAATAAAGTAGACAACGTAATACCGTACTTACAAAAATCAAAAATTTCTATTCTACCATCTTATAGAGAAGGCTTGCCTAAGTCTTTATTAGAAGCCGCAAGTTGCGAGTTACCTTTAATAGCAACAGATGTTCCAGGTTGTAGAGAAATTTGTAAAGATGATTTTAATGGAATACTTATACCAAAAAAAAATTCTAGGCTTCTTTCAGATGCTATTGAAAAATTATTAAAAAATAAGTCCCTAATTACAACATATGGTCAGAACGGAAGAAGACTTGTAAAAGAAAAGTTTTCACTGCAAATTGTTTCTAATCAATTTCTAAAAATTTATCAAAAAAATTTTTAGAAAAGTCCTTGTATCATTCCATCATCTCCAATTCGCACTTCGTATGCAGCAGGTTTCTTTGGCAGACCTGGCATAGTCATTATATCTCCCGCTATCGCAACAATAAATTCAGCACCAGCCGACAAACGAACCTCTCTAATATTTATTTCGTGATCAACCGGGGCACACTTTTTTGTGGGGTCTGTACTAAAACTATATTGGGTTTTTGCCATACATACCGGGAAATGATCATATCCAAGAGAAGATATCTCATTTAGTTTTTTTATCGCTAAAGGAGAAAAGGTAACATTATTAGCTCTGTAAATCTCCTTGGCAATAACTTCTATCTTTGTTCTTGGAGAATCATTATCTTCATACAAAAATTTCAAATTATTTTCATTATTATCAATAATATCAACGACCTTTTGCGCTAGGTTAGCTGCTCCTTCACCACCTCTTGCCCAATGCTCAGCAAGTATCGCATCAACATTGAAGGTTTTACAAACTTCAATAACTTTTTTTATTTCATCATCGGTATCTGTTGGAAATCTATTAAGGGCTACTACTGTGGGCAATCCAAATTTAGATAAATTTTCAAGATGTCTAATTAGATTAGGAAGACCATCTTCAACAGCTTTTAAATTTTCTTCAGAAAGTTTTTTTGGATCAACATTACCGTGGAGCTTCAAAGCTCTTACTGTTGCCACAACAACAGCACAAGAAGGCGATAAACCGGATTTTCTACATTTAATATTTAAAAACTTTTCGGCACCCAAATCAGCACCAAATCCGGCTTCTGTTACAACATAATCTGCAAGTTTTAATGCTGATTTTGTTGCAATAACAGTATTACAACCATGAGCAATATTAGCGAAAGGACCTCCGTGAATAAACGCTGGATTATTTTCAAGTGTTTGAACTAAGTTTGGTTGCAAAGCATCTTTAAGTAATACAGCCATAGCTCCATCGGCTTTAATGTCTTTACAAAAGATTGGTTTTAGATCTCTAGTATATCCAATTATAATTTTACCCAATCTCTGTGTTAAGTCATCAAAATCATTTGCCAAACAAAGTATTGCCATTACTTCTGAGGCCACTGTAATATCAAACCCGTCTTCTCTGGAAAAACCATTGGCTACACCACCCAAGGAACTCGTTATAGTTCTTAAAGCTCTATCGTTCATATCTACAACTCTTCTCCAAGAAACCCTTCTTGAATCTAAATGTGGTTCTAGATTCCAATAAATATGATTATCTACCATTGCTGAGAGCAGCATGTGAGCGGAAGTAATGGCATGAAAATCTCCAGTAAAATGTAAATTGATATCTTCCATTGGAACAACTTGAGCAAAACCACCCCCAGCAGCCCCACCTTTCATTCCAAAACAAGGTCCTAGACTTGGTTCCCTGAGTGCAACCATTGCATTTTTTCCAATATGATTCAAACCATCTGTTAGTCCAACAGATGTTGTTGTTTTACCCTCACCTGCGGTTGTTGGGGTCATTGCCGTAACAAGTATTAATTTTCCATCAGGTTTTTTCTCATTTTTTTTGATGAAATTTGAATCTAGTTTTGCTTTGTAATGACCAAAAGGTATTAGATACTCGCTACTAATCGAAAGTCTATCACTAGCCAAGTTCATTATTGTAAGTTTATTTGCTAACCTAGCTATTTCTAAATCTGATTTGAATTCAGTCATATTGCTTAGAATAATGTATTATATTGTTTTGATCTACAACTTTTTAAATTCAAAGTTGGAATAAGATCTTTTTTTTCTGAAATTTCGCTAAGATATAAGTTTTGTAAATAATAAGCTTCCATTTCTTTAAAAGCATTCTCAATAGATATGTATGAAATAAATTGGAAAGCGTGAATCATTTCGTGAAGAATAATCGATTGATAACAAGGATCTTCAAGGTTTCCTTTAGCAACAAATATTCCCTCACTTTTTTCAAAATATGCAAAAATTGGACACTTTCCATTACAGGCCTTAATTTCAATAGTTTTTTTATCTTCAATATTTACTGAATAATCAAATTTACTGATTTTATAATCTGTGTTATTAGAGATCCATATAAGCAATATAAATATTAAATTTGATAAAGTCATCACCCATGCCCTTAAAAAAAGATGAAGTAATAGCCGCAGAAATACTTCTAGAACTTAAATGTATAAATTTTAGTCCTAAAAAACAATTTAAATTAACATCAGGGAAAAAAAGTCCCGTTTACTGTGACTGTAGACGACTTATATCTTTTCCAAAAGAAATGAAAACCTTAATTTCACTTGCTGTAAAAAAACTAAAATCTCTTAATGACTTTAAAAAAATTACCAACATATCTGGTGGAGAATCAGCTGGTATCCCTTTTGCTTCACTAATTGCATCAAAGCTTAATCTTCCAATGACTTACATTAGAAAGGAAAAAAAAAGGTTTGGGAAAAATGAGCAAATTGAAGGTGTTATTAAACCAATAGATAATGTAGTATTGGTTGAGGACTTAATGACTGATGGTGGAAGTAAATTAAAATTCTTCCAAGCACTCGATAAAACTAAGTGTAATACAAAAGCTTTATTTGTTATTTTTAATTATGGGATAATTCAAAATAATTTTGAGTTTAAAAAGAAAAAGATTAAACTTATTTCACTCACAAATTGGGAGGTAGTTCTAAAAGTAGCTGAAATTAAAAAAATAATTAATGGAAGAGATATTTCAATAATTAAAGAATTTCTGAACTCTATTGGAGTTAAAAATTAGATATTTTACCCTTAAATGTAGTGCTATGGAGAGCTAATTTACTTTTTTCTATCAAACCTGATTTATAACCCAATCTTCCAGATATTACTGCAAGCTTCATTGCCTCTGCCATAGTTGGAGGATCTAAAGACCTTGCAACAGACGAATTTAGTAGAACCCCATCAAATCCCAATTCCATAATACTAGAAGCATCACTAGGCTTTCCAATTCCAGCATCTACAAAGATAAGACCTTTACACATTCTTCTTATCAATTCAAGATTGTGTATATTTCTTATACCTAAACCAGAACCAATTGGAGAAATTAATGGCATTACCGAAGTGCAACCTTCATCTTCAAGTCTTTTACATAGTATAGGATCATCAGAGCAGTAAGCAAAAACCTTAAAACCCCTTTTTATTAATTCTTTTGATGTTTGATAAAGTTCAATTGGATCTGGTAATAACATTTCTTCATCACTTATTAATTCAAGTTTAATCCAATCTGTTTTTAATAATTCTCTGGCCAACTCAGCAGTCAATATTGCTTCTTTTTTTGTATAACACCCTGAGGTATTTGGAAGAAATTTAAATTTTTTATCTATTTGTTTTAAAAAATCGTTTTCACCAGAAATATTAAGTCTTCTTACTGCCATGGTAATTATTTCACAACATGAATTCTTTAAAGATTTATTTAGGATATCGATATTAGGGAATAAGGATGTTCCCATTATTAAGCGTGAATTGAAACTTTTACCATCTAAGAATAATTTATCCATTTTTATCCTCCAGCAAATGGCACGACAATCTCTATACGGTCATTTTCAGATATTTTAGTCTTATTCCATTCAGATTTTTTAATTAAATTTTCATTCAAGGCAACTGCAATGTTTTTTGAATTAATACAATTAATTTCCATAAATTTATCAATTAAACAACCCAAACTATAATTTGATAGCTTACATTTAAAATTCAAACCGTTAATAAAAAAGTTTTTTTCTATATTCATTATTTAAGAATAAACAAAAAAATTATAAATTAAATCTCTCTGGTGAAAAAAACTTATATTTTTTATCTACTTTTTTATTACATACATAATTTGCTAAAATTTCAGAACTTATTGGAGACAAAAGAATTCCGTGTCTATAATGCCCAAAATTACAAAAGATATTATCTGAAACTGATCTTAAAGGACCAATAACTGGGTAACCATCAATCATTGATGGTCTTAATCCTGAGAAAAAATTTTTAAATTCAATATTTTCAATGTTTGGAAAACATTCCCACAGTGATTTAGTTAAAAAATAAACCTCATCAAGATTTATACTACTTTCAAATCCTTTTTCTTCTTCGGTTGCACCCACAGCTAAAATATTCTTTGCTCTTTGAGCTATATAAATATTTCTAAACCATAAATTATTTCTAAAATTTAATTTTTTTGCTTTTAAAAGCATAGAAATACCTTTAAGAGGTCTAATTGGAAAGTTTAAGCCAAATGAATTTTGAATTAATCTTCCACTCCAGGCACCACAACAAATTACAACTTTTTCGGCTTTTATTTTTATATCCCCAAGAATAAATGAATTATTTGAAAACAAAATTTTTTCTAAAAACTTTACTTTTACAATCCTACCATTTTTTTTTTCAATCTCATTTGTCAAAAAATTCATAAGTAATTTTGGATTAACTTGATTTTGGTTTTCACAAAAAAGAGAGCTATAGATATTTGAGTTTAGGGATGGTTCTAATTTCATCGTTTCTCTTGAGGAAAGGATCGAGGTTTTAAGATTAAGCTGGTCAAAAAAATTTTTTTTAAATAGAATTTTCTCATGATCATCTTTATTAAGAGAAACTAAAAGAGACGAATTATTTTTTAATTCTATTAATTTTGATAATTTTTTGTTTTCCTGAAAGTTATTCCATATTTTTTTTGAATTCGTCATTAATTCAAGTAACTTATTTTCCATAGGTTTTGATTCAATTACTGGCGCAAGCATACCGACTGATGCTTTTGAGGCCATAGCCTTCGAGTTAAAATCAAGTAAAGTTACCTTTAGCCCACGCTTGATCAACTCATAAGCTGAAAACAAACCAATAATTCCTGTACCAACTACAATTATCATGCTAAATCAAAAATTCTTTTGTTTAAAAAAACTATATTCTATATTATATAAAAAAAGTGACTATATCAGATTTAAAAAATAAACTGTCAGATCTTGCGTTCAAGGTTACACAAAAAAAAGGTACCGAACCACCTTTTACAGGAGAGTATAACGATTTTTATTTAGAAGGTACATATCTTTGTGTTTGCTGTAATCTTCCTTTATTTAGTTCAAAAAATAAATTTATTTCTAAAAGTGGTTGGCCAAGTTTCTATCAACCAATTAATGAGGATTGTTTGGAATACATCGAAGATCAATCTCATAACATGGTCAGAGTTGAAGTTTGCTGTAAAAAATGCAATTCGCATCTAGGACATGTTTTTGAGGATGGTCCCGAACCAACATATAAAAGATATTGTATAAACTCTGTATCAATGAAGTTTGTTAAAAATGAATAAATACTATAACTACTTTGAGATGAAATTAGATCATCTTAAAAAAGAAGGTAACTACAGAATATTCGCTGATTTAGAAAAGCTTGCCAATAATTTTCCAAAAGCACTAAATTATAAAAAAGATAATGTTACAGAAGTTACTGTATGGTGCAGTAACGACTACCTAGGAATGAGTCAAAATAGAATTGTTTTAGATAGTATGATTGAGGCTTTAAATAAAGTCGGTGCTGGCTCCGGGGGTACAAGGAATATTTCTGGGACTAATCATTATCATGTACTATTGGAAAGAGAATTGTGTTATCTACATAAAAAAGAAGCAGCACTTCTGTTTAACTCAGGTTATCTTGCTAATCAAGCTACTCTATCAACTCTTGGAAAACAATTACCGGATTGTGTTTTTTTTTCTGATGAAAAGAATCATGCATCGATGATTCAGGGAATTAAAAGTGCAAATACAAAAAAAATAATTTTTAAACATAACAACCTCAAAGATCTAGAAGAAAAGCTTTCCAAACACTCTGCTTTTCCAAATAAAATAATAGCATTTGAATCAGTTTATTCGATGGATGGAGATTTTTCACCAATAGAAGATATATGTAAGTTAGCCAAGAGGTATAACGCTTTAACATTTTTAGATGAGGTACATGCTGTTGGTATATATGGAGAGAGAGGTGCTGGGGTCGCAGAAAGAGATAAAGTAATGGATCAAATCGACATTATTCAAGGTACATTAGCAAAATCATTCGGAGTCATCGGAGGCTATATTACAGGAAAAAAATCAATAATAGATTTTATAAGAAGTTTTGCTTCTGGATTTATTTTTACAACTTCATTACCACCATGCATTGCAGCTGGTGCATACACTTCTATCAGGCACTTAAAATTTTCTACAAAAGAAAAGGATTTAATGATTAAAAATATAAAGAACTTAAAGTTATTATTAAAAAAGAAAGGCATTCCATTCATTGAAAATACTAGTCATATTATACCAGTCATAATAGGTAATCCAAAATTATGTAAAAAGGCTAGTGAACTTTTATTAGATGATTTTGGAATTTACGTTCAACCAATTAACTATCCTACAGTTCCTAAAGGGACAGAAAGACTAAGAATAACTGCTTCACCTTTGCACACTAGCAAAATGATAAAAGATTTAGTGAATGCACTAGATCAAGTTTTTAAGATACTTAAAATAAAAAACGCTGCATAGCTTAGGGGGATAATATTTTTTTTTCCCAACTTCCACTTTTCTTATAATAAAACTCTCTTTTATGGATTCTAAATTCTCCTTGAGTCCAAAATTCAAAGCTCTTAGGTATTATTAAAATACCTCTCCAAAATTTTGGTCTTGGAATAACAGAATCTTTAAATTTGTTTTCAAAAAAATGAACTCTTTTCTTCAGAAATTGATCACTTGGTATAACTGAAGATTGATTAGACGCCCATGCTCCAATTTGACTACCTCGAGGCCTTTTTGAAAAATAAATATCAGAATCTTTTTCACTTATCAGTTTTCCTTTTCCATTAATCCTTACTTGTCTGTTAATTAATTCCCAGTAAAAACACATAGAAAGGTTTTTATTTTTTAAAAAACTTTTGCCCTTTTCACTATTAAGATTAGTAAAAAAAATAAAACCATCTGATTTAATGTACTTTAGCAACACCATTCTTACATTTGGCGCATTATTTTTTACTGTACCTAAAGCAAAAGCTGTGGCGTCTCTTGACTTATCTTTTTTTGCTAGGCTAAACCAATTTTGAAATTTTTTAAAAGGATTCATTATTTCTTTTTTATTAGAAATGTAATATAAAATTATTAACGAATTAATTACAAGGTTTTTTTATGAATTCATTTATAAATCTAAAAGGTAAAAAAGGTATCATTTTTGGTATTGCTAATGATAAATCAATAGCATGGGGTATAGCTGAAAAGTTAAATGCATGTGGGGCTGAATTAGCTTTCTCATACGTTAATGATTCAATAAAAAAAAGAGTAGTTCCTCTTGCTGAAAGGTGTAATTCAAAATTAGTTTTTGAATGTAATGTGACAAATGATCAAAGTATAGACAATTTTTTCAAAAATATAAATGGAATATGGCCAAAAATAGATTTTATAGTACATTCTGTTGCCTTCTCTAGTAAAGACGAGCTTAAGGGTGAGTATGTAGAAACTTCCAGAGAAAATTTTTTGAATACACTTGATGTTTCATGTTATTCATTAACTGCTATTTGTCAAAGAGCTAAACCTTTTTTAAAAGATAGCGGAACGATTCTTACTTTGTCCTATCTTGGCGCAGAAAGAGTAATGCCCCACTATAATGTGATGGGAATCGCAAAATCTGCATTAGAAACTAGTGTTAAATACTTAGCCGCTGATTTAGGTAAATATAATATAAGAGTCAATGCAATATCAGCTGGGCCAATTAAGACATTAGCAGCATCAGGAATTTCAGATTTCAGGTATATTCTTAAATGGAATGAATATAATTCGCCAATGAGAAGAGGAACAAATATTGATGAAGTCGGCCTTAACTCTATTTACCTACTATCAGATATGTCATCTGGTGTTACAGGTGAAGTTGTACATGTTGATTGTGGCTATCATATAGTTGGAATGAAGGCAGTTGATGCACCGGATATTTCTGTAGAAAATAAAGAATAATGACTGGGAGTAGTATTGGTAAAATTTTTAAAGTTACCACATGGGGTGAAAGTCATGGTGAGGCTTTGGGTTGTGTTATAGAAGGAGTCCCTCCAAACATACCCTTAGATGAAAACTTTATTCAGATGGATTTGGACAAAAGAAAGCCTGGACAATCAAAATTTACAACACAAAGAAAAGAAGATGATAAAGTTAAAATTTTATCAGGTATTTTCAATGGCAAAACTACTGGCACACCTATCTCCTTGATAATTTATAATCAAGACCAAAAGTCTAAAGACTATAATGATATAAAAAATAAATTTAGACCAGGACACGCCGATATTACTTATCAACTAAAATATGGGATTAGAGACTATAGAGGGGGTGGAAGAGCATCTGCAAGGGAAACAGCAATGAGGGTAGCCGCGGGGGCTGTAGCAAAAAAAATATTAGGTTCTAAAATTAAAATTAGAGGTGCACTGATTCAAATTGGTAATAAAAAAATTAATGAAAAAAATTGGGATTGGAATCAAATATCAAAAAATAATTTTTTTTCACCAGATAAAAAAATAGTGCAGGTATGGGAAAGCTATTTGAATAAAGTAAGAAAATCTGGATCATCAATAGGTGCAATCATACAAATAAATGCATCAGGTATCCCAGCTGGTTTAGGAGAGCCAGTTTTTAACAAAATAGACGCTTTACTTGGACATGCAATAATGAGTATTCCTGCAGTAAAAGGCGTTGAGATAGGTAAAGGCTTTGAAAGTGCAGAATTAACTGGAGAACAAAATGCTGATGAAATCTTTTTTAAAAATAAAAAAATTTCATTTAAAACTAATAATGCTGGAGGTACTCTTGGTGGCATTACCTCAGGTCAAGATATCATTGTAAAATTTGCAGTAAAACCAACAAGTTCAATTCTCAAAGAGAAAAAGACAATAAACACTAACAAACAAAATACATCAATTATTACAAAGGGACGTCACGACCCATGCGTTGGTATAAGAGCTGTTCCTATAGGTGAAGCAATGGTTTCTTTGGTATTGGCTGATCTTTTACTAATAAATAAAATCTACTAAATTAATTTTTTACACAAATAAAATATTCTTTGTTTCCTTTTTGTCCCTTTATGGTGCTTTCACAGATTTCCGTTTTGATATCATTAAAATTTGTAATAAACCAGTCCTCGATCTCATGACAAACTTTTTCATGAATCTCTGGATCTTTTATAATGCCACCTTTTCCAACATCTTCTCTTCTTGCTTCAAATTGAGGTTTTATCAGTGAAACTATTGTAAAACTATTATTTAGAAAGGTTTTAACATGCACAAAAAATTTTCTAATTGAGATAAAACTTACATCACAAACCACAATGTCAATTGGCATAAACAAATGATGTTTTGTAATATTTTTTATATTAAGTCTTTCAAGTAATGTTATTTTATCTGAATTTCTTAGTTTCCAATCAAATTGACCATATCCAACATCTACAGAAAAAATATGTTTTGCATCTTTACTCAGCAACACTTCAGTAAAACCTCCCGTTGAACAACCGATATCTAAACAAATTTTATTAGACACATCTACTTTAAATGTTTCTAGAGCATTGAATAGTTTTATTCCACCTCTAGATACCCAATTTTTCTCCTCTTTTTTAAATTTAATTACAGAGTTAATTTTCAAAATTTTACCTGGTTTTTCTATCTTTTTGTCATCTACAAAAACTTTGCCAGACATTATAAGACTCACAGCTTTATTTCTTGAATTAACGATTTTAAGTTCAGTTATAACCTGATCTAACCTTTTGTTAGACAATTTTTGAGTAATTAAAATTTTTTCAAATACATTCATTTATTTCTTGAGATGATGTAGTCAGTTATTAAGATTAACCTTGAAGCTTTATTACCAAAGGGTTGTAGTAATTTTTTTGCTTTATCTATAAGAATTAAACATTTTTTTTTTGCATCTGCACTTCCTAATGTCGAAATAAATGTTTCCTTACCTCTATTAGTATCTTTATTAATTTTCTTCCCAATTTGTTTCTCGTCACCCTCGATATCTAACAAGTCATCTTTAATTTGAAAAGCTAATCCTAAATAATCTGAATATTTAGTGAAAATTTTTATCGACTGGTTTTTTTTAAGTATTGATGCGGCTATACAGGAAAATTTAAATAGTTCCCCGGTTTTAAGTTTTTGAAGCAATTTTATTTCCTCAAGATTTAAACTTTTTTTTTCAGCAACTAAATCTAACATTTGTCCACCAACCATACCATTGATACCAGAAGAATTTGCCAACTCTTTTATTAGATTACACCTTATTTCTGGATCAGAATGCGTCTTTCTATCAGATAAAATTTGAAATGCTAGTGTTTGCAAAGCGTCCCCAACTAGAATCGCAGTGGCATCATCAAATTTTTTATGACAGGTTGGGTGTCCTCGCCTCAAATCATCATTATCCATTGCTGGAAGATCATCATGTACAAGCGAATAACAGTGAATCAACTCTATAGCAACTGCTGTTCTAAAACTTTCTTTTTTATTGATACCTAGAATTTTAGAAATTTCAGTCAGTAACAATGGACGCAGTCTCTTGCCCCCCACTTTCAAAACATATAATATCGCATCATATAATCTATTAGAAAAATAATTATTTTTAGGAATTAATTTTAAAATTTTTTTATCAAAATCGTCTGAAAATTCTTTTATAAAATCTTCAATTATAGATTTATTTGACATCTTCTGATTTTTTACCAACGACCTTTTTTATTTTCATTTCTGCATTTTGTAATTTTTTATCACAATGATTCTTCAACAACATTCCCTTTTCATAAAGATTGATTGAGGTTTCAAGACTTACATCCCCACTTTCAAACTCTTCAAGAATTTTATTCAGTTTTTCATATGCTTCTTCAAAACTCATTTCTTCGATTTTTTTTTCCATAAAATTAATTCTTTAAAGTTTCATTAACTTAAAATAAAAAAAATTTTTTTCATATTTTTTTTTAATTAACTTAATTTTAATTGATTTACACAAGTTATTTATATCATTTTCAAATTTTGGGTCATCACATATTGCTTTAATTATATCCCCATTTTTAATCTCTTTAAATTTTTTTGAAATTTTTAGAATTGGAATTGGACATTTTAAACCAATTAAATTGAGATTATGTTCAACTTTACTCATTTTCTATTAATAAAAATTTAATGATACAAAATTTAAAAAAAAATCAAATATGTTTGATAATAAATTTTTCTTAATTAGAATATTGGATTAGATTGGAAATTAAAATATGTTTAGATTAGTTAGACTCTTTTTTGTTATATTTGCCTTAAGTTTGTCATCATCACATTCAATATTTGCTGAGGAAACAAGAAAGTTGCGTATCGGATCACTTCAGTATGGTAGCGTAAACTGGGAATTGAAATTAATTAAAGATCTTCAACTCGACAAAAAAAACAATTTTGACTTAGAAATAGTAAATTTGGCCAGTAAAAATGCAGCTGCAGTTGCACTTCAAGGTGGGGCTGTAGATATGATTGTTACCGACTGGTTTTGGGTTTCTAGACAACGTAATGAAGGAAGAAAATTTTCATTTGTACCTCATTCAATGGCAGCTGGCGGACTTATAGTTCACAATGAATCAGGAATAAAGGATTTGTCCGACCTCAAGGGAAAAAAAATTGGTATTGCAGGAGGTCAAGTTGATAAAAGTTGGCTCATATTAAGAACATATTATAAAAAAGTTTTTAATAAAGATCTTAAAAATGAATCTAAACAAATTTTTGGTGCCCCACCACTTCTAAATAAGAAAATTAAACAAAAAAGCTTCGATGCAATACTTACCTATTGGCCCTACCAAGCTAAACTAATTACAGATTCAAATTTCTCTAAGGTTATTAATATAACTGATATAATTACAAAGTTAGATATACCAAAAGGAGTGCCGGTTATAGGCTGGGTATTTAAGGATAGCTGGGCAACATCAAATAAAAAAAATACTAAGTGATTTTTTAGCAGTTTCAAAAAAATCTAAGGATTTAATGCTTAAATCAGATGATATATGGAAAAATGTAAGACCTTACATGAATGCAAAAAATGATGAACTTTATGTTAATTTAAGAGAGGCCTACAGAGAGGGTATTCCTGATAAAGATTTTACTGAAGAGCAAATACAAGGTTCTACAAAATTATATTCAATTTTATCCAAAATTGGCGGCAAAGAACTCGTTGGTAAAGCAAAGAGTCTTTCACCTGGAACATTTTGGAGTAAATAGAAATGAAATTAAATTTTCCGAGTGCGTTCTTGAGAATAGCCTCTGTAAGCGCTTTTTTTTTAATTTGGGAATTATGCAGTAGATTATTGGAAGTAGATCTTCTTCCCGGTCCAGAAAGTGTTTTTAAAAAAATTATTGAAGAGTTTGAAAGTAATGAATTGATATTTCATACCCTAATCACACTTAAAAGAGTATTCATTTCTTTCCTTATAGCTATGTTTATTGGATCATTTTTTGGGATTTTCATGGGTAGAAAGGAAAAACTAAATATTTTGTTCGATGATTGGTTAGTTCTTGGTCTAAACGTTCCTGCACTTGTAATAATAATTCTTAGTTATGTCTGGTTTGGACTAAACGAAATCGCAGCAATTCTTGCTGTCTCATTAAATAAAATACCCATGGTAACTGTTATTATGAGAGAAGGAGCACGATCACTTGAAAAAGATTATATTGACGTCGGCAAGTTCTATAAAATACCAAAAAAGAAGTTTTTTATGCAGATTTTGTTACCCCAACTTTATCCATATATTCTATCTTCTGCAAGATCAGGTCTTTCACTAATTTGGAAAATTGTTTTAGTTGTTGAGCTTCTTGGAAGAAGTAACGGAGTTGGTTTCAAGCTTTATGGATTTTTTCAATTTTTTGATATAGCTGGAATTCTTGCATATACTTTGATATTTGTTCTTTTAATAATTTTTGTAGAATTTTTAATAGTAAGACCTTTTGAAAGAAAAATATCAATTTGGAAATAATAATGAGTTTTAGAATAAAAATAAAAAAAAAATCATTCGTCAATAAGCATGATAATGTGAAAGTAGAAGTTCTCAAAAATATTGACATTGAAATTAAACCCAAAGAATTTGTTTGCATTGTAGGTCCCTCTGGTTGTGGCAAAACAACTTTAATGAATATGATTGGCGGGTTGGTTCCTTATGATAACAGTGAAGATTTAAATAGAGGTTCCAGATTAAATAATGAAGATTCTTTTGGGTATGTTTTTCAGACATCAAGATTACTACCTTGGTTAACAGTCAAAGAAAATATTGAGTTAGTAAGTAACAATAATCTAAATTTAAATAAGCAGGTTGACTATTTGTTGAAAGAGTTTGATTTATTAGAATTTTCTAATTATTTTCCAAAAGCAATCTCCGGAGGTATGAGAAGAAGAGTTTCTCTTGTTAGAGCACTTATTAATAAACCAAAAATTTTATTAATGGATGAGCCATTTATTTCGCTTGATCAACCAACTGCAGAAATTCTCTATAAAGTTTTAATTGACTACTGGAAAAAACATCCAATAACGGTTATTTTGATTACACATAATTTAAAAGAAGCTTTGTTATTAGCAGATAGGATTCTTTTTTTTTCTAAAAGACCTGCAACAGTTGTTTATGATCACAAAGTGAAATCTAAAAGAGGTAACTTAAAAATGGATAGAAAAGATGTAGATAATGAATACGATAGTTTAAACAAAAAGTTTCCCTCAATATTAAAAGGTTTAATTTAATTATTATGGAAATGGCACTAAGTTATTTTGATAAGGGTGGGTTAATTTTTTTGGCTCTCGGTATACTCTCAGTTTTTTCAATAACTATAATAATTTATAAGTTTCTTGATATTTATTTTTTTAACGACATTAACTTAAGAAAAATTTTTAAGGGTTCTGACGATATTCATACATTAGAAGATATTGAGAATCTAATTGCTGGTCAATCTGGTAAAAATAATATAATTCTTAATGATACAAAAAACTTTTTACAGAGTATTATCAAAAATCCCAAAAAAGAAGATGAGATTTATTTTTATTTAAATAAAAAATTCAAAAAAATTCAGTTTCTCATGCCTTCTTTAGAAATTATATCTCAGGTCAGCCCTCTGATAGGCCTTTTAGGAACTGTTATAGGAATGATCGATTCGTTTAATGAACTTGAAATAGGTGGAAGTTTAGTCGATCCATCTATTCTTGCTGGTGGTATTTGGACAGCACTTTTAACAACGGCAATGGGTCTTTTAGTAGCTATACCAGCCTTAGTGTCTCACTATTTTTTTGAAAAAAAAATTAATAGTTTTTATGAATACAATTACTTTTTCTTGATAAAAATTTCTAATAAAAGCTAATAATGCACAAAATTAATCCTGTAAAAAAAAACAAAGTTAATATTATCCCATTAATAGATATAATTTTTTTAATGTTAGTTTTTTTTATGTTAGCTACAAATTTTAATAAAGATAAACAAGTCAGTTTTTCATCTAGTATGATCAAGGAAACTATAAATAGTGAAAACTCTGAAAATATATTAGTTATAAAAATTAAAAACGGTAATTACGAAATTGATGATAAAAAAATTTTATTAGACGAGATTGAAAACAGATATCTTGTAGAATGGGATTCTAATAAGTTAAAAAAAATTGTAATTTTGAATGATAATAAGTCTGAATTTCAATTATTAATTACAATTTTAGATTTAATAAAAAGGTACAAAATTGAAAATGTTAATTTCTCGAACAATCCACAATAAAAAATTAAGTAAAAATATTGGCGATTCTATAGATTTGATTCCAATGATAAACCTTATATTTCTTCTTTTGATTTTTTTTATGCTTACAGGAGTAATTAAAAAAAAGGATATTTTAAATATCGAACGTCCTGAATCTTATAATGGAGTTGAATCAAGGGTTTTAAAAGAAGAGAATTTAATAACTTTAGATCAGAACGGAAAAATATATTTAAACAATGAACTTACAGATTTAAATGATTTAAGAATCGTTAGTAATTCTAAAATTGTGATCGATATTGACAAAAGAGTAAGAATTACTGAATTTAACGCATTATTAGACAGAATCAGAAAAATAGATCAAACAAAAGTTTTTATTAAGGTTATTGAATCAAGTGATGGTGATTAATTCAAAAATTTTCATTTCAGTTTTGATATCTATTATGCTTCATTCATTTTTTATAATGAAACTGATAAATGACGACATTGATGATGATGAAATTTATGTTTTAAATCTTAGTAGCTATCAACAGGTACAATTTGAAACTAAGGAGGTTTCCAAAATATTAGAAAAAAAAAAAATTGATCAAGTTAAAAAAGTGCCAAAAGAGATAAAAAAAAAAGTAGAAAAAATTGAGAAAATTAAAAAAATTGAGAAAAAAATTCCAGTAAAGTCGGTTAAAAAACTTGTTGAGGAAAAAAAAATAGAAGATAACAAAATCATTAAAGAACAATTTGTAGAACGTTTTTCCCCTCAAAAAGAGATTAAGAGATCAGTAAAGCAGTCCAATCAGGTAACAAATATAAATAATAAAATCCTAATAGATAAAATATTAAGTGAATACCTTAAAAAAATCTCAATACAAATAAACAAAATTGCAACACAGTCATATCCATTGCAGTCAATCAAACGACGCGAACAAGGAACCATAAGAATAATAATTACTCTTAATGAAAATGGTAGGGTTTTAGAACTTTTTTTTGAAAATAAAAAGCCAAAAAGATTGTACAAAGCAACTAAAAAAATTATAGAGTCATTTACGTTTCCAAAACCATCAAAAGAAATTTTAGCGGCCAATAATACGCTTAAAATAAAAATTCCAGTTAACTTTATCCTTAAATAATGTTGTTTTTATGCAACAAAATGTCCACTTTTTTTTCGCTTAAGCACAAATCTGTTTTATAAAAACACATTTTGGTTATTATAAATTGATAATATTAACTTAAGGGAAGGAAATTTTTATGAAATTTTCGAAAAAAATAGCGATTGCTGCTGTTCCTGCAGTAATGGCATTAGCTTCCACAAACGTTGATTCAAAAATTCTTTTAATGAGTCAAGAAGGTTGGGAAGTTTCTTTTGATGGTGCAG
>MDSZ01050164.1_pt1 | contig 20854 bp, 22 predicted proteins | sample 811201 | NCBI WGS metagenome assembly MDSZ01 (sample SAMN05326647, study PRJNA326480) | marine metagenome | isolation source: seawater | place: Indian Ocean: North | collected 2010 | reverse complement strand
TGGTTCTAATAATGTAGAAAATTTAGAAGCATTATGTCGTGATTGTCATGGAAAAAAAACAGCAATGGAAAAATTTTAATTCTTTTTTAACAATGTTTTTAAAAGAGAATTATCTAATTAAAATATAGTAACTGCTATATATATGGATGATATAGATAATAAAATAGATGAAAATTTAAAAGATAAAAATAAAAGTACGCCATTATTTATAACAACATTTATCATATTAACATTAATAATATGGTATTTATTTAGTAAATCAACCGAGTATTTTACTAGATTAAATTTTTTAAAAGAATTTTTAGACCCTATTAGATTGTTTTATATACTATTATCTTTTTTAATACTTATGTTTTTTGTAATGAAATATGAAATGATTAAAGTGTTTAATGATAATCATACGATTGTATTTGCTAGTATTGCTTTTATTGGTGCTACTTTACTTGTTGGTTCTATAACCTTACTAAGAAATGTATTAAATAAAGATATAAATTCTGAACCCGTTTCAGTTTTTAAACATATGAAAAATTTTGGAAAAATGATAAGTATATTTATTTTATTTGGTGCAATTGTATATGGTATTTTAAATGTTTCGATTGATAATTATGAAATTAGTTCAAATATATTATTAATAGTTATTGGTATTGGAATTCTAATAGCTTCAATTACTTTTTACAATTATAAAGATAAATTTTTACCTGATGAAGATACAAATAGTTTTAAAATACTTCGATTAATTAAAAATATTATTTTATTTATTCCATGTTTTTTAGGTCATATTTTAATGAATATTTTTAGAGAATTACGTGATGCTCCAATCGAAGCATATATGCTATTACTACTAGAAGCTATTGTAATTATAATTTATGTCTTTATTGTTCCTATAAAAAATTATATTTATCAAATTTCGATAAAAGATGGAGTACAATTATTACGTGAACCTATATCTTTAAGTAAGAGTGAAACTATCGGTTCATATGAACAATTACATAAAAATTCTAGTGAAAAATTTGATTATAAATATCAATATGCTATTAGTTTTTGGTTTTATTTAAATCCTGATAATATTAAAGATGAATTTACTCCAATATTAAATTATGGAAAAAAACCAACAATTGAATATAATCAATACAATAACACATTGAGAATAAATATGTTAGATGGTAAAGTAAATGAAAAACAATTATATATAACTAAAGATGTATTACCTCAAAAATGGAATCATTTAGTTATTAATTATAGTGGAGGAACTTTAGATATATTTATTAATAATGAATTAGTTTCAAGTACACCAAATATAATTCCTTATATGTATTACGATAATATTGTCACTGGATCAAGATCAAATTTAAGTGGAAAAATATGTAATGTCATCTATTTTAACAAAACATTAAGCAAAAATACAATTACATTTTTGTATGAATTTTATAGACAAAAAAACCCACCATTATTATTATAAAATATTCTTACAGTATATTATATAATATGGATATTAAAACTGTTGTTATAATTGCATTGGTTATTTTACTAGTATTTTTATTAATACAATCATTGATGCGTGATCAAGGATTATCATCATTGGCAGATGCTTCTGTAAAACAAGTAATTAAAGGAGATAGTCTTTCTAGTGGTGATACACCAAGTATGAATTTTAGTTATAGTATTTGGTTCTATGTAAAAGATTGGAATTACAAATATGGAGAACCTAAAATTATTTTTGGACGTTTAGATAAAAATCAAAAACCTGCACCAGCTATTATTTTAGATCCTATGCAAAATAATTTACAAGTTTCTATGGCTGTTTATCCTGCCAATTCTACACAAACTGAAGTAATACATAATTGTGCTGTAACAAATGTTCCTATTCAAAAATGGGTCAATATTATGGTCAGTGTATTAGGCAAGACTTTAGACGTATATATGGATGGTAAATTAGTACGTACTTGTTTACTTCCAGGTATTCCAAGATTAGACAGTTCAGCAGATTTAGCAATTACACCTGCAGGTGGATTTTCAGGTTTTACAAGCAAATTACAATACTGGGATAATGAAGCAGATCCACAACGTGCATGGAATACTTACAAAGCTGGATTTAGTGGAAATCCAATAATGTCATTATTCAAAAAATACGAAGTTAAGGTAACTTTATTAGAAAACGGCGTTGAAGAAAAAAGTTTTACAATTTAAAAAATTAAGCATTTTTCTAACTATATAATATAAATATGGATGCTTTATTTGGTAATAACGTAAATAATTCAGAAACTGGATTTTTCAGATCAAATAGTTATGTGATGAACTTTGCATTTCTTATTTTAGTATTATTTGTTTTTGTTGTTTTGTTACGTCTTGGAATACAACTTATCAATTGGTTTTTATCACCTCCTAGAAGTCCTCATTTAATTGATGGTATGGTTGATGCTAAACAAATGTTAATTTTTGAACAAGACCCAAAAATTGATAATTCTAAAACAATTTTAAGATCAAATAATGAAAACAAAGGTGTTGAATTTACTTGGTCATGTTGGATTTATATCGATGATAATAATTATAATGCTAGTAAATTTAGACATATTTTCCATAAAGGTGAAGAAAAAGTTAGAGTTACAGAAAATGGTGGTGACACAGGATTTAACGATCCACACAACGCTCCTGGTGTTTATATTACACCAGTTAAAAATAATCTTTTAGTTGTTATGAATACTTTTCATAATGTAACTGAAGAAGTTGAAGTAGAAGAATTACCATTAAATAAATGGGTAAATATTATTATTAGAGTAGAAAATAGAACTATGGATGTTTACATAAATGGAACCATAGTTAGACGTCATATGTTAACAGGATTACCAAAACAAAATTACGGTAATGTTTACACAAGTATGAATGGTGGATTTTCTGGTAATATATCAAATTTATGGTATTATGATTATGGTTTAGGAGCACGTGAAATCGAAAATTTAGTTAAAAATGGACCAAATACTACATTAGCAGCAACTGGTTCAAGTATATTAAACAGAAATACACAATATTTATCATTCAAATGGTTTTTAGGAAATAATTAAGTAATAAAAAAAAATATTAAGGTATATTATAAAATGAACAAAGCTCGTACCGGTATCAACAGCAGTAAACACACTAATAATGTGTCAAAAAATTGTGGAGGAGTAAAAAAAGCAGGTTCTGCTAACCCTTCTAATTTCAGAAAAATACATTCCAATGTCTTATCTACACGTGCACCTGCTACTGTAGAAATCAAATGTGATAGTGGAAAACATTTACAAAAAATGAATATCCGTTATAGTTATTAAATAAAATATGATACATAAATAATTTTATGTATCATAAAAATATAAATGTCCGAACCATTGTATTGTATATTAAGTCATAAACCTCCTAATCCTCCTAGAACATGGTCTAGATATTCACTTCCTTTTCAATTCAATAATATTTTTACTACTACGCAATTAGATGAACGACGTAAATATGAAATTTTACAATACAAAGGTAATCAAACAAAACTTACCAGAAATCAAAAATTAGCAAATATTTATCGTGGAAAATCTAAAATTAAAAAAACATGGGCATATCAAAAAAATAATAATGTATACGATGTAAATGTTTTAAAATTACCTAGAATAAATAATACACTTTTTTATGACAATAATAGTAAAAGTGGTTATGGTTGTAATGTTACAAATGTTAACGGTAATATTTGCACTTCAACTAAACGTTCAGATATACCTGGTAATGAAAGACTTATTTGTAAAACAAATGTTCCATTAACTAGATATGTTCGGAAATTAACATTCAATTAAATTTCTTGTTCACCAGAATCTTGATTTTTTTTTGAACGTAGATAATCATTACGTGATGATCTTTGTTGATTTCTTGTTTCACACATTAGAGGACCATTACAAACACCACTTACAGATTTAGCTTGCCACTTGTAATCTTTAGATTCACTTGGCAAAACAAGGATATTTACATATTCACCTTGAACAAGATATTTATATTGTTCTTGCTTAACACTAATAGAACTATGATGTGTAAAAATATCTTCACCTTTTAAATCTGTATTAACAACAGATACAAAACCGTAACCTGATTTTGTGTTAAACCATTTAACGCAACCCAAACATTCCAAACCTTCAGATGGTACTACTATAGTAGAAGTATTTGTTTCGACTTCAGAAGAACTCATTATAAATAGTATATAAGACATATCTTTAAATAGAATTAATAAATAATTAATGATACAGTTATTAGTGATTGTATCATAGATAAAAATTTTCCTACATTTGTAATTGGATATACATCACCATAACCTAACAAACAACCAGTTGATACCGAAAAATATAATCTATTAAAATATTTTTGCCATATGGATGGTTTTATTTTATCTATTTTTATCTCATTTTTTTTGACATTCTCTTTTACTTGTTTTGCTGCCTTTGTGATTGCTTTTTTTTCTTTCGTATTTTCTTCTATATTTTCTAAATTTTGCAAACCTTCAATAATTGGATTGTTGTCTAATTGTTTACCTACCTCTTTTTTCATTAATTCTTCTTTAATCAATTCTTGAATTGTATTTAATCCACTAAAGTTACTATCGTCTAAAAATAAATAAAATATAGAAAATAATATAATTAATAAAAATAAAGCATAAACTTTAAAATGTGGAATTTTCAAAATATTAAGGGTTTTACTAATGTTTATATTTTTCATTAATATATATTTAGAAAATATTAAGAAACCCTCGTCAAATAAGTTAAAAATTAATATAATATACTAACAATGAGTAATCGAGCAAACTCTTCTGCCAGAAATAGACGAGCCGGACCTAGTACAAATATTCAAGAAACATTAACTACTAATCCGCAAACATTAAATTCTTCAAACAATTATAATCCTGTAAAAGAAGAACCTAAATTAATGACAATTACACAAGCATTTGTTCTTATCAATGGAAAAATTAGAAATTTAGAAAATCAAGTCGAAAATTTAAAAAAATATGGTGTAGCATCTTCTGATAGCGTTAGCACGCAAAATGCTGTAAGGGCAGAAGATGAATTAAGTGATGTTTCTGAATTTAAACCTTCATCAAATTTAGAAGAAGATTTTTACAATGATAATACACAAAATAATATAAATAGTGATAATATGCGTAATACAACATTACCAGAATCACATTTAACACAAGAAAATTTAATGAATACAGATAAAGTAAATCAATTAGTAAATGATGCTACTAAAAACATTAGTAGTGATATTGAAAACAAAGTTGATAATAAAGTAAGTGAAATAATAGAAAACTTAAACAAAGAAAGTGATTCTACTAAAAGTCAAATATTACAAATTAAAGAAACATCTGATGAACTTACATCAAAACTTAACAGCATTGAACAATTAATAACAAATATACAAGAATTAAATACAAAATTACCTGAATTTATGTCGTCTGTTGAAAATCGTTTTTCTTCATTAGAAAGTAATTCAAGTGAATTGAACGACAAAGTAAACAATGTTTTGTTAAAATATAATGATAAATTAGATGGAGTACAAGAAAGAATGATTGGATTACAAGATTATGCTGTAAATTTACATAGTTTATTTATTAAAAGATTTGATGAACATGTAGATAGTAATTATGAATCTAAAGAACTAAAAGAAAAATTAGAATCTATGAAAGAAAAACAAGTTGTTTTTAATACAAATCAAAATGAACAAATTCTCGTAGAAAATTACATTAACAATGGAGACGATGAAGAAAGTAAAGAAGAAGAAGAAGAAGAAGCTTTACAAGAATAAATAATATTAAATTTTAAAATTGAAAAAATAGTTAAATAATTATTAGTAATTAATTACTATTATGAAGTTATATATTTCAGACGTAAAAAAAAGTGAATATTTTCAAATAATATTTCAAAATATTAAACTATTTAGTGATGTATACAATATTGAATTTAACAAAGATGGTTTGAATGTACAAGGTATGGACAATGCGCATATAACTATATTTGAAGTTTATCTTTCTAATACATGGTTTACTGAATATGAATGTGAAGAAAGTATATCTATTGGTATTAATAGTAACATTTTTAATAAAATATTAGCAACACGTGATACAATTCAAAACATAGAAATTAAATACATTGATGATTATCTTGATATTCATTTTGAACATTCTACCAGTAATTTTAACAAAGAATTTAGAATGCCTTTAGTTGATTATGATAGTGAAAAAATGGAAATACCACCTTGCGATTATACAATATCAATGGAATTTGACTCTAAAGAATGGAAGAAAATTTTAGATCAATTAACTGGTTTTGGTGATAGTATACATTTTGAATGTGATGATGATAAAGTAAAAATGACAAGTGAAACAGTTGAAGGAAAAATGAATGCAATTATAAAATCAGAGACAATGGAAACTTACATAGCAGATGAAAATTGTCAAATTCATGCAACTTTTAATGGTAAATTTTTACAAATAATGTCTAATTTCCACAAATTAAATAAAAATATAGTATTTAATTTATCAGATGGTATTCCATGTTGTTGTAAATATAATTTATCTGATAAAGACTATATTAAATTTTATTTAGCACCACAAATAGATTAATTAATGTTACGTTAAATATATATAAAATTATTGTCTATAAATTTTAATATGAAACAAATATTATACATAATAACTGTTTTTTTATTTGTTGCATTTGTTTATATTCATGTATTATTTCATTTAAAAGTAAATAACTTGATAGAATTAGATAATATACAAATTACAGGGAAAGAAGATTTTGAAGAACATTGTAATAAACGTTTACCATTTATAGCAAATTATTGTATTCATAATATAAATCAAACTATTAATTTAGAGAATTTTTTAAGTAAATATAAATCATTTGAAATTAACATAAAAGATAAAAAAATAAAACCAACAGAATTGTTTTCACTTGATAATTTTTTATCTATGAATAACATTAATTTTTTAAACGAAACCGAACTAATAGAAATAATTAGTAAAAATGATCATTTTTTACGTCCATCTTTTACATTTGTCAAAAACTATGACATTTTTTTAGGAAAAAATTGTCAAACAAATTTTATTTCACAATTAAATTTTAGAAATTTTTTTTATGTTTCTGAGGGTTGTGTAGAAATATATTTAGCACCTCCAAAAAGCAGTAAATATTTAAATTTTTCTTATAATAATGTTACATTTTCAAATGAAACAAAAATAAATCCTTTTGATAAAGATGTACAAAAAACAGACTCTTTTGACAAAATAAAACCAATAAAAATAAAATTAAGTAAAGGAGAATTATTGTTTGTACCTTCTTCTTGGTATATTAGTATTTCATTTAATGAGTTAGCTATTTTACAATGTTTACATTATAGAACTATGATGAATATAGTTACTTTGACGCCTAATTATATAACATATTTTTATAATAAAACTATAAATAAATAAAATTGAATTATTATTAATAAGTTAGTTATTTGTATAAATAAGTAATTCAATCATGAATGAAATAAAAATTACTTTTGAAAATAGAAATACCAACAATTGGAAATTGAATGATTATTCTAATATGAATTATATAGAACTAGAAAATTTTGTTCCTTCCAATTATAAATTATTTAATGGAGACGTATTTACTTATAACGATAATAAAATAAATATTATTCATTCTACTATAAGAAATATAGAAAATATTTCAGGTGTTCTTATATTAGAAGGTAACAAAATTTATGGTAAGGAAAATAAAAAAAATATGTATAAATGTTTACCAGATGATAAAAGAATTCCACCATTTTTAATACCATATGAATTTAAAAATATTGGGTTCTCAAAATATCAAGTAAATAAATATGTAAATTTTAAATTTATAAAATGGGATAAAGAACATCCTATAGGTATGTTAACGCATACAATAGGAGATGTAAATAAACTAGAAAATTTCTATGAATATCAATTATATTGTAAAAGTTTAAACGCCAGTATTCAAAATTTTACAAGACAAACAAAAAATGTATTAAATATAAAATCACAACAAGAATATTTTGATTTTATCATGAAAAATAATCCACAAATACAAAATAGAACAGAAAATTATATTTTTACAATTGATGGTAAGAATACACTAGATTTTGATGATGCTATTAGTATTCGATTTGAAGATGAAGTGAAAATTATTAGTATTTACATATCGAATGTATCTATTTGGTTAGATACATTAAATTTATGGGATTCTTTCTCTAATAGAATATCTACTATTTACTTACCTGATAAAAAAAGACCAATGCTTCCAACAATATTATCTGATAATCTATGTAGTCTTAAAGAAAATGAATTGAGATTTGCATTTGTTATTGACATTCATATTAAAAATGATATGTTTATTAAAACAGAATTTAATAATTGTCTTATAAAAGTAGCAAAAAATTATATTTATGATGATAAAAAATTACTAAATGATAGTAATTATCAAAAATTATTTGAAACTGTCAAAAGTATATTACCTAATTATAAATATATTCCATCTATAAAAAATAGTCATGATGTAATTAGTTATTTAATGATATTTATGAATCATTATTCAGCAAAACACTTTGAAAATTATTCAAATGGTATATATAGAACATCTGTATACAAAAAAGACACTACAATTCCTGAAGATATACCAGAAGAAATACATAAGTTTATGAAAATATGGTCTGCATCAGCAGGACAATATGTAAAAGGAAAATCTCCACATGAAATATTAGAATTAGATTCTTACATACATATAACATCACCAATTAGAAGATTAGTCGATTTACTAAATTTAATTAGTATTCAAAAAAATCTTAGTTTATTTACTTTTAAAAATGATGTTGATAATTTTTATAATTTATGGACTAGTAAATTAGAATATATAAATATAACCATGAGAGCAATTCGAAAAGTTCAAATGGATTGCACAATGTTAGAATTATGTACAAATAATCCTGACATTAAAAATACTAATTACCAAGGTTATCTTTTTGATAAAGTAGAAAGGGATGATGGATTATTTCAGTATATAGTTTATCTTCCAGAACTTAAAATTGTATCTAAAATAACATCACGTGAAAATAAAAATAACTATGAAAAAGGTTTATTTCAAATATATCTTTTTGAAGATGAAGAAAAAATAAAAAAAAAGATTCGATTACATTTAATTAAATAAATTATTCTAAAATTCTTTTTAATTTTTCATCTTTTTTTATTTTCTCTATATTTTTTCTTATCCATTCTTCAGAACAACACATCAAATTTCCTACTATCTTGTTTGATCTAATTTCATTAAACTCGTAATCATACTTTAAAAATATAGTTCTTTTTAAAAAAGGTTCATAATTATTATTTACATATTCCCATATTTCTCTTAATTTATTTTGATATTCATTTGTATTGATTATTTCATGATTTAAGTTTATTTTATTATTTTTCCAATAGTTACAATCTGTTTTTACTTTTGTAATCAAGAGATCTTTGTAATTTTCATTTTCTTCTAATGTATAATTTGCCTTACTTTCCATTCTTATTTTTTTAGGTAATACACTCAATGAAAAAGAATCTGTTAATGCTTTCATTAGTTCATACTTGATGTACAAAGAAGAATAATAAGTAAAATCACTATTTCCTTTATAGTTTACTATTGATTTGTACAAACCTATTTTACTATAAAGTATAAGTTCATCGGTTGGTATTCTACTACACTTGAAATAATGTTTTTTTTTAAATTCATATGCTTTTTTTATTGCCCATTTTTGATATGATAAATACATAACTCTATTAATTTTATTTCTTTCATTTTTTCCTAAATTAGGATTTTTAATTAATTCTACTATTAATTTATGGTTTGATTTTGTTAAATAACCATCTATACTATAAATCAAAATAATGAATAATAAATATAATATCATAATAATGATAATATAATTATATGTTTATTCCATTTGTATTGTTTTTTTTGTATGTTTTTATATAATTTCTTAATTGTTGTTTTACAAATAACTTAAGCGGTGGTATAACCTTACAAATGTTAATCAATGCCTGAATTTGTTCATAACTTCCCAATGCTACATAAATTGATTTCATATAAAATTCTTCTTCAGACCACATGGCATACTCTTTGTTTGGATCACTATATTCTACGGTTCTTGCCTCTACTATTAATTCTTCCATTGTCATTTTTTTTATAAATGATGACATTTATTATAATAAATAAATAAATTATTAATTTATTATAAACGTTTAAAAATTTGTTTAATAATTTTTCTATTTCCATAGTATATAAATGAAATTACCTGAAAGATTGCGAAAATTATGCACACCAGCATTTCTTTACTTTTCTATCTCAATGATAGCAATTATTTTAATGATTTTCCAAAATTACGGAAATGAAAACAAATATTGTTTAGGAGAATTTAATTGTTACACAGAAAATCTTGGACTTATTTTTGTTGGAAAAATAATCTATGTTTTATTCTGGACATTCATATTAAATTTGATATGTAAATCAGGATTTACAGGTATATCTTGGTTTTTAGTATTATTTCCATTTATTTTTATGTTTATTGCCATTGGTATTATGATTCTTCAAGGAGAACCAATGATTGAAGGTATGGATATGATAGAAGGAATGGATCATGAAGATGATGGAATGGATGAAGAAGACATGGAATTAGATATGCCAGAAGATGCTATGTAAATAGATATTAAATAAAAAAAATTGTTTTATATTTTTATGATTATTTATAAGATATAAAATTTTAAACATATAAAGATTGATTTGTTGCTACATATTTAAGAGTTTCTTTTGGTATCTTATTAAAAATATTTGTTAGTTTAACATTACCTAAAAACTCAGAAACAGTTTCTAATTCTAATGATATATGATTTATTTTTAATAATGCTTTTACAAACTCACCTGTAAATACTTGTTTTTCATTTTCCAATCTGTATAATATTGCCTTACATTCTTCTTCTGTTTCAGCATTAACCCAATCTATTACTTCTTCGACAATATCATATTGAAATTCATCAATATATAAATCTTGATATTTATCATAATATAGTTCTTTTGTTAATGTAATAAAATGATTTAAATTTTCATTTACATTATCACATCTAAATATTTTCAAATCTTCTGGTACTTTTATAGAAGTAAATATGCTTAAAAATCCAACTATTTCAGCCAAAGACAAATTTTCAAAACTATTGTTCCAAAATAATAGATAACCTAGTAAAATACCAGGTGCTTCTTTTATTTTTGCACTTATTTCACCAAATAATGTAATTTTATATTGATCATTCACTATTTCAAGACATTCAAATTTTACTAATTCTTGAATATTATTATTTATTGTATTTGTTATATAATTTGAACTATTTTGAATTATATTTTCTAATTTATCCAAATCCTTTTTTAAATTTAAATAAGATTCATATGTGTTTATGGCAATTTCTGGTTTTTTTTGTAGCATATTTGCTATGTTTTCCATTTCACGATAAGCATTTTTTCTTTTTTTATTATTTAATGTTTGTATACTATTTTTTAATTCTATGTATTTGTCCAATTTTTCTATATCACAGTTAAAACAAAGTAATGAATTATATTTATTTTTTATTTTATTTTCAAGTTCTTCTTTTTCTCTATACAAACCATTACATTCTTGTTTTATTTTATCAAACAACATACTTTTGTTAATATAATTTTCTACATTTTCGTTAGAATTTTCATTAAATGATTGGAATATATTCAAAATTAAACTAGGATCAATAACAAATTTTGAAATTAAAGTTTGAGGTATTCCAGATAATATTTTTTTTAATTCAATTGATGATGGCATACTATTTCTATACATATTTACACAATGAATAACATGTCCAATTTTATCTAAACCTCTCCTTCCTGCACGTCCTGCCATTTGTGTATATTCATGACTGTATAAATATCTAACTTGATCTCTCGTAAATTTTGATACACTTGTAAAAATCACTGTTTTTGTTGGCATATTTAAACCAACCGCAAAAGTTTCTGTTGCAAATAATAATTTAATAAAACCTTTTGCAAACATTATCTCAACCATCTCACGCAATATTGGTAATATTCCACTATGATGAATAGCAATACCTTTACTGATTAATTTGACCATTTTTAAATATTCAGGTAATTCTAGATATTCTTTATAATTTGGAATTTTACGAATAATATGTTGACATTCCTTTTCGATTACTTCAGGTACAGGAAACATATCATCAACCACCGTTTCACCAATGTTTTCAGCATATTGTTCAACATTTTTCCGCGAAAATACAAATGTAATAGCAGGTAACATTTCATTTTCTTTACAATATTTTACAACTTTATTTAAAACAAAATTTGGTGTTATAAAAGTTTTGTGTTTATTTATTTTTTCAATAAGGCGTTTTGAAGTTAAATAACTTTCTTCAATATAATTGTTATTAGGATTTCTAATTGGTAATAATTTATTCATTTCTTTTCTTGTGCTTTCTTTTTCAGATTTATCGTTTATTTGTTTAAATAGATGTTCAGGAGCAGTAACAAATAAGTGATGATGTAAAGGAACTACTCTGTAATCAGTTGATGCTAAATATACTTGTTTTTTTCCTTTTTGTTCTTCACACCAAGAAGCAAATTTTTCTGGTTTATCAATAGTTGCCGAAAGCATCAACATTTGAACATGTTCAGGTAACATCATAATTGTCTCTTCCCAAACTTTACCTCGATCTTGATCATTAATATAATGAATTTCATCAAAAATAACACATGCTAAGTCGTTTTCAATATCCATTTCAAACATAAGTAATTTACTTTTTTCTTCATTATTTTTATTACGTAAATATAGTGTATTTTGTAAAATTTCTGTTGTCATAATTAATACATCTGCTTCCGGATTAAATTTAATATCTCCTGTTAATATTCCAAAAGATATATCTGGAAAAGCTTTAGTAAATTCTGAATATTTTTGATTAGATAATGCTTTTATCGGACTTGTGTATATAACTTTTTTTCCTTTATTTACAAAATATCTTATAGCAAATTCTGCTGGTAATGTTTTACCAGAACCAGTATGTGCTGTGACTAATACATGTTGATTATTTACAATACCTTCTATAGCATACTTTTGAAAATCACTTAATTCAAAAGGAAATGAAGTAAAATATTGTTCATAATCGTTACTATTTTCATTTTCGTGATAAGGTGTATTGCATAGTTTAACCATTTTTAATATTATATAAAATATTCTTTTTCCATTTAATTCTTTTCAATTTTCATATTTTTATTTCTAATGATACTTCATATGGACGAAGAAAATACTAAAAAAAATATTGGATTTTTTGAACATGTGTTCGAATTTAAAGAAGATACCAAAAATGATTTATTAAATGTAAGTCAATACGCATTATTATCTATACTTCCTGTTATTGGATTAAATAAATTAATGAAACATTATATTCCTGAAGCTGATGAAACTAAAGGAAGTTTAGAAATATTTATTGAAATGATTGCACAAATTTTAGTAATTTTAATTGGTTTATTTTATATTCATAGAATCGTTACATTTGTACCAACATATAGTAAAGATAGTTATCCTCCATTCCAATTAACTAATCTTATATTAGTAATTTTATTTATTACACTTAGTTTACAAACTAAATTAGGTGAAAAAGCAAGTATTTTACACGAGAGATTAATGAATTTAATTAATGGTGAAGAAAGTTTAAAGAAAAAAGAACCTGTTAAACAAAATCCAAATGTAACTAGTGTATTACCTCCTCCAGCAGTTACACGTGAAATTAATACTCAACAACCAATACAAAATAATATAGGTACTACACCTATACAAAATCAAACAAATTTTAATGATATGTATCATCAAACAACAACACCTATGGTAAATGCTCAGCAACCTGGTATGGAAGGAATGGGACCCCCACCTTTAATGGCAGCAAATGAAGCATTAGGTGGTTCTGGATTTGGTTCTATGTTTTAAATAAAATAATATAAAGTTAATTAAATAATACTATGTACATGTTTTACATATTATTATGTTTACCTCTTTTAACACAATCAATTGGTATTATTAATTCACAATTAGTATTAGCTAAAACTACTCCTGTTAAATCTGTTTTTGATTATGCAAATCATCCAAGTGATATTATAAAACAATTTTATGGTACCACAATTGGAACTGACTGGACATACTCAGAATTTTTGAATAATGTTGAAAATAATAAAGTTGGTGCTGTGTCTTTCATTTCTGATGGAAAACATGCTATTGCTATTGATAATATTTTATCCGATGATAAAATTCAAAGTACAAATCTACATAGTATTCAAATATTACCTGACACATATAATACACTTGTAGAAACAGTTAGTGGAAAACATATTAATGTAGATTTAATACAAATTCCAGAAAATCCTTTTGCTACTTTTTTTAATGCTGTAGGTTCAGGTGCTTTTCAAGTTGGTATGTTTTTTGTAATGTATTTTATTATTGCAAATATAATTAGGGGGGTATTTTTTGGTGGTGATAGTAATAATCCAATGGGAAATGCACTATCACAAACAATGAACATGAAAGATTCTGGTATTTTAGTCGATCGTGACAATTTAAATGTTACATTTGCAGATGTTGCCGGTTGTGAAGAAGCAAAATATGAATTAATGGAAGTAGTAGATTTTTTAAAAAATTCTACTCGTTTTGAAGATGCTGGAGCAAAAATACCAAAAGGTGTATTATTGGAAGGTAGTCCAGGAACTGGTAAAACATTACTTGCTCGTGCAGTTGCCGCAGAAGCAGGAGTTCCATTTATTAGTGCTAGTGGTTCAGAATTTATTGAAATGTTTGTTGGTGTAGGAGCATCAAGAGTTAGAACTCTTTTCGATAAAGCACGACAAAATTCACCATGTGTTGTTTTTATTGATGAAATAGATGCTGTTGGTAGACAAAGAGGTGCTGGTATAGCAGGTGGTAACGATGAACGTGAACAAACATTAAATCAAATTTTAACAAATATGGATGGATTTGAACAAGGACAAGATATTGTAGTTATTGCTGCAACAAATAGAATAGATATTTTAGATAATGCATTAACTCGACCTGGTAGATTTGATAGAAAAGTAAATGTTCCACTTCCAGATTATGATGGTCGTATTAAAATCGCAGATGTTCATTTTAAAAATAAAAATGTGGATGATAGTGTTCAATTTGACGAATTAGCATCGCTAACACCAGGTTTCTCAGGTGCTGATATAGCAAATTTAGCAAATGAAGCAGCAATTATATCTATTCGTAAAAACGAAACATTAATTAATAGAGAAACTTTGATAGATGCCTTTGAAAAAATAACTATCGGATTAAAATCATATAATCAAGATAGTGATGAAGATATTATTGAACTAGTTAGTTATCATGAAACAGGACATGCACTAATGGCAGCATTATTTCCAGACTTTTTTGATATTCGTAAAGTTACTATTAACGCTAATAAAAATGGTGCAGGTGGGTTTACACTTTTTACTCCAAAAGAAAAATTTCAAAAATATGCTACTAAAAAATTTATGTTAGCTAATTTAATAATTGCTTTAGGAGGTCGTGCTGCTGAAGTGTATTTAAATAAAAAGAAATATAAAAGTGATAGTTTTGATAATTATGTTTTTAATGGATTTAGCGATTTAGATATTACTACAGGTGCATCAAATGATTTAATTCAAGCAAATAAAATTGCTAGAGACTACATTACACGTTATGGTTTCGGTGAAGATTTTGGCATGTACGATGAATCTGTAACAAATGATTTACCTTTTGTTGGAAAAGATATAGGTACATCATCAAAAAAAATAAGTGATAATACAAAATTTAATGTAGACATGGAAGTTAAAAATTTAGTAGATTTTGCATATAAACGTGCATATGAATTAATTGAATTTTATTCTGAATCATTTAATAAAATTATAGAAGAACTTACTGAAAAACGAACCATAGATGGTAATGATATTAAATTAATACTACAAAATACGACAAATTCTAATAAATTTAGTGAAACTATATAAATATATAATCTTGTAGTATAGTATAGATGCAAATTTTTGTAAAGACACTCACAGGAAAAACAATTACTCTAGAAGTTGAATCATCTGATACAATTGATAACGTTAAAGCAAAAATTCAAGAGAAAGAAGGTATTCCTCCAGATCAACAACGTTTAATTTATGCTGGAAAACAGTTAGAAGACGGAAGAACAATAAATGATTACAATATTCAAAAAGAGTCAACACTTCACCTTGTTCTTCGTTTAAGAGGTGGTTGTACTAAATGTACATGCTGTCCTGATTCATGTAAAGAAAAATGCTGTAATGATAAATGTTGTGATGATCAAACATGCTGTAATAATCAATCTTGTTGTAAGGATAAAGAATGTTCTAACGATACATGTTGTAATGATGATAACTGTTTATGTAAATAAATTAAACATAAATAAATAATAATAGTAATGATATTATTACTGTTATTATTTACAAGTTGTCATGCATATTTTAACAATTGGTTTCCTATTGTCACTATTTCTAGTACCGATTTTTCAAATCCAAAACAAATTAGAATGTTTGGTAAAGATTTTGTAGTATGGAAAAAAAATGATGATATTATTTTACAAGACGATATTTGTCCACATCGATGTGCTCCTTTATCTGAAGGTTATATTGATAATAATAGTCAAAATTTAAGGTGTGCTTATCACGGTTGGGAATTTGATGAAAGTGGTGAAAATACTTGTATTCCACAATCACATAATAAAATCAAATCAAAAAATGCTTGTGTAAAAACATATCAAACAGCTGAATATGGAGATATGTTGTGGGGATATTTTGGAGATTCAAGAATAAATTATTTACCACATGACTATTATAAAATAACAAATTCAGATACATTTATGCGTGAATTACCATATAGTTTCTACATTTTACTGGAAAATTTTTTTGATCCGGCACATGTACATTTTGCACATCATAAATTACAATCTAAGAGAGAAAATGGTTCGCCAATTGACGTAAAGTTAATTTATAATATGAATACTACATTTACAATAGAATTTGAAGATTTTCCAAAAGATAATTCAACGAAACGAATTGGACAAATGAACTTTCAATTTCCTTGTCATTATTTTTTAAATTCACTAAAGACTGAAAACGATATTTTAAATTATCTACATATTTTTATAGTTCCAATTCAAGAAGATAAAACAAGAATCTTTATTCACTATGATTTTAATAAAAATACAAAATTTTATAATATATATCGTTTTTTACCAAAATGGTTAAAGCATATAAATACTAATTTATTTTTAGATAGCGATACTCTTATATTACATAAACAAGAACAATATTTAAACAATAATAATAGTTACCATCATCATAAAGAATATTACATGCCAACTACAAGTGATACATCTATTATTTTATATAAAAAATGGATAAAACGAGTGCTTCCTACTATACCATATTTTCGAAAGATAAAAGAAAATAAAGAATTAACTAGAAATGAAATATTAAATCGTTATGAACAGCATACAAAACATTGTACTTTTTGTCGCGATGCTTTAAGAAAAAGTGAACGTTTTAAAATTTTGGGCACTATTTTTTTTAGTTGTGCTTTTATTTATACAAAAAATATATTCTTATTGATTTTAGCGTTAACTAACTATGTCGTATTAGATAAATTTAAACAACAATTTATTTATAAAGATTATATTCATAATTTAATCAAGTAAACCTAAATCAAATTTCCATCTTTTTGGACTTTTTGCTAATGGACGATAATATAATACACCGTCACACATTTCAGATAAGCAATTCCAACTATTTTTACTAATAATTTCATTATGACGTATACCTGGAGTAATATTATATGGAACTCCAAATAATTTTTTTACTCTTTCTTTTAACATTTTGATTAAACGATTATAGTGTTTTTCTTTTAAACAAATATCGTCTAATGATTTTTCACATTTCTCACAAATTGCGTTTGGCATATATATAGTGACGATTTTATTTTAAAAAAAAATATTATACATTAGAATACAACAAAATTATATCATATTAACATTCACAGTATATAAAACATTTATCGTTATTTTTTAAATAATATAGTATCTGATAACCTAGTAAATATCTACAAGTAATTTTAGATTGTTTTTTGTATTCTTTGTCATCTAAATCAATACTATTTAATGTTTTAACTACATTATTAAATATATCTGAACATGCATCTAGTATATTTTCATTTTGAGGAATATTTTTGATTTCTTTTAAAATTTCTTCATTTATTTCTTTTTCTAATATATTCATACTTGTTGTTAACTCTTCAAAGTGTTTATCTTTTTCTACTAAATAATCTATACAATTATCTTCATAATATAATTCTATACTATCATCTGAATCACAATCTTCTTCATTTAAAACTTCCATTTTATGTGCTTCTTCATTTTCATAACAATCATTACAATATGTTAAATTTTCATTTTCAACACTACAATCACATACTTTCCACGTATAGTTCGTTTTAAAATTTATATTTTTAATTAAATTATTAATATCCTGACTAGGTTGAATACCAAACCAAAATTTCCCTTCAATATCACCGCCATAAAATCGTCCCATAATTTTAATATAATATTATTTACAAGATAATATTATATCAATTTTTTATATTTAAAAAATATGTGAAGGAAATAATTAAATTGTGCGAAAGTTACTTTCTAAAAATTGTTTTTGTATTAAATTTAATTCATCTATATCAAAATCACTATTATTTTTTAAATTGTGATATGATTTTCTGATACATATATCATAATTTGTTTTCAAATATAAATATTTAATTTCATCATGAGTATAATAAATATATCTAGGTAATTGTATGTATCCTTTATGATATCCAGTTTGAACACATATATATAAATCTGTTATTTCATTAATTGTACCATAATTTTTTAAATTAAGTTTATAAGGTGAATCCCACTTAGTACATAAGTATGCTTTCATACCAATATAACTATCATATTTTTTTTTTACATTATAACTCCACGATTTTTTTTGCAAAAAATCTTGTATTTTTGGAAGTTCCATATTTTTTTGTAATATAGACACTACAAAAAAATATTCAATTTAATGTAAATATAATTTTAGCAATTTAATTATTCTTCAGATTTTAACTCTTCTAGTTTTTCTTCTAATTCTAATATTTCATTTTCAGTTAGTGTACCTTTCTTTCTTCCATCTTTTATTTGTTTTTGCAATGATTTTATTTCACGTTTTTTTTCTTTGTCACTAAGTTTTACTTTACGTTCTACTTTTATTTCATTACCCATTGCATCAAAAACAGTTTCATTTTTATCTTCGATTGTGTTTGTTTCATCTGTTTTTTTTTCTACAGATTCACCTTCTTTATGTAATCTACCTTTTTCCATAATCCATTTTTCAGTTGTTACAGCATTTGTAAATTCACGATTATGTGAAATAATTACAACACCACCATTAAAATCATGTATAGCATTTGTCAAAGCACCAAGTCCATCACGATCCAAGTAATTTGTAGGTTCATCAAGAATTACTAAATGTGGATTTTGCCATAATGAAGCAGCTAATACTACTTTTACTTTTTGACCACCTGATAATGATTTAATTAAAGTATGATTTGCTTGTTCTTGTTCGATACCAAAATCAGCAAAATGTTTTTCTATATCTTTGGTAGTTAATGATTTTGAAGCTACACCTGCCATGATTGCTTCCTTTTCATCATGTCTCTGAACTAATTTTATTGATCCCATTTTAATTAAAATATCCCTCTTAACCCACATTTTCATTTCTTCTCCTTTACCTTTCCATTTTACTTCATATTCTTTTATTTTTAATTTTCTATTTTCTCTTCTTGCTAATATTTGATCTACTTCAACTGCTTTTTTTTCTTCTGCTGGTGATTCACAAGGCATTAACTCAATTGTTTCATTTGTTACTAAAAAGTATTTTGTAATTTTTTCTTCATCTAGTGATTTTTTATTAATATTATCAATTCCTTCTTTATCTTCATTACCTGCAAATCTCCACATAATGTATTGTGATGGAGTTTTATGTAAGTGTTTTTCTAAATGGTGAAAAGCATGTTGTGCAATGTATGCTATACGCAAATCAGGATGTTTTGTAACAGTTCCTTCCATTGGATTCATTTCACCTATTAAAATTTTAATTGCTGTTGATTTACCAGCACCATTAGCACCAATAACACCTACTCTTGAAATACGTGAACACTCTAAATTAATATCAAATATTGTTGGTGTATCACGAGTTGGATACTGAAATGTTACATTTGTCATTTTTAACAATGTTTTTGACATACTTTTAACACCTTCTAATTGTCCTGGTTCTGGGAATTTAAATTTAACTACATCATTACGTAACTCAAAATAACTTTTCTTTTCAGGAAATTCATCTACAAATGCTTGTAATACTTTTCCACGTGGACCTGTAAACATACGAAGTTTTCTACTTTGGAAATCGATTAAATGTGTACACATTTCATTCAAAAATGATGAATCATGTGAGGTGGCAATAATAGAACCACCACCATCCATGAAACCCTTTAACCAATCTTTAATCCAAGCAATATTATTTACATCTAAATGACCAGTTGGTTCATCAAGCATAAGAATATCAGCATTCATTAATGTTGCTGCACAAAGTTGCATTTTAACTTTCCAACCACCAGAATATGTTGTTATTCCCATACCCATATCTGC
>MDSZ01214243.1_pt1 | contig 20858 bp, 19 predicted proteins | sample 811201 | NCBI WGS metagenome assembly MDSZ01 (sample SAMN05326647, study PRJNA326480) | marine metagenome | isolation source: seawater | place: Indian Ocean: North | collected 2010 | reverse complement strand
ATTGGATCTATTTACAATTTATATTTACTTATTCAAGATATCATTCCCTCAAGAATAGCCGTTTGGAGGTTAAAGAGTTTTTTAGAGCAAAATAAAATAAATGAGATATCTGTATACAAATCTAAATTTTATAATTGGGTATTACCACCTCTGTTAGATATGATGCCAAATTTAAAAATTAATTTAATAAAAAATTATAATGAAAGTCTTGAAAAATACATTTTGATACCAGGTCAATCACATAAAGTTGTTAATAATTTTGGTGTTAGTGAAAAAGACTTTGATATTGATAAAAAATTTATAGATAAGTTAAATGAGAGCAAATTTGAAAAAAATACTGTATTAGATCTTAAAAATATGGGTACAAGCAAATTCTGGATGCATGAGGATGAAGTTTCAAGTTATAGATACTTACTACTAAAGGATATAAGTCAAAATGATATTAAAAAGTCTTTTTTAAAGTTATTATATTTTTCTAAATCATGAGAATCTTAGTTACAGGCGGTGCTGGTTATATAGGCAGTATGTTAGTTCCACAGCTTCTAAAACTAAACCATAAAGTTAGAGTGATTGATAACTTAATGTATGACCCTGAACCCTTATTAGAAAATTTTTTTAATTCAAATTTCGAATTTATTAAGGGTGATGTGACGAATTCGAAAGATCTTTCCGATGCACTTGAAAGTATTGATATAGTTGTTCATTTAGCTGCAATTGTGGGTTATCCAGCTTGTAAGAAATTTCCAGTTTTAGCAAAGTCAGTAAATTTCAAAGCAACAGAGCTTTTGTGTTCTTTGACTAATAAACAAACTTCGATTGTTTTTGGTTCAACGGGAAGTAATTATGGTGCTATTTCAAACCAAATTTGTACTGAGGAGACACCACTAAGTCCATTATCTCTTTATGGAGAAACTAAAACAATGGCTGAGTCTATTGTTCATGAACGAGGTAACTCTGTTTGTTATAGATTCGCTACTGCTTATGGGGTTTCAAGAAGGATGAGACTAGACCTTTTGATTAACGATTTCGTGTTTCAAGCAGTTAAAAATAAAAATTTGACAATTTATGAAAAATCTTTCAAGAGAACATTTATCCACGTACGAGATATTGTAGACAGTTTTATTTTTGCAATTGATAACTTTCAAAACTTAAAAAACGAGATTTTTAATGTTGGTTCAGATAAACAAAATTTATCAAAACAGGACATAGCTGAGATACTTAAGAAAAAAATTGATTTCTACTTACATTATGCTGAAATAGGAAAAGACGAGGATCAAAGAAATTATGAAGTATCATATGAAAAAATTAAATCTAAAGGTTTTGTTCCAAAAATCTCAATAAATCAAGGCATTGATGAATTAATAAAAACTTCAAGGCTATTAAATATATATAATAAATATTCTAACATATAATTTATGAAAAAGTTGACAGTTATTGGTGCAGGCAAACTTGGACTTCCTATGGGTGCTTGTTTTGCTGAAGCAAATTATAAAGTAAAATTTTATGATAGTTCTAAAGGTAAAATTGAAAATTTAAGTAAACACCTAGGATATAATTATGAAAAAGGTTTAAATAATTTATTATATAAAAATTCAAAAAGGATACATTTTACATCTAAAATAGAAGATGCTTTCCAATTCTCTAATTTTTTTTTTGTTATATTACCTACCCCAAGTTTAAAAAATGGTAATTATAGTCTCATCTATATAAAATCATTTCTTAAAAAACTATGTATCTTATTAAAGAAAAACCCAAAAGAAGTTAATATAGTAATTACAAGTACAGTTATGCCAGGATCTTGTGATAATAAACTTATCCCATTTATTAAAAAAAACCTTTCAAAATCTCTATTTCAAAAAATTAATTTGTATTATTCCCCAGAATTTATTGCACTAGGCTCTGTTGTAAATGATCTACAACGGCCACGTATAGTTTTAGTGGGCTCAAATAACCCAAAAAAAGCAAGTGCTCTATCAAACTTTTATAAAAGTATTATAAAAAATAAACCAAAGGTATTTGAAACTAATTTAAAAACAGCTGAACTGGCAAAAATTTTAATAAATTCTTTTATGACTGTGAAAATTTCATTCTCTAATTATGTTGGACTATTAAGCAACAACGATAAAGATTTAGACTCGAAAAAATTATTGGAAAGTTTGAAGATTTTTAATCTAAATAATTCAAAAGGTTATTTATCTGGCGTAGGCTATTCTGGACCATGTCTTCCAAGAGATAATAGGTCTGTGGCTTTTTATTCATCATCAAAAAAAATCCATCCTTTTTTGTCCAATTCTGCTGATAAAGTCAATAAAGAAGTTAACAACAACCTTTATATACAAATTAAAAAATACTCAAAAGATTGTAAAAACATTGCATTTTTAGGTATTTCTTACAAGGAGCAAACTTCAGTTATAGAAGAGTCCCCGATGCTATATATAATTCACAAATTAAAAAAGAATTTTAATATCATTATTTATGATCCATTGGTGCACAATGAGTCTAATATATCAAGATCATTTAATTTTAATAAAAACTTAAAGAATGTAATTGAAGAAAGTGATCTTTTAGTAATTTACCATAAATCAATTAATCTTGATAAATATAAAAATATATTAAAATACAAAAAAATTTTTCATGTATGGGGAAATAGATTTTCTATTGGTTTAATTGATTAATTTATTAATAACAGGTGGTTCTGGTTTTCTTGGGAAAAACTTAGTTAATAAATTTAAAAAAGATAAAAGCTTTAAAATTTTTGCACCATCCTCCAAAGTATGTGACTGCAGTAGTATAAGAAATTTAAAAAAATATATAATATCTAATAAAATTAATACAATTGTTCATTGTGCAGGTTTTATTGGAGGTATAAATTTTAGTAGAATTTATCCTGATAAAGTATTTTCAAGAAATTTACAAATGACTATTAATATTTTTGAGGTATCAAAAGAAAAAACAATTAAAAAGCTCGTGTTCATAAACTCCGCATGTGTTTATAGCGACAAATTTAGCAAGCCATTCAAAGAGGAACAAGTTTGGGAGAAACAAATGCACAAAAGTGCAAGAATTTATGGTATTTCGAAATATTCAGCTCTTATAGCTTCTGAAGCATACTCCAAATATAAAAAAATTTATATTAATGCAATATTAACAAATCTCTACGGACCAGATGATAAATTTGATGCTGAAGAAAGCCATGTAATTCCATCATTAATATCAAAGTTTCAAAATGCAAAAAAACATGGATTAGATTTTGTTGAGCTTTGGGGTAATGGTCAAACAGTAAGAGAGTTCATTTACATAGATGACTGTTGTAAAATTCTAAAAAAAATAATTAAACAGCATAAAAAATCTGATTTAATTAATATCGGTACAGGTTATGGATTAAAAGTAAGATATTTGGCTCAAAAAATTAAGAAATTATGCAATTATGATGGACAAATAAAATGGAATAAAAATATTGATAATGGTTCATCTTATAAGGTTCTCTCAATACAAAAATTAAAAAAATTATATAAATATACACCAGAAACTGGTATGGATGTTGGATTAAAAAAGACTATCAAGTGGTATGAAAAAAAATATATGTAGAATTAGTGGTAAAAAATTAACACCATTTATTGATTTAGGTAATCAATATGTAAGTGATTTTGTTTCAAAAGAACATATTTATGACGTTGATAGATCTTCATTAAAGGTTGGTTATTGTTCAAAATCAAAACTAGCTCAATTATATACAACTTACTCACAAGAAAAAATGTACAAGAAATATTGGTACAAGTCTGGAATTAATGAAACAATGATTAATGAATTAAAAAATATAGTCCATGATTGTCTATTGTACAAATCACTAAAAGCTAATGATGTTGTTTTAGATATAGCTAGTAATGATGGCACTCTTTTAAAAAATTATGATAGTGATTTAAAAAAAATTGGTATAGATCCCTCTGATGTAGCAAAAAGATCAAATGTTTACAAAGAAAAAAACTTTACATTAATAAATGATTTTTTTTCTAAGAGTTCTTATTTTAAAAAGACTAAAAAAAAGGCTTCAATTGTTACAATAATAGCGATGTTTTATGATTTAGATAATCCGATAAAATTTTTAAAAGATTTAAGAGAAGTAATTAATGAAGATGGTATTGGTGTGATACAAATCAGCTATACGCCATTAATGCTTGAACAAAATGAATTTGGTTTCATAAGTCACGAACACTTATGCTATTTTACACTAGCCAATTTAAAGAGCCTATTAGAAAAATGTGGTTTTTATTTATTCGACGTAAAATTAAATTCTTCAAATGGTGGAAGTATAAGGGTTTTTTTCACACCTAATTATCAATTATTATCTTTTCCTGAGAACCTGAAAATGATTGGTAAATTTAGATTGAATTCAATTTTAAATTATGAGATTAAGAAAAAAATAAATAATAAATCTACCTACTTAAATTTTAAAAAAAGAATTGATATTTTAAAATATCAAACATTAAAATGGCTAGATAGCGAAAAAAAAAATGGTAAAAAAGTTATTGGATATGGTGCAAGTACAAAAGGAAATGTTTTATTACAATATTACGGTATTAATTCAGATTTACTCCCCTTCATAGCCGAAAGGAGTATTGAAAAACATGGACTTTACACGGCTGGCACAGGAATAGAAATAATATCCGAAGAAGAAATGAGGAAAATGAAACCTGACTATCTATTTGCACTTCCATGGTTTTTTATTAATTCATTTTTAAAAAGAGAAAAAAATTTAATTGAAAATGGGACTAGATTTGTTGTGCCTCAGCCTATTTTGAAAATCATCAAATGATTTCAATTTTAATTCCAACTTTGAATAGAAACGATATTTTACTTAAGACAATCAAATATTATGAAAAACAAAAATTCGATGGAGAGTTAATAATAGGTGACTCAAGTGACAATAATAGCTTCCAAAAATTAAATAATTTAGTAAAAAAAATAAATTTAGATATAAAGGTTTTCCATACACCAAAACTTAATAACTATGCAACAACTAATTACTTAATAGACAAATCAATTTATGAATTTTGTATATGGTCTCCTGATGATGACCTATTTTATGTACCAATATTAAAGGATGCACTAAATTTTTTAAAATCAAATAAAGATTATTGTACTGTTTGGGGAATTACTATGATGTATAGGAAAAATAAAAATAAAAAATTTGATAAATATTTTATAAATTTCCAGACATCAAAATCTTTAGATGCTAATGACCCCATTATTAGATTGCAAAATCATTACAATTTTTATACCTCGGTATTTATAGGTCTTTCAAGGAAAAAGGCACTGAAAGAGGCTCTATCTGGGACTGAGTTAGTGTCAGTATCAAAATCGACCTCTAAAGAGAATTGGGATATTTCTCAACAATTATCAGAAATCTTTGTTTCTTCTCAACTTGTCATACAGGGTAAGATAAAATCATTAAACTCACTTTATTGGATTAGAGATATTCATGATAATAGATATGAGTTCTCTAGAATAGATGATAAAATCTTTAATGATAAAACGATAGAAACAATTATTTTTTTTGAGAATAAAATCAAAAAATTATTATCAAAAAATAAGTTTTATTCAAATAAAATAGATAAAATTGGTATCAGGTCAATGGTTCTTAGATTTTTATTTAGAGAAAAATTGAATGAAAAAAATAAAATAATCAATTTTATAAAATATTATAAATACAAAATTAGATATTTTTACACACTCATACAGTTTAAAAAAATTCAAGGATATATTTAAGTGTCCAATAAAGTATTAATAATCGGTGGCTCAGGATATTTAGGTTCAACTTTATCTAGTTTTCTTCTAAATAATACAGATTATCGTGTCGATGTGATAGATAATTTATTTTACAAACAAAATTCTCTGAATTTGAATTGCAAATATAAAAAATTTAATTTCGAATTTGGAGATTTTACAGATTTTGATTATATAAAAAGAAAAATATCACAGTATGACATCATAATTCCTCTTGCAGCCATAGTAGGAGCTCCTGCATGTAATTTACAACCAAGTTATACTAAACTTTTAAATTATGACTCTTATTTAAATCTTTCTAAAAATCTCAGTAAGAACCAATTGCTTATTTTTCCAACTACCAATAGTGGATATGGTGTGGGAGGTAAAAATAAAGTTACAGAAAAGTCCCCATTGAATCCAATTTCTTCATATGCAAAGTTTAAAAATAAAATTGAAAAAGTTTTCTTAGAGAACAATAATGTTGTATCCCTAAGATTAGCAACAGTTTTTGGAGTCTCGCCAAGAATGAGAGATGATTTATTGGTTAACGATTTTGTAAAAAAATCATGTAATGATGGGTACATTGTCCTATTCCAAGAAAATTTTCGAAGAAATTTTATTCATGTAATTGATGTAGCTAAAACATTTCACTTTTCTATTTTAAATTTTCATAAGATGAAAAATCAATCTTACAATGTGGGCTTGTCATCAGCTAATTTAACAAAAATACAATTGGCAAATAAAATAAAAAAATATATTCCAAATCTTCAAATACTCTCATCAAATTATACGGAGGATCCAGATAAACGTGATTATATAGTCAGTAATAAAAAACTCGAGTCACTTGGTTGGTCACCTAGTCAAAATATTGATGATGGTATAAATGAATTAATCAAATACTATAATCTTATAATAAACAAGAATTCAAATATATAAGTCATGTCAAAATTAGATATACTATTTATGGAACCAGACTCCTCTAAAAAAGCTTATCAAGATTTATCTAAAATACATTCTGCTATTGAAACTCCAACGTGGTCTTTATTATTAGCTCAAAGTTGTCGTGCGAAGGGATACAAAGTTTCAATCTTAGATCCTACCGCAGAGAGACTTTCCGATGAAAAAACTATTGATAAAATAAAATATTTAAAACCTAAAATACTATGTGTAGTTGTATATGGTCAAAATCCTAACTCAGGAACTACAAACATGATAGGTGCTGAAAGATTGTGCAAAAAACTGAAAGAGGATTACTCTGATGTTTTTGTAGTTATAGTAGGTTCTCATGTAAGTGCTTTACCAAAAGAGGTATTGAACAATGACTTTGTTGACTGCGTTCTTTTAAATGAAGGTGTATACGCATTACATGAGTTAGCCGCATCAAATTTAAATAAAATTTCGCTGAGTAAAATTAAAGGAATTGGCTATAAAGATGAAGAAAATAAACTTATTTTAAATGAACCTCAAATTGTAGTTCCACAAGATAAAATAGATCAAGACTTACCTGGTTACGCATGGGATTTACTACCATATGAAAAAACCCCTTTAGACTTATACAGAGCACACTTTTGGCATACTGGCTTTAGTCACGAAAAAAGAACACCATTTGCAGCTATTTATACTACCTTAGGTTGTAAATTCAGCTGTGACTTTTGTATGATCAATATATTAAACAGATCCGATAATGAAGATAATATAAATTCTTCACATTCATCAATTATGAGAGGCTGGAGTTCTGATTTGCTACTAAATGAATTCGAAAAATTAGCTAGTTATGGAGTAGAAACTATTAGAATTTCTGATGAAATGTTTTTCCTTAACAAAAATTATTATGAACCTTTATTGAATGGAATCATTGACAGAGGGTTAAAATTCAATCTATGGGCTTACTCAAGAATAGATACAGTTAGAGAGAAATATTTAGATTTATTTAAAAAAGCTGGAATAAATTGGTTAGCTCTGGGGATTGAGTCAGCAAATCAAAATGTTAGATTTGAAATATCTAAAGGAAAATTTAAAGATGTTCATATTAAAGATGTTGTAAGAACAATTCAAAATAGTGATATCAATGTTTTAGGTAATTATATATTTGGTTTTCCAAATGAAGATTATAAAGAAATGCAACAAACTCTTGATTTAGCACTTGAGCTTAACACTGAGCATGCAAATTTTTATCCATGTCAAGCATTACCTGGTAGTCCCTTATACACTCAAGCAAAAATAGAGGGTTGGAAATTACCAGATAGTTATGAGGGTTACGCATTTTTATCATATGAAAGCCAGCCATTACCTACAAGGTATAGATCTGCCGAAGAAGTTCTTGAATTTAGAGACAACGCTTGGCAAAAATATTTTTCAAATGAAAATTTCTTGTCTCTAGTTGAGAATAAATTTGGTTTAAAACAAAAAGAAAATTTAATAGAAATGTCAAAGATAAAATTAAAAAGAAAAATCCTTGGGCATTAATGATTATATCAAAAACGCCTTATAGAATCTCTTTCTTTGGCGGAGGAACTGACTATCCCCAGTGGTACAATAAATTTGGAGGTTCAGTAATCTCAACTTCCATAAACTATTATTCATATATATCTGTTAAAAATTTAGAAAATTTTTATAAACATAAATATAGAATTCTTTATGCAAAAACAGAGCAAACAAATAACATACCTCAAATTAAACATCCTTCAGTAAAAGAAGTTTTAAAATATTTTAAAATAAAAAATAATCTTGAAATTCACCATCAAGGTGATTTACCCTCAAGATCAGGTATTGGCTCTAGTTCAAGTTTTACTAACGGATTAATTAACTGTATTTACAACATAAAAAATATTAAAACTAATAAATTAAAAATAGCTCTTAAATCTATTGAGATTGAACAAAATAAGATTAGAGAGACAGTAGGATCACAAGATCAAATTGCAACAGCTATTGGAGGTCTAAATAGAATAAATTTTTCAAAGAATGACATTAAAATAAAAAAAATTCCTATCTCCGCTAAGAACAGAAAAATTTTTGAAAGCCATATTCTTCTAGTTTTTACTGAAATCGTAAGAGACTCTTTCAAGTATTCAAAAAATATTGTAAAAAATTTCAAATTTAATTTAAAAGAAATGGAGGAGTTGATAATGTATGTTGACGAGGCTTACAAATTATTAATTCATAAAAATTTTTCTCCATTCGAATTTGGAAAGCTCTTATCTGATTATTGGAAAATAAAAAAAAATCTTTCTAAAAATACTTCTAATGAAACAATTGATAACATATATAACATTTCGATTAAAAATGGAGCACTAGGAGGAAAATTACTTGGTGCCGGTGGTGGAGGTTTCTTTCTTATTATTGCAGATCCATCAGCACATTTTAAAATAAAAAAAAAATTGTCACCACTTGTCTGCCTAAATTGTAAATTTGAAAATGAGGGTACTTCGATAATATTTAGAAGTTAGGTGTATCTGCCAACTTTATCTCTATTTGATAAAATTGGTTTCATATTAGGCCATTTAATATTTAACCCTTTGTCGTTCCATTTAATTGTTTTTTGATATTTATTTGTATAATAACCATTCACTTTATAATGAAATACGGCTTCATCACTTAAAACTTGGTGTCCGATGCCAGTATTTCTTGGAACAAAAAAAAACATATCATTTTTTTTCGCATCAATATTGAAAGATTTATATTTATGGTAATGCTTAGATTTTTTATTAAGATTAACGAAAACCAAAAAAATTTTTCCTGAAATACAAGAAATTATTTTCGACTGATAAGGCTCAGCATGAATACCCCTTAGGACATTTTTTTTTGAAATTGAAAAGCAGTCTTGAACAAAATTAATATTTTTACCCAATAATTTTTTAAAATCTTTTTTATTATAACTCTCTATGAATTTACCACGTTTATCAAAAAAATGTTTATTTTTATAAATGCTTACACCTGATATATCACAAATTTTATGTAGAGAAAATTTCATATATTAAATATATACTATAAATTCTTGCTTAATGTTATTTAATACACTTGATTATCTTTTAGTTTTTCTACCGATTGTCTACATAATTTATTTATTATTGATAAACCAAAAAAATAAAAGCTATTTGATAATTTTTTTTATATTATGTTCAATAGTATTTTATTCTTTTTGGAATATTTCTTTAACTTATGTAATTTTAATTTCTGTATTAATTAATTATTTTTTACTAAAAAATCTCATCAAATTTAAGTCAAAAACTATCCTATTTGTTGGGATTGCATTCAATACTTTTTATCTGATTTATTACAAATATACAGATTATATTTTAAATACCTTATTTAATTTTAAAATAATTAATACACAAATAAATTATGATGTAGCCCTACCACTAGCTATATCTTTTTTTACGTTTCAACAAATTTCATTTTTTATTGATAGCAACAAGGTTAAATATAAAAATCTATCTTTAAAAAAATATATTTTGCATGTAATTTTTTTTCCACAATTAATTGCTGGGCCAATTGTAAAAATAGACGAACTCTATTTAAAATTAAATAATTTATATGTTTCAAATAAACTTATTATTTATAAGAATTTATTTTATGGTTTTAGTTTAATCTCCATAGGTCTATTTAAAAAAATTATTATTGCTGAATATTTTACAAATATAACTTTTGAATTTGCTTCAATTCAACCTAAAGATATTTCCTCTTTAGAAACATTACTTTTTGCTTTCGCTTACTCATTAGAAATTTATTTTGACTTTAGCGCTTATTGCGATATGGCATTAGGATCAGCAAAAATTTTTAATATTCACTTACCTATAAATTTTAATTCTCCATACAAATCAAAAAACTTTATTGAATTTTGGCAAAGATGGCACATCACATTATCAAGATTTATTAATGAATATATTTTTAGAAATATATATAAAATTACCCGCAAATTATCAAATATTTCAATAGCAATTTCTTTGCCAATAATAATATCTTTTTTCATTTCGGGTCTTTGGCATGGAGCAGGAAACAATTTTATTTTATGGGGCTTATTGCATGGATTGATTGTTATTTTTAATCAATTCAATAAGAAATTCAAAATAATTTCAATAAGTTCAAATTTTTTATCAATATCAGTAACATTTCTTTTGGTAAGTATTCTTTGGATACCTTTTCGAATATCAAATATTGATTATGTGTTTTACTTATTTAAAAATATATTTAACTTTAATTTAAGTGAATTTTATTTTGATAATTATCAAATAATTATTGGTGGTCTAAATTACGGTAATATATTCTATTATTTATTAGGCTTTATAATTGTATTTATTTTACCAAATATTTATCAGGTGATAGATCAATTAGAGAAAGCAGAGAAAACTAAAAAATTTATAATTTACAAATCTATTTTTAGTTTAATGACTATTATTTTATTTGTTATTTCAATAGCAAATATAGAGCAATTTAACAAATTTATTTATTTTCAATTCTAATGGCTATTTATAAAAAACTTGTTTTATTAAAATTAATTACAATTTTAATAACTATTTCTATTTTATATATGTTCAATCTTACAGTAGATCCTTATGGATTGAAAGAAAGTGATAAATTAGAAAGTAAAATTATATTCAGCCAGAGTGAAAGAATAAAAAAAATTGTTCTTTCGAAAAATTTTTATCCCGAAAAAATTTTTTTAGGAACCAGCACTGTCAGAGATGGTATTACAAAAGATTTATATGATGAAAAGACCTTGAATGTATCTTTTAATTCACAATCTCCTTTTGAGAGTTATAATTTATTAATACATTTAAATAAAAAAAACTTAAAAGAGGTTAATATTGGATTAGATTTTTTTATATTTAGTAAATATTGGGAAGAAACATTATACCAAAGAGGTTTTAATGAAAATATTTATGACGCACCATTTAAAAGTAAAATAAGAAAATTGAAGCTTAACCTTTCCAAAGATACTTTAAATGCATCTTTATTAGAATTAAAATATGGTAATGATTTATTTCTCAGTAAAAGTGAAGCAAAAGATTTTTTTTATAATTTCCAAAACACTGATTTCGAAAAATTTGATTTAAATAAAATAATTTATTATCAAAAAAAATTAAGACAATTTAATTACGATGAAAATTTTGAATATTCTAAATCAAAATCAAAATTTAACTCATTTGACTCACTCATCAAAATCATAAAAATATGCAAAAAGAAAAAAATAAAAATTAATTTAATTATTAATCCGACACATAGATCTGAAAAATTTTTATTAAGTCAAATTGGACTTAAAGACAATTTTTTACACTGGACAAAATTTTTATATAAAATAGCCAAAGATTATGATATCGATTTAATAAACTTATCATCAATAAATGGTTACACAGATGCAAAAATTTCACAATTTAATCATAATTTTTCTGATCCAATACATTTTAGGTTAAATTTGAGTAATTTTTACATGAATGAAATTAAGTTAAATCATAATTCACTTTTTTATTATAAAAATCTTAGCCATTCAAAATTCAAAATAAATTATGAACATGAAATTGATAGTTTTAAAGATGAGCTTGGTGTATCTTTAGGTAGGGTTATAGAAGAAATATCTTTTACTAATTTTGTTGGAATTGAAGTAAATGAATAAAAAAAAACTTGAATTATTATACCATAAAAGAAATCAAATTTGGAATGACCTTCTTGACTTACATTCATCTGCACCTGAAAAGACACGTGTAGCATCCTCTCTTTCAATGGTAGAAATTCTAAGTGTCATTTATTATGGAGATTTCATAAAAATATCAAAAAAGAAACCTAATTTCAAAAATGATGATGTAGTTATTTTTAGCAAAGGTCATGGTTCTTTAGCCATATATCCAATTTTTTCTGATTTGGGTTATTTTAAAAGAAGTTATCTATTCGATGTTTGTGGTAACGGTAAATTATTAGGAAGTATACCTGAACCAAATATACCAGGAATCTTATCAATTAACGGTTCATTAGGCCATGGTCTTGGTGTCTTAAGTGGTATTGCTTTTGCCCATAGATCTAGAAATAAGAAATTTTTTTGTTTTCTTGGTGATGGTGAAATGAATGAAGGTTCTGTTTGGGAGGCAATAATGATGATACCTCAATTGAACTTGAAAAACATTATTGCAATAGTTGACTCAAATAAGAAATCAATGTTAGGAGAAACAAAAGATATCATTGATTTAAAAGACTTGGGAAAAAAATTTGAGCAATTCGGATGGAAATCATTCTCGGTAGATGGACACTCGATAGAAAATCTCTATAAACTTTTTAACAAAATAAAAAATAAATCATACAGTAAACCTATAGCTATCATTTCCAATACCTTCAAAGGAGGAAGTATTAAAAAATTGAGAGATATTGATATTTGTCATGTTATTTCGCTTAGTGATGAAGAAGTAAAAACTCATAAAGTAAAAATAAAATGAGTAAATTTTATATGAGAGACTCTTTGATTTCCTCTTTGGAAAAAATTGCCATTAAAAATAAAAATATTTTTTTTCTTAGCGGAGATTTTGGTGCGCCTTCATTAGACTCTTATAGAAAAAATTGTAAAAATTTCTTAAATATGGGTATAGCAGAACAAAATTTAATAAATTTCGCTTGCGGTTTAGCTCTAGAAAAAAAAATAGTTTTTTGTTATACGATTTTAAATTTTCTTAGTATGAGATGCTTTGAACAAATAAGAACAAACATAGCAATTATGTCCGAATATTATGATTTAAATATAAACTTAATAGGAGTTGGTGCTGGTTTAAGTTACGATATTTCTGGTCCTTCTCATCATGGAATTGAAGATATAAATATAATGCACTCTCTTCCAAACATAGAAGTAATAACACCATCAGATGCTTTATTTTGCGAAAATCTAGTTAAATATTTAGTTAAAAATAAGAGACCAAAATACATAAGATTAGACTCTAAACCTCTCGAAAATATATATACAAAAAAAAATAATATTAAATATGATGATGGCTTTTCTTTTTTAGGCAATCAAGATAAAACATGTTTTGTAGGCCATGGTTATTCTATAACTTTAATAAAAAAATATTTAAAGGATCAAAAAAAGCAATCCTCAATAATTGATTTGTTTAACTCGAATAATTTCAATGAAATAAAATTATCAAATTTGTTTAAAAAATTTAAAAAAGTAATTTTAGTTCAGGAAAATTTTGAGAATAAAGGAGGACTTGATAATAAAATAATTTATTTAAAAGAAAAATATAAACTTAGCTTTAAATTTAATTCTATTTCTTTAAAAGATGAATACACAACTATTGTGGGCGATAGAGATTATCTTTTGAAAAAAAACGGCTTAAATATTCCCTCGATCAACAAAATATATAATGAAAAATAATCTAATAAATTTAGTTTCTGTCTTAGAAAAAATAAATAATTTTAAATATATTAACCATATTGAAAAAATCTCAGAAATAATAATTAATAAACTTAAAAAGGGTGGGACAATCTATTTAGCTGGAAATGGAGGTTCTGCTGCACAATGTCAACACTTTGCAGCAGAGTTAGTTGGCAAGTTCAAAAAAGTTAGAAAATCTATAAATGCTGTGTCTCTAACAACTGATACTTCAATAATAACATCAATAGCAAATGATATTAATTTCGATCATATTTTCTTGAGGCAAGTGAACAATAAACTATCTAAAAAAGATGTTGTTATTTGTTTTTCCACCTCAGGCAAATCAAAAAATATATTAAATTTACTTAAATACACTGCAAAAAATAATTTTTTTTCAATATTGATTTCAGGTAAAAGTGGTGGTTTTTGTAACAAATATTGTTCACATATTATAAAAGTCCCTTCTCAAGACACTGCTGTTATCCAAGAAGCTCATATGGTTATAACTCATTATTTATGCGAGAAGATTGAAAGATATTTGTGACAAAAGTACTTATAACAGGCGGATGTGGTTTTATAGGCTCACACTTAGTAGAATTTTTATCAAATGATAATTTTGAAGTATCAGTATTTGATAAGTATAACATAAATGACAGTTACGGTTGGTTAGATAGTTATAAATATAAAAATGAAATTGATTTTTATATGGCTGATATTAGAGATTTTGATGCTGTTAGTAAGGCAGTTAAGGGCAAAGATATTATTATTCATTTGGCCGCCTTAATTGGAATACCTTACTCTTATTACTCACCTCTAGCTTATATAAACACTAATATTACAGGTACATATAACGTTTTGGAGGCAGTCAAATCATTTAATATTTCTCAAGTATTGGTCACATCAACAAGCGAGGTTTATGGAACTGCACTGTATACTCCAATCGATGAAAATCATCCAATCCAACCTCAGTCTCCTTATTCTGCTAGTAAGGCATCTGCAGATACCCTAGCAATTTCTTACCACAAGTCATTTAAAACACCGGTAAAAATTATAAGACCTTTCAACACATTTGGTCCAAGACAGTCTATGAGAGCTGTAATTCCAACAATTATTAATCAAGTTCTTAACAAAAAAATTAAAAAAATCGAGTTAGGAGATATTTCTACAAAAAGGGACTTTACTTATGTAGATGATACTTGTCTAGCTTATATGCATTTAATAAAATTAAATAAGTTTGGCGAGGTCTTTAATCTTGGAACATCTAAAAGTTATTCTATTGAAGATATTGCTGAGAAGATTTTTGACATAACCAAAATAAGAAAAAAAATTACTTTAAACAAAAATAGGTTAAGACCTAAAAATAGTGAAGTCAGAAATTTATTATCTAACAATGAAAAATTTAAAAAATGTACTTCTTGGACAGATAAAAAATCATTAATTCAAGGACTTAAAAAGACAGTAAATTGGTATAAAAAAAACATAAATAATAATCAGTATACTTCAAAGTATGTCATCTAAAAAAAAAATTGCTTTAATTGGAGCAGGTTTTATTGCTAATGAATATTTAAAGGTTGCAGATAAATCAACTAAATTTTCCATTAATTGTATTTACTCAAGAACAGAAAAAAAAATTTTAAAACTAAAAAAAAATTTTAAATTAGATAATTACTTTACTAATTTTAATGAGTTTACTAATCATATAAAATTTGAAAAGTTTGATGGTATTATAGTAGCCGTTAGTGTCGAAAATATGTATGGAGTTTTGAAATCATTAATAAAATTGAAAATTCCATTACTTATTGAAAAACCACCTTGCTTACATTTATCACAATTAAAAAATCTCATATTTCTTCAAAAAAAATATAAAACTCCAAATATGATTGCATTGAACAGAAGATACTATTCAATATTTAAAAAAGTTTTTAATAAGAATTATAAAAAAAATTTAAATAGTATAATTATTGAGGGTCATGAAAATATTTGGAAAATAAATAAAAAAGATACAGTCAAAAAAAAATGGTTATTTGCAAATAGTATTCATACTATTGATTTATTATTTTTCTTTGCACAGGCTGATATTAGAAAGGTTTGTATAAACAAAAATAAAAAAATAAATCAATTTAATTTGGAAACTTTGATAAAATTTAATAACTCAGTTTCAGCTATTTATCAATCAAATTGGAATAATTTTGGAAGATGGTCCGTTATTATCAACCTAGGCAATTTAAAATATTCATTTAAGCCACTAGAGTCTGGTTCGATTATTTATAGAAATGGGAAAACTACAGAGATAGTTGCTGATGATAATGATAAAATTTTTAAACCGGGATTTTATAATATGTTACAATCATTCTTACAATTAATAAAAAATAAAAAAAACAAATGGCCTGATGTTAATCTTAATTCTTTAGATAAAACCTACGAATTAATTAAAAAATTCTCTTGAACAAATAATAAGAATAATCATGAATATTTTAATAGTTGGTGCAGGAAATATTGGTTATAGGCATTCACAAAAAGTCCACAAAATTAATGAGGTTGAAAATATATATTTTTTTGATGTAGACAAAAAAAAATATATCAATATTAAAAAAAAAATAAAATCGAAAAAAATATCCTTTTTAAATAATCTAGATTTAAAAAAAATAAAAATTGATTTAGCAATAATAGCAACCACCATAGAAAAAAGATATTTTGTACTTAAAAACATTATTAAACAAAAGCCTAGATTAAAAAATTTTATTTTAGAAAAAATAGTATTTCCAAAAAAAGGTCATTATTTGAAAACTATTGAATTGGCTGATAAAAATAAAATTAACATATACATTAACTATCCTAGATCAATTAGTCCATTCTATAAGAAATTAAAAAATCTTATGTTTGAAAAAAAAATTACAATAAAAGTAAAAGGATCTAGGTGGAATATGTTATCTAATTTAATCCATTTCTTAAATTTATTCGAGTATTTAAATCATTCAAATAAAATAAGATTTAATAAAAAAGAAAATAATAATCAAATTATTGACTCAAGTAGAGTTGGATATGATGATTTACTAGGCAGAATTACTTTTATAAATTCTATTGGTTCAAAGTTAATATTAATAAATTTAAAAAATCATACAAAACCATCTATTGAAATTGATAGTAGTGAATTTAATTTATCTTTCAGTGAGCTTGATAGCCTGATTTATATTGAAGATAAAGTTAAAAAAAAATTAAAAATTTTTTATAAAAAAAAACCATTAACATTACAATCAAATATGTCCTACAATATTATTAAACAATTCATTAATAATAGGTATCTTAATCTCCCTAAAATTAATGAGACTCTTCAATCAGATTTTGTTTTCTTAGATCTTGTTAAATTCTTTGAAAAACAATATAAAAAAAAATTATACATAACATAATGCGTTACTTCTTTATCTCAGATATTCATGGAAACTTACCTGCACTTGAAAAATTTGTTTCAAAGATAAATGAACGCGAAGATATAATTTTTATGTTGGGTGATTTAGTTAACTATGGCCCATGGTCAAATGAATGTATTGAACTTTTAGATACTCTATCTAATGTTAAATATATTATGGGAAATCATGAAAAATATTTTTTAAAAAAAGAGACTCCCAAGTACAATTTAGTTAAATTGTTTACTAATAAGTGTGTAAAGGATTTCAAATATTTTGAGAAAATAAAATTTTTTAAAAATAAATTTATTTTTAAATCATTTATTATAAAACATACAATATTCAATAAATATATTTTTAAAGATACAAAAGTTAATATTAACAATAATTATATAATTGGTCACTCCCACCAGCAATATAAAACAATTGTAAACAAAAAAATTATTGTTAATCCTGGTAGTTTAGGACAAAATCGAAATAATTTATCTATTTCAAACTACGCTATTTATGATATTGAAACTAATAATTTTTTTTTAAAAAAAAATATTATTAATACTAATTTAATTATTGATAAAATGAAAATAAATAAATACCCAAAAGACTGTATAAATTACTATCTAAAAATGAATGTTTAAAAATGTATTAATATCTGGTGTTGGGTCACTAATTGGTTATTCAGTATTATCAATGTTAAAAAAAAGTAGATATAAGCCTAAAGTTATAGTTGGGACTGATTATTTTAATAATCATCTTGGTTTATACGAAGTTGATAAAGCCGAGTTACTTCCTGATATATTAAAAAAAAATGTTACTCAAAAAATTTGGTTACAAAAACTTATTAAGATTATTAATAAGTATAATGTACAGTTATTAATTCCTGCTTTAGATTTTGAATTAAAACTCTACTCAAAATATAAAGATTTCATTGAAAAAAAAACAGGTTGTTATGTTTTGATTTCATCCATGGGTATTATTGATATTTTTTCAAATAAAAGGAAAACTATTGATTTTCTAAAAAATAATAACTTACCTCATCCAAAAATCTTTTCTGTTGATGAAATAAAAAAAAAATTTTTCAACAATTCGAAATTAATTATCAAACCAACTATTGGTAGTACTTCTGAAGGTGTATCAATTGTAAATAATATAGATGAATTGAGAGAAAAGATAAAAAAAGTAAAAAATCCAGTAATTCAAGAGTATATAAAAGGAAAAGAATTCACTTGTGGATGTTTTTACCTTAACAATAAAATTTTATCTATAAGCTGTATGAGTAGATTTTTAAAAAATGGTAATACCGAATTTGCAAAATTAGAAAATAATACAAAAATAATTAATTTTTTAAAAAAATTTGAAAAATTTCAAGGCTTTATTGGTTCTATAAATTTTCAACTGAAGTTATATAAAAATAAAGTTTATATTTTTGAGATAAATCCGAGATTTTCCGGCACTTCTTATGCAAGGCATTTATTTGGTATTAATGAATATGACTTCTTTGTAGAAGAATATTTTAAATATAAAAAAAATAAAAGAAAATTGAATAATGGTTATGTAATAAAATCTCATTCGTTTAAGTATGTAAAAAAACTGATATGAAAAAAAAAATACTTATAATTGGTTCTAGTGGTAATATTGGAGCTTTACTTACATCAAATTTAAGAGAAGAATTTGTTATTTATGAAATATCTTCAAAAAAAAAAAATAACTCAAATCCAAATATAATAAATTTATCTCTTTATTCTAAAATATTAAAAATTAAAAAAATAAAAAAATTCGAAAAAATAAATTTTAGAGCAATAATTTTTTTATCAACTATTAGGAATAGAAATGATTGTCACAAAATTTTTTATTTAATTAATAATACTGTTGAACTATTAAAAAAATTAAAATATCAAAAATTTATAAATTTTTCTTCAATATCTGTATATCAAAAAAATAAAAAAAAATTATATGATATTGACTCAAAATTATGGCCTATTTTAAATTCTGATTTCGAATATTCAGTAAACAAAGTAATTACAGAAATGTATTTTTTTCATTATTTTTACTCATTAAATATAAATAAATTTATTAATTTGAGAGTTGGCCAAGTTTTTGGCAATTACTCAAATAAGCAAAGCATACTTTACAAGTTGAGTCAAAGTGTTATGAAAAATGAAAAATTTACAATTTATGGTCACGGTAAAAGGACAATTACTTATATACTGGAGAAAGATTTAATTTTATTAATTAAAAAATTAATTATTAACAATTCTAAACATCTAAACATTAATGCAATTACATCAAGCACAAATATAAAAACTTTGATCAAAGATTTTATAAAACAGAACCAAAATAAAAAATTAATATACGAATTTAAAAATAACTTACTTGAATCAAACGAAAGATATAAAATTAAAAAAAATTATAATGTTTGATAAAAAAGGTGTAATAAAAATTCCTATTTGGAAAGGTTTAAGCAAAACTTTTTCAAAACCTAAATTTGCTAATTTTCAATTAGTCACAAGTTCAATAAATGGTGTATTTGAACAAAAAAAAAAGAACGTAATTAACTATAAAAATAACTATATTCATATGACACCATTGTCAGGTTCAAAATACATAAATTTTATTCATAGTAAAAAAAGAAAATTACTAACTAAAATTCCTAAAAAATTTGAAAACATACTTGAGATAGGAGGTGGAGATATTAGTTTAACAAAATTACTTGATTATGATAATTTTACAGTTGTTGACCCTTGTCTTAATTTAAAAAAATTACCTAATATAAAAAAAGTATCGTTTTTCAAAACGTCTTTCGAAAAATTTAACCAAAAAAAGAAGTTTAATTTAATAATTTTATTTTCTGTATTGGAGCATGTAACTCATTTGGGAAAATTTTCAAAAAATTTAAATAAAATTTTAGATTCAAAAGGCAAATTATTGGTAGTTTTGCCAATTGTAGATAATCAATTTAATACAGGTGATATAAATGCCATTCTACATGAACATACATATTATTTTACTAGGGTAGGCTTCCAAAATTATTGCCTCAAATATAATTTCAAAATAATTTATTCTAAAATTGAAAATGACTGTGGCTATTTTATTTTAAAAAAACAAAATATAAGAAATAAAATTTTTCTAAAATGTAATATTTCTAAAAAAGATATTATCAATCGTATGAATAATAAAATTCAATTTAATTTAAATATAGTTTTAAATAATGAAAATATTAACTTTGTGGGAGCAACGAACGGTTTAAACATCCTTCTGCATATATTAAAAACACATCTTAAGAAACATAAAAAAAATATTACAATTTTTGATAATGACATATCTAAAAAAGGTAAATATAT
>MDSZ01188661.1_pt1 | contig 20860 bp, 14 predicted proteins | sample 811201 | NCBI WGS metagenome assembly MDSZ01 (sample SAMN05326647, study PRJNA326480) | marine metagenome | isolation source: seawater | place: Indian Ocean: North | collected 2010 | reverse complement strand
ATAATGATGGGGTTGTTGATGAAAGTGATATTGAAGCTGCTAAAGAAATCATAAAACAGGAAAAAAAACAAAAAATAGATTTTATTGTTGAAAACAGTAATGACGAAAATACTACTTTTTTATCTGATGTAATTGATCAATCTGATGATCAAAATATAGGTGAGACAATTGAAAAAATAATTGAGACGAAAGACACTTTAGTTGAGGGTGTCGTAGGAAATTTATCAGACAAAGATAATGAATTTATAACAACATCAACTTCAGAAGGCGCAGGATTAATTAAGGAAAAAATATTTGAAACAATTGTAGCTAAAGAAACAGATAAATCTGCAGAGGTTTTAAGTAAAGTAATGGCAAAGTCAGATGAAGCAACGATTAACTCAGTTATAAATAATATTACAGAAAAAAATACAAACGAAGAATCTAAATTATCTTTAAAAGTAATGGCTGATTTCTCTGAAAAGGCTCCAGAAAAACTTCAATCATTATCTGAAACAAATAAAGATCAAATTGATAAATTAGCTGTTGCAGCAGTTGAGAAAGCTTCAACTTCAAATGAGGACGCAAATTTAATTGCAAAAGTTGTATCGGTAGCAAGCGATGAATTAGTAAATAAGGTCGTTGAAGAAGTAAGTAAAAATAATACTGCTGAAAAACAAGACTTGTCAGCAAAAGTTCTAAAGGCAATAGTAGAAACACAGCCAAATAAAATTGACATAATAAATGAAGAAATAAAAGAGACAGTCATTAAACAAACTGTTGAAGCTGTAAAAACACAACAAGAAACTGAAACAAATATTGCTATAGAAGATGATTTAACAGATGCAGTCGCAGCCATTATTGTAAACACTGACAATGATACAGCCTCTAAATTAATTGAGGAAGTTTCAAATATTGAAACAGAAACAAATTTATCTTTAAAGGTAATAGCAGGAATATCTAAAAAAGATGGAGATAAATTTTTAGAACTTTCTGTAACTAACAAAGAACAAGTTGAAAAACTGACAATATCAGCAATTCAAAAAGCAGAAAATACCAATGAGGATAGTCAATTAATTGCAGATGTAGTAGCAGCAGCAGATGATGAACTTGCAAATAAAGTGGTTGAAGAAGTAAACAAAGCAGCTGTAGATGAAAAAAAATCATTATCGGTTAAAGTTCTAAAAGCAATTGTTAATAAAGAACCTGAAAAAATTGAGATTATTAATGACGAAATTAAAGATGATTTAATCGAAAAAGCAATTGATGCAACGAAAGATCAACAAGAAGGTAACCTTATAGACGAAGAGGATCTTACTGATGCTGTATCAGAAATTATTGTTAACACTAATACTCAAACTGCAAGCAAGGTCATAGAAGAAATAAATGAAATTGATACAGATACAAATTTATCATTAGAGGTAATTTCAGGAATTTCAGAGAAGGATGAAAGCAAACTTAATGAACTAGCAGAAAATAATAAAGAGCAAATGGATGAATTAACATTAGATGCGGTTCAAAAAGCTGAAAATACATCTGAAGACAGCCAATTAATTGCCAATGTTGTTGCCGTTGTAAATGATGATTTAGTTAATAAAGTAGTGGAGGAAGTTAGCAAAACTTCAACCGATGAAAAACAAACTTTATCAGCAAAGGTTTTAAAAGCGATTGTAGATACCGAACCTAGTAAAATTGAAAATATTAATGAAGAAACAAAATCAACTATAATTAAACAAACATTAGAAGCTGCTAAAAACCAAGAAGAAGGTCAAATTATAGAAGAAGAAAATCTCTCAGATGTAGTTGCTGAAATTGTTGTTAAAACTGATGTAGAAACAGCTTCAAAAATTATTGAGGAAGTCAATAATACTGAAACAGAAACCACATTATCACTTAAAGTTATGTCAGGAATTTCAGAGAAGGATGAAAGCAAAATTAATGAATTAGCAGAAAATAATAAAGAAAGTATTGATAAGTTAACAGAAAAAGCAGTCCAATCTGCAAAAAGCACAAAAGAGGACAGTGAATTGATAGCAAAAGTGGTTTCAGTTGCTAGTGATGAAATCGCAAACAAAGTAGTTGAAGAGGTTAGCAAAACATCAACCGAAGATAAGCAAGATTTATCTGCAAAAGTATTAAAAGCAATTGTCGATACTGAACCAAGTAAAATTGATAAATTAGATGATGAAATTAAAGAAACCGTTATAGATCAAGCTATTGAAGCAGCTAAAGATCAACAAGAGAAACTTGGTGAGAATGAAACATTAACCACAGAGGATGATTTGACAGATTTAGTTGCAGATATCGTAACTAAAGCAGATATAAATACTGCTGCACAAGTCCTTGAAAAAATAGAAGAGGTAGCTGAAACTACAGATTCTAAATTGTCCCTAAGCGTGGTTGAAAATATAACTAAAAAAGAAAATTTTGAGGAAAAACTAGAAATCTTATCTGTCACTTCTACTGTTGTTGATGAAAACATAAATAAAATTGTGGAAAATGCAGTAGAGGAGGCTAGCGATGAGAATGATATAGATAAAGTAAAAAATATTGTTGAAAATAGCAAAGGGACACTTGCAAATAAAATAATTGATAGCGCTAATACAAATGATGAAAGTAAAAAGAAAATTACAGAGGTGATTGTGGATATTGTTGAGGAAAATCCTGATAAAGCTGTCGAGATTATTGAGAATAATAAAAATACTAATACAGTAGTGGACACAGTTAAAACTAAAATAGAAAATAACGAAGCAGTAACATCAGAAGATTTTGAGGATGTATTTGATACGAATGTGTCACCAAATTAAAATATATGAAATTACCAAATATATATAAGCCTAAGTTTAATTTTAAATTAATTAGAGTTGGTAAAAATAATGATGGAGGATACCTTGTAGGTAAAAAAAGTATTTTAAATTCTGAAAATCTAATCTCTTTTGGTATTTCAGATGATTGGTCCTTTGAGGAACAATTCAGTAAAATTAATAGTTCAACAAATATATTTGCATATGATGATGTTTTAAGTTTGGGATGGTTAACTAAAAATTTTATTAAAAATATTAAAAGATTTTTATTTTTTCAAGCAGGTTTTAAGGAATTTTTAAGAACTTTTTTAATTATATTCAAATTTAAAAATTTTATTAAAATAACTAATTACGAAAAAAAATATGTTGAACAAAAGGACATCCCAAAAATAATAAATAATAAAAACAAAATTTTTTTTAAAATAGATATTGAGGGTGGAGAATACAGAATTTTCGATGAGTTAATCCAGATTAAAGATAGAATTGAGGCGATAGTTATAGAACTACATGATATTGATCTACATAAACAAAAAATAATTAATTTTATTGAGAAATCAAAATTAATTGTAACACATATACACCCTAATAATTATTCTAAGCTTGATAACAACCTAAACCCAACATGTATTGAATTAACTCTAGAAAGAAGCCCTGATAAAGAAAATAATCTTGATTTAATTCTCCCTCATATTTTAGACCAAAAATGCGATCCAGATTCCCCGGATATAAATTTCATATTTGAAAATGATTAAATTATTAATGCTATTTAAATAAAAAATGACTTTTACAAAAAATAAAAAATATCAATATTTATTTTTTGGGATCCTCTCGGTCTACACGATTTTTAATGGAGGAAATTCTAATTTGTTTATTCAACTAAACTTTATTCTGTTTGGTTTTTTATTTATATATTGTCTTAGAGACAAAAATTATAGACTTCATTTAAGTAATTTTATTAATAATAATAAGATTTCAATTTTTTTTTATTCCTTATTTATAATTTATCTTTTTTTTCAAATTATACCTATACCAGTTGAAATGTTAAAATTTATATCTCACGAGAAATATAAATTTATAAATATTTTGAGTAACGAGATAAGCTATACATCTATCAGTTTTCATCCATCAGACTCCTACTTCCAAACTCTTAATTTCATTACAATTTTTATTGTGGTTTTGATATTTAAAATGATTTTCTATACAGATAGACACATAAATAGATTATTTATCTATCTTTCATTTTTAGGATTTATTTCCTCACTTTTTGCAGTAATTTTATTTTTATATGGAAATCCAGACTTTTTAATTTTTAAAAATCTACACTACAAAGACTCATCTACTGGTTTTTTTACTAACCGAACAGTTTTTAGCATTTTCTTACTTATTTGCTTAGTAGCAAGTTTGGAGATATTAAAAAAAATACATTTAGATCAAGATAAAAAAGATGATAAGAATTTTTTCTTAAAAATATACATAAGATTTTTTATTATTTTTATTACAATCGGTATTATTACATCATTTTCAAGAATAGGTAATTTTATGCTTTTAATTACTATTTTTTTGTATTTAACTAGCATTTTTTTATCAAAAAAAGATAATTTCAAATCTTTTAGAAATATTATTCTCCTAATATTTTTGTTTGATATTATTATACTTGGTATTTATTTCGGTACTTCTCAAATTGTAGATAGATTTGCATTTTTAAATGAGGAATTTTCATTCTTCAATATTGATAATAACTCAAATATTACAAGATTACAGATAATTAAATTTAGTTTATATGAAATTAAAAATTTTCTATTTTTTGGATATGGCTCAGGAGCATATGAAATAATTTTCCAATTAAAATTTTCAGACACAACTACAAAATTTGCTAATCATGCTCATTCAGATCTTATAGAGTATATCGGGGAGTTTGGTTTAATTGGTACCTTTTTAATTTTATTATCATTAGCAAAGTATTTTTTTAAATTAAATTTAAATGTAGTTTTATTAATATTAATTAGTTATTTACTTATAATTTTATTCTTTGACTTTGCATTACATATTCCAATTATTCAAATTTTATTTGTAATGTTTTTTATCTTGAATAAAAATTCTAAGGTTCTTCATAAGTTTGAAGACCGTTATTTATAATTGGATTATAAGATTTAAATAAGTCGGTTTGAGGCAACAACAAACTTATAGTTCTATTCCATTTGACTATTTCTGTTGGAGGAATGAAAACTATATCTTTAGATTGAAGCAGAAATTTCTTTCCAGCAATCAAATTGACAGGATTTTTTATATCAAGTTGAAATACATCAACCTCTAAGAAAGAGTCGTATTTTTCTCTAATAACATAAACTTTTTTAGCGTTAGCTGTAATTTGATTTAAACCACTAGTTGAAATTAGTTCAGTTAGTGAGTAATCTAAATTTGGAAAATAAACACCAGGTTTTGTTACTTCACCAAATACGTGTATTGCATCAGAATTTCTGTCTATAAAAATTACATCATTCTTTTTTAAATAAAAATTTTCTTTTTCATCTGAACCACTAAACGCGTTTGTTAGATTTATTTTATAAACTTTATTATCTCTTCTTAAAAATCCTTTAGTTCCAAACAACTTATCAGCTGCACTTGGATTAAAATTAGCATCTATGGCAGCCTCAATTAGTTTAATGGGTTTTTGATTTAAATTAATAGTTTTTTGATTTCTAACCGCACCAACAATATATACTTTACTACTATTAAACTCCTCTATATTTAATTGAAGTTCAGGATTTTTGTAAAACTCCTTTATTACATCCGTTAAAATATTTTGTGTATCATTTAATGATAAACCATTTACTTTTACTTTTCCTATAAAAGGCAAATCTATCATTCCATCCTGGTCTACTAAATAAGAACCATCTAAATCATCAGTGTCTGTAAGATTAATAAAAATTTTATCAGCAGGACCTAAAATATATTCATAATTATAATCATAAATATTTGAATATTTTTTTATCTTATAATTTGCCTCTTCAATTTTTGACTTATTGTATAAATCAATATCTACTTGAGACAATGAATTTATCTTGATTATATTAATCCCAACATCCTTCATGGTATACTCACTACTGATGATTTTATTGTTAGGATTTTTCTTTTTTGGTTTTTGATTAATACCTGGAAGAGATCCACAACTTGTTAAAAAAAATAATATTATTATAAAAAAATTATATTTTTTTTTTAAAAAGATCATTTTAGATTTTATTACTATATAGTTTAAATGTTTCAAATAGATAGATTATGCGATCATAAAAACAATGGTTTTTTAAGATGTTTTTTATAGTATTTCTCAAAATATTGAATTTTTGTTAGAAAAGAAATAAATACTTAAGCTGATATGATTGAAAGAATAAACTCATTGCTAAATATTTTTGATGTTGGTGATTTAAAGTTCTTCATACTTGTTGCAAAAAAAAACTTAAAAAATTTAATTATTCTCTCAACGATTGTATCATTATTAGTCCTGATAATATCTTTAAATCAAGAGAAACAGTATATGAGTAGAGCAACTATAGTAATAGAGCCAGATGAAAACAAAATAGTTAATATTGAGGAAGTTTACTCTTTAGAAAATAAAAGTAATAGAATTAACAATCAAATGGCTATTCTAAAAAGTGATGAAGTACAGGAATATATAATTAAAGATAAAGAAAATTCAATGCAATTTAAAAGATTATATTCTGAAACAAAGAAAAATTTTTTTCAAAGAATTTTGAGTAAAAAAAAAGATATAGATGATAATTTTCTTAAATCTATTTTAACAAATAATTTAACTGTCAGGAATATTCCTAGAAGTGACGTGATTGAATTGTCATTTCAATCAAATAATCCAAAAATATCTCAGTTAGCATTAATTTCAATTATTGACTCATATCAAAGGTATGAAATTGATAGCAAAATCAAGATTACAAATTATGCAAATCAAAAAATATCTGAAAGACTTAATGAACTTGTTGCACAAATAGATATTGCACAAAAAAAATTATCAAATTATAAAAAAGAGAACAATCTTGTAGACACAGGAAATGTTAAAGAACTTAAAATTAATGAAATTCAATCAATTTCTTCAAGAATTGTAGAAGCAAAAAAAAATTTTCAAGAACAGCAAAACGATCTACTATCTATAAAAGTAGCTGATGGAGATGTAGATGCCTTATTAGCAATAAAAGATTTGAGATCTAGAGAGGAAATTTCAAATATTAAAGCAAGTTTGACTGCAAATGAAAGTAATATTCAATCACTGTCTTTGATTTATACAGATAAACATCCAAAAATCATACAGGCTAACGAACTAAATGATAATTTAGAAATACAACTCCGAGATATTTTAGATGAAAATATTCAACAAAAAGCTTTTGAGTTAAGTAATTTAGATAATTTTATAAAACTTTCTGAGGAAGAGTTGCAAAAAGCAACCGATGAGCTAAGAATTATTGAGGAAAAAGAGGCTGGCATGCTTAAGTTTTCAAGAGAGGTAGACAGCAGTAGAAAGTTGTACGAGTCCTTCTTGCAGAGAGTTAAAGAGACAAATGAGGCTCAAAATTTGCAAGTATCGAGATTAAAAGTAATTGAAACACCTAACTTACCCGCTTCACCATTTTCACCTCAACCTAAAAAAAATTCTATAATAACTTTTCTAATTGCATTTATGAGTGTATTTGGATTGTTATATTATCGAGAAATGAACTCATCGGTCATAAAAAGCCCAGAAGCAATAGATTCGTTAAGTATTCCCCAAATAGGTATTTTGCCAAGAGTTGAAAAATTAAAAAGAGGCTTTCATATACTACAAATGTTTGTTGAAGATGGGGCCTCAAGTTTTTCTGAGTCAATTAGATCTTCAAGAGCAATAATAGAATCAAAATTTGATAAAAATAAAAGCTACATGGTTACATCAAGCAACCCATCAGAGGGAAAGACTACTTATGCTTTTAATTTAGCGTTGTCATTAGAAAAAACAAATAAAGTTTTATTTATAGAGGCTGATATTAGAAGACCATCTGTCTTAAATGGTTTCTATCAATTTGACAAAGAAATCTTAGGCCTTGGAGAAATAATTTCAGGGTCTGCTAACCTTAAACAAGCTATATTCAAAGTTCCTGGTACAGAACTTGATATTATTACTTCAGGTGAAAAAAGGTTCGATATGTCCGATATTGTTAATAAAGAGCAAATAAAAAAATTCCTTGATGTCTTAAAGATGGAGTATGATTATGTAATAGTTGATTCTCCACCAGTTCAGCCTGTCTCTGATACATTAATTCTAACTCAAGCATCAGACTATAATTTATTTGTAATAAGATCAGAGGAAACAAGAACAGTTTCATTTATGTCATCAATTAAAAAAATACAGAATGTAGGTGCTAAAATAAATGGAATAATAATAAATGATTTAGACACTTCAAAAGATAGTTACTATAGTTATTATTATAGTTATTCTCCTCAGTACTATTATCATAAAAACTAAAAATGTTTAGGCTTGAAAAAGTTTTTCAAAATGATGATAGTGGCTTTATATATTTTATTACATTCATCAAGACTTTTGTACTTTTTCTAAGTATTTACTTATTTTCAATTTTACAAAATTATTCAATTTATGAAATATTTGAATTTGAAATATTTAAAAAATCAAATTTTTATTTATACTCTTTTTTAGTAATTTTTTTTTATTTTATAATTTCTCTTGTTTTAAAAAATAAAAGATTTTTCCAGAGAAATTTTATTTCATTTTTAAAAGAGGATTTATCGAGCATAATCATTGCAAATATTTGCACATTTTCAATTTTTTTTTTATATGAAATAAAATTTATAGTTAATTTTAATTTCTTTATTTTAATCATTGTAAATATATCAACATTATTGCTATTAAAATTTTATTCTAACTATTTGTATGACGATTTAATTGCCAAAAATATAATTCAAAAAAATATTATGTTAGTTGGAACTCTAAAGGAAATAAAAAAAGTGTTAAATGAAAAATTTGATAAAATTTTTGTTTTTAAATGTTGTATGATTTCAGATTTAAAAAATCAAAATGTCAAACTTGTTAAAAGTGAAATAAAGTTTCCCATATTCCATGAGGATGAAGATATAAGGTCTATTTTAGAGTATCATTCATTAGGTCAAATATGGATACTTAACGGAAATACAAAAAATAATAATAAAATATTTAATAAAATTATAAAATTCTCTGTGGATACTCTTAATATTAAATTAGAGAGATCGCAAAATCTTAGAGGCGAAAAATTATTAGCAAATAAATATGAATATGAGTTTTATGAATGGTCAAGATTTTTTGGAATAAATTTATTTGTTAAAATATTGATAGACAAGATTCTGTCTATTATTTTTATTTTAATTTCATCACCATTGCTGCTGCTATCATCATTAGCAATTTATATAGAGGATGGCTTTCCAATTCTATTCACTCAAAACAGAACTGGATGGGATGGTAGAAGATTTAAAATTTATAAATTACGCTCTTTAAAAAGACATGCTTTTGATAAAACAAAACAAGTACGCAAAGATGATGAAAGACTTCTTAAAATTGGCAAAATATTAAGACGATATAGCATAGATGAGTTACCACAATTTTTTAATGTTCTTAACGGAGATATGTCTATTGTTGGACCAAGGCCTCACATGGTTGAGCATGATATTCATTATTCAAATTTGTTTAACAATTTTCTTAAAAGACATAAGTGTAATCCAGGATTAACAGGATGGGCTCAAGTTAATGGATTAAGAGGTGCTACTCCAGATCCTGAAATAATGAAGAGAAGGATGGAATTTGATTTATGGTATTTGAATAATTGGAATATTTTTTTAGATATATATATCATTTTTAAAACATTTTATGCTGTAATAAAATATAAGGGTGATTAAATCTAAATTTTTTGCAACAACAATTTAAATTATGTGTGGTATTTCAGGAGTTTTTAATTTTAATAAATCAAATATAGAGTCTGAAAAAATTATTAGAAAAATAGTTAAATTACAGCATCAAAGAGGTCCAGATGAAAATGATATATGGATATCCGATTGTAAGAGATTAGTTTTTGGTCATAATAGACTATCAATTATCGATTTATCAATAAAAGCTAAACAACCATTTTCATGCGTAAATAATAATTGCGTAATTACCTTTAATGGTGAAATCTATAATTACAAAGAAATAAGAAAAGACTTAGAGAGTAAGAATATAAAATTTAAAAGCAACTCAGATACAGAAGTTATAATAGAGTCCTATAAATATTGGGGTGAAAAATTTATAGAAAAACTGAGAGGAATGTTTTCTTTCGCCATATGGGATAATAAAAAAAAAAAATTATTATTAGCCAGGGATCCTTTTGGTATAAAACCTCTTTATTATTTAAAAATAAATGGGTCTTATATTTTTGCTTCACAAATAAAAAGCTTGCTATCAATTGATAATATAAAATTTGAATATTCTGATCCAAGTATTGTTAGTTACTATTTGTGGGGAAATATTCAAGAACCTTTTACTTTGTACAAAAATATTTTTTCTCTAAACAAGGGAACATATTTAACAGTTGAATCAAACGGAAAAGAAAAGTCCGTAAACTATGCAAACATAAAAAATTTAATCTTAAATACTGATCCAATAAATTTTAGCAGTGAAAACGAGAGAAATGATTATTTAAGAAATTATGTTAATGAAACTGTAAATTATCATCAAGTTTCGGATGTACCAAGAACAATCCTTCTATCATCAGGGATAGACTCGAATGTTATACTTAGTTCAATTTCTAACGAAAATAAAAAGAATTGTTCCGCGCTTACTTTAGATTTTGATTATAAAAATGATCAGAATGAAACAATACTTGCGAAGCAATCTGCTTTAATAAATGAAATTAATCACAATATATCAAAAATTTCAGACGATGATTTTTATAATTTATTAGAAAATTTTTATAAAGATATGGATTCACCAACTAACGATGGTTTTAATAATTATTTAATATCACACGTATCAAAAAAAATGGGATCTAAAATTATAATATCTGGAATTGGAGGTGATGAAATTTTTTCAGGATATCCTACTTTTAAATTAATTCCAAAAATTAATAGAAATTTAAAATATTTGCCTAAAATAAAATTTTTAAATCAATTTATTAAAAATAAAATTTATAAAATTCTTAAAAAGTTTAATTTAAAAACAAAATATGCTGGAATTGAGGAATTTGGGAGAAGTCCAGATAAAGCTTTCTTGTTAGTTAGATCCCTTTTCTTACCATTTGAGTTAGAGGAATTAGTTTCTGACAATAGTTTCAAAAAAGGATTTCAAGAATTGAATATATTGAATGAATTAAATGATGATATATCTGGTTTAAATGACACTAATTTATCTACTATGTATTTAGAGATAAAATATTTTCTTTGCTCTAAATTACTTAGAGACTGTGATTGGGTTTCTATGGCACATTCAGTAGAACTGAGAACGCCATTTGTCGATTGGTTCTTTTTTAAAAAAATGATTGCTTTAATTAAATCAGATATACCTCCAAAAAAAAAATCCCTATATCAATGTTATAAAAATAATCTTCCAAAGGATTTGATTAGAAGAAAGAAAACAGGTTTTATGATTCCTCACGAAAATTTTCTTAAAAAATTATCTATAAAAAAACAATATCCAAACGCACTAAGAGATTGGTCTATCTTAAGTTTTAAAAAATATAGAGAAAATGAAAAGAATACATAAAAAAAAAATTTTAAGGATTATTACAACATTAAATCCTGAGTATGGAGGTCCAATAAATGCTATACTTCATAATTCAAGAGCATTAATCAAAAAAGGAATAAAAGTTGATATATTAACTTGTGATAATAAAGGTGTGAGTTATATCAAAGATAAAAATATCACTGTTTACAATATGGGACCAAGTTTACTAGGTCGATATGGATTTAGTCTTAAATTATTTTTTTGGTTAAAAAACAATAAAGAAAAATATGATACATTTTTAATACATGGTCTATGGCAATTCATAAGTCTTGCTGCGAGACTTTTATTGAGTAAAAATTATTATATATTTTTACACGGTCAACTAGACCCTTTTTTTAAATACAATTTTTTTAAATTATTAAAAAAAAAAATATATTGGATATTAATTGAAAAAAATAATCTTTTAAACGCAAGGAGTGCGCTACTTACATCCAAAGGAGAAAAAAATTCGTTAAAAAATACTTTTGTAAATTTTGTAGGAATAAAAAAAAAAGTAGTTAATTATGGAATAATCAAGCCTCAATATGACAAAAAGAAATATTCTTCACTTTTTTATAAGAAATTTAAAGAACTTAAAAACAAAAATTTTTATTTGTTTCTGGGAAGATATCACGAAAAAAAAGGTTGTGAAATTATAATTGAAGCAATTCACAAATTTAAAAAAAATTTCGATGAATTAGTATTGATGATTGGTCCATTAAAAAACACAGCTTATGAAAAAAAAATTTTTAACCTAAGGAAAAAATATAATTTAGACAAAAAAATTATAATTTCCGACGCACTATATGGAAACTTCAAGTGGGCAGCAATTTCTGAATCTAAAGCAATGCTTTTGCCCTCACACGGAGAAAATTTTGGTGTTTCCATAGCTGAATCGCTATGTTTTTCAAGGCCAGTGCTAATATCAAATAAAGTTAATATTTATAAGGATATAATAAAATATGATGCTGGATTAGTTTCCAAAAATTCTTCATATGAGTTTATGAAAATTTTAAAGCAATTTAGTAAATTCAATAATAAAAGGTTAATCAAACTTAGAAAAAATTCCCAAAAATGTTTTAATGAGAATTATAATTTATTTAAAAATCAAAATGAACTTTATAATTTAATTAATCAGCACATATACAAAATTAAACAATCCCATAATTAATTTGAATAAATTTCAAATAAGTTTGTAAAATATTTTTGACGATTAAAAATAGAATATCTTTTTTGATATTTATGCTTAATTTTTTTAATATCTTTTTTGTTTTCAATTAAGTTAGTAATTTTTTTTACGAAACAATCGACTGCATAAGGTTTACATTGTATTCCAGAATTGCCAAAAATTTCTTTTAATGCTGGTATATCACTAGATATTACTGGCAAACCTGCTCCTATAGCTTCAACACATGGTTTGCCATAACCTTCAAATGAAGATGGAAATAATAAAACATTTGATGATTTAAAAATATCATTATGCTGCTTTTCATTTAAATAGGGAAGTTGTACTATATTTTTGTCTAGGTTATTATTTATAAATTTTGGCAATTTACCAAAATTTAACAAATAAATGTTATTATATTTTTTTCTTAATTTGTTAAAAATTTTGTAAGAAGTTTTAAAGTTTTTATAAAATACATGCGAAAAAGTTAAAATGATAAAACTTTTTTTGTTCTTTACAAATTTAGTTATGAATTTCTTGTTATATTTTTTACTTGATAAAATTTCGGATGCTGGTTGATATATAATTGAAATTTTTTTTTTATCAACATTTGTAAATTTAGTTAAATGTTTTTTTGTATAATTACTAATAGTAATTACATTATCAAATAAATTTAATTTGCTTAAAGAATATTTTATCAAAGCTCTATTTGTATTGTGTTTTTTACTTAATATTATTGGTAATAAATCATGAACTGTAATTACTTTTTTTTTTGCTTTGATATTTTCAACTAAATGCGCATATTGTGGATCAACAATATGTGCTATATCTACTTGATTTAAGTTTCTGATTTGTAATTTATAAAAAAAATATCTTGCTAATCTCATTTTCCAAAGTTTAGGGAAGATATTTAAATATTTTGGAACTTTTGGTCTAAAATTACTTATTGAAATATTTTTGTAATATTTTTTTAACCCTTTTGAAATATCTTTTGCATAATTCTCCATACTAATTCTTTCATCTTCTTTAAAATTAAGGAATATTCTTATTTTCATGTTAATCAAAACGATAAATAAATTTTTTAGTATTTTTATTTAAAAATGTAATTTCTAATATTTTTTTCATTACATTTTTACCCTCAGGTTTAAGAATTTTCGTAATTTTATAATTTCCTTTTTTTGATATAGTTTTAATTTTCCTCGGATTTTTTAATAAATTTTTACACTTTTGAGCGCATTCATCAGCATTTTTAAAATAAACAGCTTCTTTATTTTCAATGAGTATTTTTTTTTGAACCTTTGTCTCTTCAGATAATAAAAGGGACCCAATTGCTGGTATTTCAATTGTTCTAGTTGTAATATCATCATCATTTGCTTTTGATAAAAGGCAAATGGATATTTTTGCAGAACTGATTATTTTTGAATACTCTGGATTTTCAACATATCTATTTTCTATCCTATGCCTTAATTTATTGAAAACGGATTTATCTTTATCCCATTGAACGCCATATATCTTAAAATCTAAATTATATTTCTCAAATTCTAAAAAAAATTTACCTCTTTCTGGAAACCAATTTCCTATAAAAACAATATCTCTTTTAAACTTTTTTTTTTCAAAATTTGAGAGTTTATATTTACGATCTTTTTGTTTATCGTATTGTGGAAGAATGGATATACAGTTTTTAAGTTTATTTAACTTTGAATATTTTAGTCTTGAATGTATTTCAAAAAAAATTTTATCAAAATAAGGTAATGATTTTTTTAATAACCTCCAATTCATTTTGTCTCTTTTCAAAAAAGGATTATCATTACAATAAAGAATTATTTTTTTTGTCCTACTTTTTAAGTAGTTCAAAGTATTTTTTGCTATATACGCTTCATTATTCACAAAAATTAAATCATAATTTTTTTTCACATTATTTTTAAAGAATAAATTTAAATATGGATTAATAATCTCTGGCGATATGTGATAAAAAATTTTATTAAGTATTTTCTTTTTATGTAATTTTTCTGTAAAACATGCCTCTGTTTTTTTATTAAGAAATTTTATTGCATTGTATCTTTTAAGTGAATTTCCCTTTTTTTGACCAATAAATAGTATCTTCATTTAACTTTAATTATATTTACTTGTTATTGAATCGAGTGTTTTAACGTATTCACTCCAATTGTAATTACTTGCCTTTTGAGTATTCTCTCTAAATTCTCTAAGTTTTTCTTTGTTTTCTACAAGCTCCGAGACAACATCACTCAAAATTGATATTTTATCTAAACTAATTACTTTTCCACAATTATATTTCTCTACAAACTCTTTAGAGCCCGTGTTTTCAGTTACAACAACAGGACAACCTGAGGCAATTGATTGTAAAGTAACAATTGCCATTCCTTCCTCAATACTAGGAAGCACAAAAAGATCAGAATTATTAAACAAAATATTTAATTTTTCATGATTTTGGTGACCATAAAAAATAATTTTTTCTTTATCAAAACCATTAATTTTTCTTTTTAAAAATTGAGTATCTGATGTATTGGTACCAATTATATGAAGTTTAATTTTTTTATTTTTAAGTTTTTTATACATTTCAAATAAATAATGAAGACCTTTTCTTACAGATAGTTGCCCAACAAAAATAATATTAAAATATTCATCTTCATTTTTAATATTAAGAGGATAAAACATTGTTGTATCAACCCCATAATTAAGTACTTCCACTTTTTTAATCCCATTTTCTATAAAGGTTTTTTTAACAAAATTAGAAGGTGTCAAAATTACATCAGCAGCTTCGTATTCTTTTAATTCACGTTCGATAAACCATTTATTAGTTTTTTTATATTCTAGGTTAAGTTTTTTGTATTCATTCGTGAGTATGTTGCTCTGATAAGTAATATGTGTCGATGCTCTTTCACAAATGTAAAGAATATTTCTTTTTTTTGCCTCTAAACCTGTATTTAAACTTGATCCAGACAGTCCCAAAAAAACAGTATTATCATTTAAATATTTCTTTGTGGTGTTATCAATTTTTTTAAATTGATTAATATTCAAATAATCTTTTAACCAACCATCATTAATATACCTTGATAGTATAGTGTTTAAACTTAAAGAGACGATTTTTTCTTTAGGTACACCAAAATTTTTCAATTTAAACCATGGATAACCACATATTATTTTATCTAGCATATTTAATTTATTTAGTTCTCTTGCAACTTCAAAATGATGAAATTTACCAGGATTTGAAATAATATATTTATTTTTGGTTTTCATCTTTAACAAATAAATTTATAGACTTTAAAATTAAAAAATAAATTATAGAAGCTTGAATTATTTCTCTGAATAAAGTCAAATAATGATGCAAACCATCTAGACCAGAAAAATGATATATCCACCAAGAGAAAGGAATAATTATTGGTGAAAATAAAATATAATTTTTTTCGTTTTTTTGAAATGAGTTAAAAAAAACAAATGCAATTATTAAGTATATAAAAAAAACTATGAAATTGAGATTGTTATACAATATTTTTCCCTCAACAAAAATTGAACCAAGAGTATATCTAGAAAAATTATAACCGGACATTCTTTCAATTAAGGTCCCAGATGAAAATTGATAATTTTTTTTATCAAAATTTGGATTGATAAAATTAATAAAAATTTGTGGAATTACAGTTAATGTTAGTTTTTTATTTTCGGATATAAAATTATCTCTAATTGTATCGGTAAACAGGTTTGATAAGTATAAAGATTTATCAAAAAATTTAATTAGTAGAAATCTATCAAACATTGCATAGCCTGTATAATCTTCACTTAAAATATCTTGATTTATACTTATTTGTTTTGTTTCATTATTTTCTAGTGATAATTTAAGTAATTCAGTTCTACTGACCTCTGTTCTTATATCCCTTAAAGATAAGATGGTCGTATTTATCCATGATGAACTAATCAATATATATAAAATAATTGTAGAAATAAAAATTATTAAAAAATTTTTTTGTTTATTAAATAAATAAAAAATAAATATAAAAAAAAATAAAATAAAAATTATTTGATAAAAGTCACTTCTAGAATTTGTTGCAAATGCCGTCAGGACCCCTGTGATAATATAATATGAAGATATTAAACTTATATGAATAAAGGTAATTTTCTTATCAACTAAAAAAAGTTTTAAAAATATAACAAGTGGGAAATAAAATAGAATTTCAATTCCAGTTAAAATTTTCAAAAAGATGTTTCCTGCCTCTGCTACAGAGGAGAGATTAATATAATTTAAATAAAATTTATTCGCTGAAAATATAAAAAATAATATATAATTTGTTTTAAGAGTTGGGTAAGTAAAAACTTTTATATTTACTAAGGTATTGTTTAATTTTAAGGATAAAAATTGTAGTTTTTTTGAGTATGTAAATAAATATAAACTCAGGTTTGCAATTATTTGATATACACACAAATTTATATAAGTTTCTTTTGGCAGTAATAAATTACTGTGAAAGCTTTGAAACAATATTGTCTTAAATATAATAGGCCCACTTATCATAGAGAAGTTCAATGAAATAATAATAAAAGTAGGAAAAAAAAATTTTGTTAAATAATTATTATTAAAAAAAAGATTAAATGTTAAAACAGTTAAAATAAATAAGATTATTAATTCTAAATTAAATTCTGCATCTGATATTAAAAATTGTACTATTGTACATATTAAGTAAATAAATAAAAAAATATTTTTAAATGAATAAATTTTTTGATTATCTACTAAGTTTCTGTCAATAATCATTAATTTCTATGCCAAAAAATCATATAAAATCATTATTATAAAATTATAAATATTAATAAAATAAAATTCGTAGTGGAAAAGATAGAAAAAATATTAATTACTGGTGGATCCGGGTTCATTGGAACAAATCTTCATTTAAAATTAAAAAAAAACAAAAAAAATAGGATTATCAATGTTGATATCAAAAAACCAATTGAGACAACTTTGATAAATGAATGGATTTCATGCGATATTAGGAACTACTCAAAGCTAAAAAAAATTTTTGATAATTTCAAACCAAATACAGTTTATCATCTAGCAGCTAGAACAGACTTAGATGGTAAAACAATCAAAGATTATGATGTAAATACAATAGGAACTAAAAATGTTCTTTCTTTAGTTACATCAAAAAAGAAAATAAATAAATTTCTTTATACTTCAACTAGATTTGTTTTTAACATGGATCAAAACCCAAAACATGATTTTGATTATTCAGCATCCACCGTTTACGGTGAAAGCAAAGTTATCTCTGAAAAATATTATTTTAATTATATAAAAAAATTACCAAAGAATTCTGTATTAACACGACCAACAAGTATCTGGGGACCATATTTTGGTGAACCTTATTTGAATTTTTTCAAAATAATAAAAAAAAAATTGTATTTTCATCCTACTAGAGGAAAAACATATAAATCTTTTGGTTATGTTGAAAACACAGTTTTGCAGATGATGAAATTGTGTGAAAGTAATAAAGTAAAAAAAAATGAAGTTTATTATTTATGTGACTACAAACCGTACGAGATTTTTAGTTTCGCTAATCAAATTTCAAGATGTTTAAATAAAGTAAACATCATTAAAATTCCTTATTGGGTGTCGTTTTTTTTTGCATTACTAGGTAGTTTACTTAAATTAATTGACACAAATTTTCCATTAACACTATTTAGACTAAAAAATATGACTACAAATTCTGTTTTTAAAACTACAAACTTAAAAAAGATTTTAAAATATTTGCCGTATAATATACCTAGATCTATAAATAAAACTTGTGATTGGCTAAAAAAAAATGAATCAGATTTTTAAAAAGTTCATAGATGTTTTTTTTACCAAGGGTGTAATATCAGCTTTGATTAAATGGAGAATATTTTCTTTAAGTAGTTTTAAAATTATTACTCACGCAAAAAGAAATAATGTTAATCCAAAAACTATTATTGATATTGGTGCAAACAAAGGTCAATTTTCAGAAGCTTGTTTTCAATTGTTTGATAAAGTTAAAATAATAGCAATTGAACCAGATGCTAATACATCAAAAATATTAAAAAAAAATCTATCTGATAAAAATATTGATATTATTAGTAAGGTAATATCATCACGTATTGGAACAATAAATTTTCAAATTAATGAAGATTCGCAAGTTTCATCTGTGTTATCTCTTGGAAAAGATAGAAAAAAATTTTTTTTAAATTCAAAAGTTAAAAATATAAAAAAACTACCTGTGTCTACGCTTGATAGAGTTATTAATAAACGAGTAAAAAAACCTATACTTATAAAGATAGACACTCAAGGTTTGGAGTATGAGATAATTAAAGGTGCAAAAAATATTCTAAAAATAACAAAATGGGTAATATTAGAAGTGCCACTTAAAAAATTATACAAAGGACAAAAAAATTTTGATGATTTAAACAATATAATGAAAAAAAATAATTTTTCTTTAACAGGGGTATTAAATTTTCACAATGTGCCGAATTCAGATGAGATAATGGAAATTGATGTGTTGTACACAAAAAAAAAATGAAGGCTGTTTCAATAGAGAATATAAAATTTTTAAGTTTAGATGAGAATGAATTTTTAAGTATTTTTGATAAAAATGGTTTATTTGTATTTCCTGCAGCTCCTGCATTAGCAAACATATTTCGTGATAAAGAATATAAAATTTCTTTAGAAAATTCTGATTATGTTTTTTTTGATAGTGGTTTTTTATGTTTATATTTATTAATATTTAAGTCAATAAAAGTAAAAAAACTTTCTGGTTTACTTTTTTTAAGAAAATTATTTTTAAAATTAAATAACGAGAAAAAATCAATCTTTTTAGTTGATCCAAATCAATATCATTCAAATACAAATATAAATTATTTAAAAAAAATAGGACAAAAAAAACTTGAGAGTTATATAGCCCCTATTTACAAGGATAAAATTATTGATGAAAAACTTATTAGTAAAATTAATGAATTTAAACCAGAATATGTGATTATTAATCTTGGTGGTGGAGTTCAAGAAAAATTAGGATTATACCTAAAAAGAAATTTAAATCATGAAACAAAAATTATTTGTACTGGTGCTGCGATTGCTTTTTTAACTGGATTACAAGCCAACATACCCAATATTGTAGATAAAATATATATGGGATGGCTGTGGAGAATTTTTTCTAATCCTAAATTATTCTTAGCTCGATATTTATATGCATTTAAATTATTACCTATTTTACTTAAAAGCAAAATTGATGTAATTAAGTAATTTGTTATTGATAAAAATATTATGGACTCAAGTAAAAAAGTATTAGTAGTTGGTGCAGGAGGCTTTATTGGAGGTCATTTAATTAATAGACTGTTATCCAATGGTAACTCTGTCGTTGCATCGGATATAAAACCTAAAGAATATTGGTTTCAAGATTTTGATAATGTAAAAAATTATTACTCAACAGACATGAAAGATATTTCAAATTGCCAAAAAGTAACACAAGGTGTTGATTATGTCTTTAACATGGCTTGTAATATGGGTGGTATGGGATTTATAGAGAATAATAAAGCTGAATGTATGCAATCTGTTTTAATAAATACTAATTTATTAATAGCTTGTAATGAAAATAAGGTTCAAAGGTACTTTTTTTCTTCAAGTGCTTGTGCTTATAATAAAACAAAACAGCAAGATGTTTTTATTGAAGGCTTGAAAGAAGAAGATGCTTATCCAGCAGATCCAGAGGATGGGTATGGTTGGGAAAAATTATTTAGTGAAAGAATGTGTAGACACTTTATGGAAGATTATGGACTTGAAGTTAGAGTCGCTAGATACCACAATATATACGGACCTTATGGCACATATGATGGTGGAAGAGAAAAGGCACCAGCAGCCTTATGTAGAAAAGTAATTCAAGCTAGAAAAGATAAAAAAGATATTATTGATGTTTGGGGAGATGGTGAACAAACAAGAACTTTTTTGTATGTAGATGAATGTATTGAAGGAACATTAAGATTATTTGAGTCTGATTACTCAAATCCCGTTAACATTGGAAGTGATGAGCAAGTTTCAATTAATCAAATGATTGGAATTATTGAGAATATTTCTGGCGGAACTGAATTAAAGAAAAATTATCAATTGGAAAAACCAAAAGGTGTTAGAGGAAGATCTAGCAATAACGATTT
>MDSZ01110135.1_pt1 | contig 20863 bp, 11 predicted proteins | sample 811201 | NCBI WGS metagenome assembly MDSZ01 (sample SAMN05326647, study PRJNA326480) | marine metagenome | isolation source: seawater | place: Indian Ocean: North | collected 2010 | reverse complement strand
TTGCAAAAAGTGTGTTAGTCCAACCTCGAATTGTTCTGAATTTATAAAATTCATAAATCCTTTTTCAAGATCTTTAATATCGCCACCAAATACCTTCATAAATATATTACCTATTCTCATAGCTACTTGCTCAAGGACTGACATACCTTGATGTAATTTACCCATTACCGCGACTTGTTGATCTAAAAGTTTTGCTTCTTGTTGTTTTCTTTTAGCTGCTTCTTTTTCTTGGCCTTCCTTCATTTTATTACCTTTAAGCATCTTTTCCATTTCGCCAAGTTCCAAACCAGCTGCTTTCGCCATAGCTTCTTTTTGGAATATATTCATTTTATTGAATTCTTCTATACCACCCATTTGTTTAAGAACCTCTTGGGTAGCTCCCATAGCATCTCCGGACATAGCTAATTCTCTAGCTTTTTGGAGATTTATATTTTTACCTGTCAATAATTGTGCTTCCATTTCAGCTTCAATTGAACTTTCAAAATCCAATAATCCTTTTGCAACCTTAGCCATATCATCCATCGTGATACCCATACGCCTAGCTTCAATTGCAGCCTTTTTAACATTTTCAGCTGTTCCTCCAAAATATGTTCTGGTTTCAGCTGAAGCATTGGCTATATCCTGGAATACTAGAGCTGGATTTAATCCATACATATCTGACATAGCATATGTTGATTCTACATGTGCAGCTGCAGCGTCTTCAGAGAATCCTGAAAGCATCATCATATTATCCATTACCTTCGCTGATTCCTCCGCACTCAATCCTATACCTAATCTTAATTTAGTAGCAGAATCTACTAATGCTCCTGATACATTATATACACTACCAAATTGATCGGATAATGCTGCAGTTAGTTCAGCTGCTCCTTCTAAAGAGGATGCGAATCCTTCTCCAGAAGCTCTAAATCTATTTTGTAATTCTTTAGCTAGTGCTAGATTTTTTTCCTGGAATGTTCCTGTTCCACCCAATGATTTATTAACCCTATCCATTTCCTCACGAAGTTGCAATCCTTCCTGACGCATTTGTTCATATCGCCTTAATCCTACAGCTAATAGTCCTGTAAATAAGGTTAATGGATTTGTTACTATATTTTTAAGAGTAGAGAATATTTGACCAGCAGCTCCTGTCTGATTCTCCATAGTATCTAATATCTTTTGAGTTGTTTTAAGACGTTGGTCCTCCATTTGCTGTGCTTTAGATGCGGCTTGTAATCCTCGTTGAGCTAATTCTAATTTTTCAACATCTGCATCACGACCTTCCATTTTAGCTAGTGAAATTTCATTTTCTAAATCTCTTAATTCAGCTGCAAATGGAACAACCTCTTTTTGGAATCCAAGAGATTGTCTAACGAAGTCCATATTACTCATAGCACCTTCAGCTACGCCTCTTTGAATTTCCTGAACCTTATTAGTTGTTTCAGCTACACCTTCTAACTGGGTTCTTCTTTCTTTGGTCATCTCACCCATCAATTCTTCTTTGATTTGAAGTTCTTGAGAATGCATAGCTTGTATTTGTAATTTTTTAGCTATACTTTGATATACCGCGGGTCTATTGGCTTCAGACTTATAAAAATTCCTTTCCTGATCCTGTATGGATTTTCGTAGGTCTTTTTCATTACCTAATGTGGTAATTTGATCGCCCATGAGATCGGCACTTCTTTCAGAGAGTTCATTAGCTTTTGCTTGAGCTGCATTTGCTTTTTCTTGTAATTCTAAAAGTTCTCTTTTTAGTCTTCCTGCCTGGCGACGATCTGTATTTTGTTGTTCTTCTAATGATTTTGAATCTGCTTGGGATTGAAGCAACTCGGCTTGAGATGCAGCATTTTTGGCCATTAGTTTTCCACGCTCAACGTATATTTGATTGAGCTCTTCCTCACTTCTTATAAAATCTTTTGGATCTATCTTTCTAGCCATGAACCTTTACCCCGATTATTTATTTGGTTTATTTCCAATAATATACCAATCATATATTGAAGCCCACTTGTCATAATGTTTACGGAATGCTGGATCGTTTTTTCTTCTATCATCAACCTTCGATGCTAGTTCTTTTGATGCTTTCTCAAATTCACGAGTATACTTTTTAAGCTTAGGATCTCTTTCCATCGCTTGATAAAATTTACCTCTTTTATGTATAGTTTTAAGTAATCCCCACATTCTTCCAAGGATGCCTTCATCTAATTTTGGTGTTCTCGCCATAGTATAATTCCCCTATAAATATAATGTATAGTATAGATATAAATATGTAGAAATCACAAATTACTGCTGATTTTTGACTCCAGGTGGTCCGTGTATTTTTTCCCTTGTAGGTTCTGATTCGCCTTTATTAGCTTTATTTTGACGTTCTATAGCTTCTTTTACCTCATTCAAATAGAATTTACGTAGGTATAACGGCATATCATATACATCCGCATGTGAAAATCCCTTACCATAATAAGTAAGTGTAAAAATTTCCTGATGAATAAGAGGTTTATGCTTTGGAAGAAGGCCAAAAAAACCCGGTGTCGATCGGAAGATCGACTACCTCACTATAACTACAAGATTCGCATTCGAATAAAAATTTCATTGCGACATCAGGTCCAGTATTGTTAATTGCCTTTCTTAATTCCAGTGAATCCCTTGCCAATAAATCTTTTTCAACAAATTCTCTTATAGATTTATTATCTCTATTACCATCTATTGCTATAATTTGATGTTTCAATCTAGTTGTAAGTTCTTGACTTGGTCCATTTTTAGGTGCAAATTTAGCTAGACCTTTTAATTCAGCATCTAATTGCTTATCTTTACGACCAGTCATTAGTTGGAAAGTAATTTCTTTTTTAGATACTGGTAAAGTAATATTGAATTCATTTACATGTTTTTCATACTTATCAAAATCGAATTCCTTGTGTGGTAATTGTGATAAATCAATTTCTAATTCATTTGTTTCACCACATTCTGGGCATTTCATTTTTACTTCATAATTCTTACCATATCCTAATATTCTAGCTGCAATCATAATTGCATTTTTATCGCCTGTAAGAATGTCATCGTAATTACAAGGAGTAACTATTAGAGATCTTAATAATTTATCTAATACTACACCTTTTTTAATAAGATTAGCTGAAGTAAGGATATCCTCATCTCTAGCTGTCATGTATCTCATTTCAACTTGACCAGAAGCTAAAGGATGGTCCTTTGGGTAGAACCATCCTTGGCTTGGTAAGTCAACAATTTCTGTTGGGTATTTTGTTACAATCTGAGGGTTACCTTCAGATTTAGCTGTGTTTTCCGTAGACTGATTTTCGTCTGCCATAACTTATTCTCCTATATTTTAATAACTTAACTTTATTTTATTTTAGTACTGTAAGATTGCATAATCGTATTTTAGGGTAAGACCCATAGTTACGAATGCTTCTCCAGAACTCCAATCAAGATCACCTGCTGTTGTAGATAATATAAATGCACCTTTTAATGTCCATTCTTCTACTTTATCACCAACTGGTCCTAATACATTGAATGTAATATCCTTCTTATAGAAATCTGCATATCCATCTCTACCAGTAACAGATTCGTGAGATAATCTAACCCACTCCATAACAGCTTGAGCTGCAGATGGAACTACTGGGTCATATAATTCTATTGATACATCTTGCCAGTCACCTTTACCTTTTAATTTTCTTTTGACGTTAATGTGATCAAGAACTACCTCACCAAATGTTATTGATGGTCTTGAAGTTTTCTTAATTAAGTATGCAGGGATACCATCAATATACATGATAAACCTATTTTGCATTTTCGGCTCAAATGCCGTAAACATTGCTTCTGTTGGGTCGATTAGTTGTGCCATTTGTTCTCCTCGTTTATTCTGTTTCTACATATATAAATATGTATCTTTATAAAAAGTATCCTCTTTTTTTAATTATTATTCAGGGAATACCGCTCCTGTTGGTAAAATATTAAAGTCTAATATAATAAATTCCGCTGATTTTGCTGGTTGTAGGAATATTTCTCCAATCATTTGATTTCTATCAATTACATCAGGAGTATTATTCGATTCATCCATTATTACTTTGAAAGCGTAAAGACCTTGTCTTTGTTGAACACTTTCGAAATATGGGTTAGCAATATTTAAGAATCTATTTCTTGTTGCTGTCGTATTATTTTCAAATATTAGATATTTAGTTGCAGATGCAATAAATTTCTTCGCAGCTATTAACAATCTTCTTACGTTAATTCTATCCAATGCTGAAGGTCTAGCTTGTAGAGTTTTTTGACCCCATACACTAATTCCTTCTTTGAATGTTGCAATAGGATTAACTCTTCCTTCATATAGATCGTCTCTTTCTGCGTGTGTTAATCTAGATTCTACTTCTAAAGCTTCTGTTAACATACCTCTATTGAAACCTGCAGGTGCGAACCATTCATACGCTACAGTATCATTGAAGGATATCACCCCAGCCATTACTACTGATGGTGGAACCCATACTGGTTTGTTAATATCTGTATCCATGATTTTAACCCATGGCCAATAAGTAGCTGTATAATTAGAATCAAATGATTTTACTACATTAGTAACTGTAGACATTCCTACGCCTTCCATAGAAGATTGTTTACCAATTGAATCCATTATATAGAATGTATCTGCTCTATCTTCTGCTACATTTTTAGCGTAAGTAGTTACAGGTGCATGTAATTTATGGTTTGGACCTGGAGTGATAATCATGTTAATATCTATTTCATCTGGATTAGATACTGCATTTAATGCTCGTTTATAAGCTTTAGCCCCATCTTTCTCCATAGTAGATAAGTCATAACCTAACATATTAGTTGCTGTTATGTCTGATCCACGTGCTATATATCTTGCAGGATTTAATCCATCATATCCACCTTGGAAAGGAACCATGAATTTCTTCGTTTGAAGATTTATTTTAGTTCCAGTTGGTGTAATTTGAACCGTATCTCCGCCTGCTAATGAAGCAGATGGATGTTGGTAACAATTACTTAGGTTAAATGCTTTATTATTTCCTGCTACTGGTGCAGCACCTGTGCCTGGGCTTGAATCCGCTAATGGCATTAGGTAATTTAGATTATCAGAATCACTATAATCAAATCCGTAAAATACTTTTTTGTTATATACATTGTCTAATACCTGTGCACCTTTTTTGGTTACATTTTTACTTTGTATAGAATTGAATGTTCCAGTGTCGCCTTCTCCTACACCAATAAGAGATGCACTTGGTAAACTACCCATATTAGCATTTACTGGCTCTATTAAAGCAGCAAATCCAAATGGAACTAATTCAGCTGATGTTCCTTTGTCTTTTACATCCTCAGGAAGTTCAACCCATACATAATGTGATAAGTTAGGATAATCTCCAAATAGAGATACTTTTCCATCCTCATCTATTGATTGATATCTATCTCCAATCACCCTACCTATAAAGTTAGGATTATCTGGATCTAATGTTAAATTATTAAATTGTTCTACTATTTCTGGTCTTCTATCAGAATCACTTGATTTAGCCCATGGAGATTGAACTGCATGTACTGAACCTTCTAAATCTACTCTTCTTATCTGAACCGAGAATGAACCATATTCAGAACCTGCTACTGTTCCAGCACCTTTTACATTTAGAATACCAACCTTTATTTGGTAATTCATAGCTGGACCATGAGCTCTAGTATGGAATTTGAATAGGTTAGTAGTTTTACCACCCACTTTTTGTGATACAATCCATGGTGTTCTAGCTTCATAACCATCCTTTACACTATATCCGTAAGAATAATCATTTTCTATTGATTTTACTTGAACCTGTGCAGATGAATCTGCTGCATAAGATGCTGAAGCCCAATTCTTGAACCACATATAAGTATATACTGGTTTATATCTATCTTTCGGAGACATACCAAATACTTTCGATAAATGGTCTGAACTATTAGGATTTATAGATCCTGAATAAGCTGTTTCCGTAGTTAGAATATTACCATTATCTGAATGTCCTGTATCGAAATTAGTATTATTTACATATGTAGCACCTGTAGAACCTCCTGCTGAACCAGAGAAGTATAATACAAATGAATCTGCATCCGATCCACCCTGTGCAGTTGTTTGTAAAGATGCAGTTGCTGTTTGATGACCAGCTGCTCCTGTTGCGCCTTTACCTACAATCGATGATGAATATGTTGCATCTGCTGCAATACCTGTTAAAGTATTTTGAATAGAAACCGAAGCACTTCCTGCTCCTAATGTAGCTGTAAATATTTGTTCTCCATTTTGAACTACAGAGTTAATTGCGTCTTTAGTTATACGTGCATATGTTCCTGACATATAAGAACCTGATGCTAAATATGTTTTAACACCTGCTGTTCCTGCTACAATTGTATTTAATCCAACTGATTGTGATACATATGCACTATTACCTGCTCCACCATAAGATGCTGAAGTAAGGAATAAGTGTATATTAGATGCTGAAGCTTCGTGAGAACCTGTTGTAGCATGAACATATTTACCTAAGTCCCAATCTGCTCCTACATGGAATCCATAATTAGAATTTGCATCATCAGCATCTAAATCAGCTTGATCACAGTTAATCATTTTAACTAATGCCTGTGCTTGATTAAATGCATTTGTACTAGCTTGGAACAAACCTACTCTAGATCCTGGAGATCCACCTGCTGGATCAGCCGCACCTTGTAATGTATATGTTAAATCAGTTCCTCCTGCTGCTCCACCTGGAATAAAGATTACCGCCTTATGTGTTGCTGTAGTAGTAGCTGTAAGAACTATACCTCTACCTGAAGCCATTGTTCCGTCACTACCAAGAGATGATGATAAGAATGCTGTTCCATGTGCTCTATCAGATGGACTAGTTACATCACCATTACCAACTAATGGATCATTAGGTCTTTTCATCGAGGTTGCTACTAATTCATGGTTTCTTTGATCATATCCATGTCTAAATGTTTTTTGATACATAGATGATGTTGTATAACCACCATTTAATATAACATTTAGGTCAATTGCATGGACGTGATCGAAATAAGATGATACTGTTCTTGCTGCTCCACCATAATATACTTTTGAAGGAACTGTCGCTCCTTTTGAAGCTGAAAACCAGAATAAATGTTTTTCACTTTCTTGATCTGCTGCTGATGTTCCACCAAGAGTAGATACATCCGAATCTTGTGAATTATAAGAAGAGTTTAATACAAACCAACTACCACTAAATGATCCAGAGAAGTTAGAACCACCTATAGGGAAATGTTTTCTTGTTGCGTCAGTATCTAATGCAAAATTAGTAATTTGATCACCTTTAGCTGTAGAACCAGACATGGTCAATACAGTTACTTCAGAAGTTCCATCTCCTAATTTTGGTGTAAAATATGCATCAGGATCAACATGAGTTGGGTGAAATACAGCGGCTATATTATTACCACCAGCTAATGTAGATCCACCAGATCCACTTACTACTAGCTCTACTAAATATGGTGTATATCCACTAAGTCCAACCACTCTTACTATCGTTACAGTTCCTGCACTTTTCATATATTGTTCCACTGCATATGGAACGTAGCTATCTTGCGTCTTAGGCCCAAACACTTGTTCAAATTCACTGAATGATTCAACGACGGTTGGTTCAAATGCTGGTCCTTTAATTGTTGGTCCTATAATCGCGGCACCTATTTGCGAAATACCTGCTGGTAAGAATGATAAGTCTCTCTCATTGGTAAATACGCCCGGGCTTACTATTTTCTCTGCCATGTTTTAACTCCTCTTTATTGTATTATAAATATCTTATTCTGGAAATGCTGCACCCGTTGGTAGGATGTTGAAATCTAGAATTATAAATTCTGCTGCTTTCGCTGGTTGTAAAAATAATTCACCTATCATTTGATTTCTATCAATTACATCTGGTGTATTATTAGACTCATCCATTATTACCTTAAATGCATACAACCCTTGTCTTTGTTGAATTGATTCCAAATAAGGATTAACAATATTTAAGAATCTGTTTCTAGTTGCTGTTGTGTTATTTTCAAATACTAAATATTTAGTAGCTGATGCTATAAATTTCTTAACTGCTATCAATAATCTTCTAACATTAACTCTATCCAAAGCAGATGGTTTTGCTTGAAGTGTTTTCTGACCCCAGATACAAACACCTTGACCAGGGAATGTAGCTATTGGATTTACTCTTCCTTCATATAAATCATCTCTTTCATCATGAGTCAATCTACTCTTAACTTCGATTACCTCAGTAAGTGTTCCTCTATTCAATCCAGCTGGAGCGAACCATTCGAATGCAACCTTATCATTATAAGCAATTGCACCTGGAACTACAACTGATGGTGGAACCCATACTGGTTTATTGATATCTGTATCAAGAATTTTAACCCATGGATAGTAACAAGCTGAATAATTAGAATCAAATGCTTTAACGGTATCTGTTACTGTTGTAATATTATCACCGTATGATGCTGCATCCATTACATAGAATGCATCTCCTCTATCCTCACAAGTATTTTTAGCATGAGTTGTAATACCAGAATGTAATCTGTGATCAGCACCTGGTGTTACCATCATATTGATATCATACTCATCCGGATTAGAAACTGCATTTATTGCTCTTTTATATGCTAATGTCCCATCTTTTTGAGCAGTTGAACAATCGTATCCAAATAGGTTAGCTGCTGAAATGTCTCCAGCTAATCCAACAAATCTCGATGAATTAAATCCATCAAAACCACCTTGGAATGGAATTGCAAATTTCTTAGTTGATAAATTGATTGCTGAACCACCTGGAGTAATGTTTTCACCTCTAGCTGTTGTTCCACCATCTAATGATGCTGAAGGGTGTTGCCAACAATCACTTAAATTAAATGCTTTATTATTACCATTAGTAGTATTTGCATTAGGTAATGGAGATAAATAATTTAAGTTATCAGTATTTGTAAAATCAAATCCATAGAATACATTTTTATTATAAACACCATCCATGATTTGTTTTTTATTTCTTTCTTCGTTTCCGTTTTCAGCCTCTCCATAATTACTTATCATAGATGCTGAAGGAACTCCTTTGAATCCAGCTGGAACTGGTTCTAATAATGCTGCAAATCCAAATGGAACTAATTCAGGAGAAGTACCTTGATCTTTTACCTCTTCTGGAAGTTCGATCCAAATATATCTTGATTTATTAGCATAATCACCATACACAGTTACTTTACCATCCGCATCAATAGATTGATATCTATCACCAATTACTCTACCGATGAAATTTGGATTATTAGGATCTAATGTTAAATTATTCCACTGTTCTACAATTTCTGGAGCTCTGTCTGAATCATTTGATTTTGGATAAGGTGATCTGTTAGCCCACACTGATCCGTCAACCTTCACTCGTCTTAATTGTAAAGAGAAAGAACCATATTCTGATCCTGCTACTGTTCCTGCTGCTCTTACATTTAATATACAAGCTTTTATTTCATGACTTACTGCACTACCATGTGCTCTAGTATGCACCTTAAATAAATTTGTTGTTTTTCCACCAACCTTTTGTGATACAATCCATGGTGTTCTAGCTTCATAACCATTTTTTGTAGCATAGGTTGCTGTATATTCTATTTCTACTGCTCCTTGTGTTCCACCCATAACAACCGAAGCTACTGTTTTATCACCTACTGTTGTGTGAGCTGCATAAGATGCAGATGCTGCATTTTTCCACCAATATTTCAAATATACTGGTTTATATCTATCTTTTGGAGTTGTTCCAAATACCTTATCTAATAAAAATTCACTACTTGGATTTAATGATGCTGAATAAGCAGTATCACCTGTTTTTGCTGTAGTAGCGTGATTGAATGATGTTCCTGCTGTTGCAACTGAATGACCAGTAGCAAAATTCGTTGTTGCACTATATCCAATTGTATTAGCTGGAGTAGCTCCATCTGTTTCTACCGTAGATGAACTTAGGAATAATAAGAAAGCATCAGCATCACCAAAGTCGTCTCTTAATGTATCAGTAACACCACATCTTGTAGTAGAAGCTGAAATTGCATAAAATTTTGCAGTTGGGTCAACTTGAGATGATTCTAAAACTGCTACTGTTCTACCGCCAGCATCAGGGGAAGCATCTAAATTGTAACTACCACTAACAGCGATATCTATACATTGTGCTCGATATCCATTCAATCCTAATATTCTTACAATTGTTACTCTACCAGCACTTTTTAGATATTGTTCTACAGTATATGGAACATATGATTCTTTTGTTTTTGGCCCAAACATCATTTCAAATTCTTTGAAAGATTCTACAATAGTCGGCTCAAATGCTGGGCCTTTAATTGTTGGTCCTATTATCGCAGCTCCGATTTCTCCAATAGCTTGCGGTAAAAAAGATAAGTCTCTTTCATTGGTAAATACACCTGGACTAACTATTTTTTCTGCCATGTTTTAACTCCTCTTAATTTTGGGCTGGTATAAATGTTCCTGTTTGAGGATCTAATGTCCCAGCTCCATATTTCTGATTCAATTCCTTAACTAGTTCTCGTTCATTTGTTTCTAGTTGTACAATTTCATTACGGAGGTTTTCTTCAGCAGTATCTAAACTTTCTAACTGCCTTGTAACCTGGAACTTCTGCAGACTTATTTGTCCAAAAAGAGCTGTTTTTTGTTGATACCCTTTTTGAATTTCTTGAATTTTTTTCAGCTCATCGTCTGTAAATTTTTTTTCATTTGCCATAACTATCTCCTATAATTTTTATACATTATTTGTCTTAAATAAATATGTAAAAATAACTCCAAACACTCATTTACATAATGAATTTTTATAGTTTTCTATTATGGCATGCCTTGTGATTGGCCTTCAGTAGTAGCTATACTCATATATTCTATTTGAGCTGATTTACCTACAGTTCCTACTCCATTTTCAATCATCAATCCGAAATACATTGCTGTTGCTGGAATGTCTGCTGCTGTATTATATGTATGTATATGTTGCATTGGGCCTTCTAATACTCCAGGGAAATTTACAGATCCCTTATTTGCATAAAATCTTATTTCTCCCACACCATCATAATACATTCCATACTCTAATACTTTGCTATCACCATCTGCAGTTTGCGCTGTATCAAAGGCCGTTGAAATTGTTCCATTACTTCCCTCAGATACGGCAAATGTTACTGCATCATTATCATGAACAGCTTTGACAAATCCAACTCTATTTTTATTACTACCTGCAGCATCTAAATGGAAACTATCAGTATCGAATCTTGCTTCTGATAGACCCCAGAAGAATTCCGTTCCATCATGATCTCCTAAACTAAATTTAACTTTAGCCCACCAAGGACCACCTCGTCCGCCTGGTGTGCATGAAAATGATTTTTGAACCGAAGCTAGTGCTGTTTGATTACCATTTGCTGTTCCTGTTGTAAGTGCAAATGATCCCCATAAGTAATGATCGTTTTTAGTAGTTGCTAATGTAGCACTATTATCAGTATCATGTTCCCAAAGTGATGTTCCAGTCCCTATATTCTGTACGGCTGCTATGTTTCCATGCATATTATTAGGTTCTATGGTTAATACCTTAATATGAGGTTGTAATCCATTTACCATTGGAGGTGCTACTGCATGGAATGGATCTTCATTTGCCGATCCAGATGTAATAGCTAGAGATGTTCCTTGAGTAGTACTTTGTTCAATTACAATTGAACTTGAATTCGAACCACGCAGTCCACTAAATGATCCGGTTCCTGCAATTACATTGGATTGTAAACTTGCACTTAATTGGCCAGACATTGATATATGACCTCTTGTTATTGCTACAGATGAACCATAAATTTCTAATGCAGAAGCAGATATCCAACCTGACATAGAAATATTACCTGCAGATGCACTAATGAAACTCATACCGAGTCCAGATCCTTCATGATCCTTTATAGCTGGATCACCGTGTCCAATAAATAATGTTTTACTCATTGAAACATTACCATTAACTGTTAATCTGGAATTTTTATCATACCTATTACTAACTATATTACCTAATTGTAAATTTGATCCAGAAAGTCTCATATAAGGAGCAGTATCTACTTTCCATAAATATTGTCCTTTAGATGTATTTACTGCACCAGCATCGCCAATATCCATAGAGAATACAGGTCCGCCGTTGGTAATTGCATCATCTGTCAAACTCATTGTTACCTGGCCTATACCTTTATTCCACAATCTAATTTTTGGATGTCCGGCTGATGTTCCACCATCTTTTAATAAAAGATTTATTCCATCACCACCTTTACTTGCACTAATAAATCCACCAGTATTTCCATTCTGATCTCCTACTACTATAGCTCCACTACCACTAATATCTCCAAGAACTTGTAATGCTTTTGTAGGTTTTGTTACAGTAGGATTTGTATTATGTCCTATTCCGACATATTGCATATCACCAGATCCTGTTGCCCATATTACGTTACCGATATTCAATTGATAACTTCCTGATGGGCTTGCCATAGAAACCCTATGTCCGATTCCTATATTACCAAATGGATGGCGTTGGTGACTACCGAGCATATTTCCACCAGCTCCAGTTCCGATAAATACACTTCCAGATATTGAAGCTTCGACTGTTGATGTATCAAATGTATTACTACCAGACTGACCTCCTGCAAATGATCCTATTATAACATTTTGGGAACCAGAATATAGATGTGGTGCGGCTTCATTTCCTACTACTACATTATAACTTGGGTTAGCCCAATGATTTACATTTGCATTATTTACAGCAGATCCTGATCCTCCTGAAATTAGACCTAGATTATATGCTGCTTGAGCTCCTATAATAGTATTTTTAGAACCAGAATAAAAATTCAATCCAGCTCTATAACCAACAACAGTATTTTCATCTTGTTCTCCAGCTTGCATACGGTATCCAGCTTCAGAACCAATTACTGTATTACCAGAACCTGATAAAAATTGTCCAGCTTGATGTCCTAATGTAGTAGCATATATAGCATACTGTTCGGTTGTTTTGTTACCTACAAATACAGAATAATATCCACCAATATGATCTTGAACATGTTTTCCTTTATGCTTTCTTTTAGGAGTCGTATCAATTTTCATAAATAATGGTTCGGTTGGATTGTCATGGAATCCAAATCTAAAGTTAGAACTAGATACCATACTTGCAGAGAAAACTGCTATTCTATCTATAGAATTATCAGATCCTGATCCTATGAAGAATTTGTCTACAAATAAATCTCCACTTGCGCTTATCGAACCTTTAATGGTCAATGCCTTTGATGCAGATATCGTTCCTATACCTATTCTTACACCCTTATTATAATCATGTTTGAGATCTGCATGAGATCCATATGTTGTTATACTAGCATTACTACCTGATATTGTTAATGCTGGAATAGTATGTGTTAATTCATCTTCAACACCATTTGTTTTTGATCCAGTAAAGAAATATGTTGGTGCTCCATTATTATAGAATCTGTTAACATTATTAGTATCCTTTCTAAATAATATTTGTTGGCCTCCATCTTTATCATAAACCATAATGGATGCTGAATTATTAAATATTAAATTATGACTCATTGATACAACACCATTGAAGGATGCTGCAAATTCGCCACCAGCTGGTTTGAATACATCTAATGCTATAGCAGCTTCATTATTTACTTCTCGGTTAGCTTGCCAATGAGCGTTTTGTCCGATTGTTAAAACCTTTTCGACCATTGCATTTTCGAATGAACCTGAGTTTCGAACATATATAGATCCTGTTACATCTATATCACCATGATTGTGTTGTCCACCACTTATCATCAATGCGGACATCGAAGGATTTGATACTATTCCATACTTTTCATTTTCTTCATTATTAGATCCACTAATACGCATAGTTCCATAATGGAAAGATTTACCATATACACTTAATGCACCACCTCTTGATTTAGGATCTGCACTAGCTCTTTCTGTCCAACCATGTCCTGTAAATCTTTTTGAATCTAATCTTGTTTGAACAAATACACCTGAACCTGATACTTTAAGCGATCCAGAACGTTTATTATATTTTGCTGTTCCAGTGGAACCAGATATCATTAAGGATCCAGTAAAACTTACTGTTCCTGATACTTCTAATGTAGCATTTGGAGAAGACATACCACCCATACCAATTCTAAATCTTTCTCTATGTCCACCATTAGTCAATATTGTCTTATGAGATGGGCCAAATACCAATGAATTACTTTGACTAACTACAGCATCTTTACCAAAAGCATATGCATTGTAAACCACTGCGCCATCTTTGTCTAAGGCTGATGCTTGAGCTTCTGACCCTATAGCTATATTATACTTAAAGCCTGCATCCTGTGTGTTCCCTATACTACTAGTTCCGTATCCAGCTCTAGATCCTATCCATATATTGTAACTACCTGAGACAGTTTGTCTACCTGCATTTCTACCTATAGCGATATTATCTTGACCATCTCTATTCATTTGGAGTGTTTCATATCCTAATGAAATATTATAATCACCAGTTCTAAGTTGAGACATATTATTAGAACCCAACGCTACATTACCTTCTGATGCTAATTCCTGATTTGCTAAAACGGCATATCCTATACCAACATTTTGAGAACCTACTGTAGCTTCATCTCCAGTAAGGTTACCTACAAAGACATTTCTAGTTCCAGTAGTTAAATTTTGTCCAGCTTCTGAACCTATTAGAATATTGGAATGTCCAGCTCCTGTTAAATTTTGACCAGCATCTTGTCCGAATATATAATTTGTTTTATTACCACTTCCAGATAAAAATAACGTTTTTTCATGATTGAAATATATTCCGTTTGTTGCATCAGATAGATGGTATGCTATATTATGCATTTTACCATCAGCATCTAATTTCCAACTTGATGCAGAATATCTACCTCTAACTATATTCATAGAACCACTAATAGTAAATTCATGTTTGAATGCATTACCCATCACTCCTAAACCTGAACCACTAGCTGGATTCATTCTTATACCAACATGACCTTTAGATCCTGATATTATAAATGAATGATTAGGATCATTTAATTGTAATCCTTCAGCGCCACTTGATTTACTAACATGATGACCCATTATTAACTTGTCATCTTTCATTGCTATATATTTTGAAGAGTAACCTGGTTTGCCTGTTCCTGAATTAGTTTTCAATTCAATAGCAACCTGGTCATGAGATGATTCGAATCTTGCTAATGTGCTATCTGAATGAGATACGTGTAATCTAGCAGATGGTTCTGTTCCACCTACTTGATTATCAAATACATTTATACCTAATCCCAGATCACCTGTATTGCTTATTTTAATAAATTCCTTTCTAGCATATGAATGAGGACTAGTATATCCCCTAACCGATAATGATTCAGTATGAGTTGCTCTTCTTGGAGCTGTTGCGACAGAGCCGCTTCCCGATAATGTCGAAATTTCCCAATGAGATAACCCAGATCTTAATACAATAGATGCTGATGCATCAGATCCAGATGACTCTATTCTTGTTCTAGCATGAGCAGAAGAACTTACAAATAAATTAGCATCGCTTGGTAAAGCGGATGATGATGGTGCATTGATTGCCACTTTATATTGACCACCTTTTCCAACACCCTCTGTGCTACTTTGATCAGCTACACTACCAGTTGCTGCTCCAAGAAATATATTAGCATATACGGAATTGACATTTAATACATCCTCCCCTCTATTTTTATCATATATTCTTACAGCATCATTTGCTAAATTAAGATATGACCAATGAGCTATCTTACCAGATTTATATCCGGTTACTCCTGCATCACCATCTCCATAATTGTGACCAGGATCTGCTATTGTTAACAAGTGAGATAATTCTATTGGATTGTCTTGACCAGGCTCTAAATAAGAACCTGCCTTTAATGAACCTGTTGTTCCAATTCCAACGGCATTAAGGAAATAACTATCTGAACCGGATTGGAATACACTACCAGTTATCGTCATTATATCATCTGATTCGGCTCCAAATTTTGTAGAACCACTAGTATATATTACGGATTGAGAAACTACCTCTGAATGGAATTCTTGTGCCCATATAGTATCTAATACAATTAACGAACCAGTTATAACTGCATTTCCATAAACATCTAATGCTGCATCTTGGCCACCAAATCTTGGAACATTATATTGACCAGTTCCAGTTCCTCTATTTACAACTGCTGGTTTTTGATCCTCTATTACTGGATTGTCTAAATATATAAATTTAGCCTGACCTATATTTCTAAAAGTGCATGAATGACTAACCGTTAATGAACCTGTTATCCATGTATGACCTGTAATTTGAGTAGTATCTCCACATACAGATGAACCTAACCAGGTTGAACCTGAATTTGATAATTCATCCGATATCCTAACACGTGAAGCTGTTAAACTTGTAACATCTAATGTGCCGATTGACATATTACTACTGGTAATGGAATTTGGTATATTAAGGTCGTTTACTCTTGACCCTGTACCATCATACATTTCAAAGTCAGCACGCTCGTATTGTACGAGACGCTGAAAACTATTTTTTATCTTATTACTTGATAAATCGCCTGGGTTTGCCATATTATTACTTTATCCTATCTTTATTATATAAATATTAACCAAAGATTTTTTTCATCTCTTCTGCCGTAGCAACTCTTGTGCCAAATCTAACATTAGTAGCTGATATTGTCTTTTTCATATTAACTTCCTTACCTATATCTTTTGGTATAAGACCAGCATTTACGGTAAGTCCCATTGTACATCTAGTTACCCTTTCTCCATCATTTCCTACTGTAGTTTCGAAATCATATGATTCGCCTCTAGTATTAAATTTATATGTTTGGCCCCAAGATGTTCCTTGATGATATGTAAACATTTCTACAAGTCCATTTAATTGTTCTACAAAATCACACCATAATAATAATTCATATGTAATTACCACAAAATCTGGAACTGCTATTGAATAGTATTCGTGTCGTTTTTGTCTTGAACCTTGAAGTATAGAAAATCTATCATATTTGTTTTGTTGTGTAAATCGTGGCGAATAATGATTTATAAGATTATCAGGTCCTTGCATTACCTTGAGTCTAGCTAATTCATTATTATTAGACATAGAATTTCTTTTGTATGCTATAATAGGTAAATTTTGCTTTCCTCTCCCATCTCTCAATGATGCTAATTTTTGCATCGACGTCCATTTTTCTGGAGAAGAATATACTACAGGAACTTTTACCTTTTTTCCGCCTTCTATAACATAGGGATCTATCGTTTGTTCAATATATCTTTTTACATTAAAATCTACATCATATAAAGTTAAACTTATATCCTTTACATTATCATTGTCCCTGCGAATTTCGTGAGCCCTATTTCTTTTAGCTGGCTTTTTTTCTGGAATTCCAAATTTTGGAGCATTAGGATTGACCGGTGTAGCACCAGGTTCAGATGAATTATCTGGTCTAGCTACTACAACTGGATTCATCGCTGCTGGATGAAATCTATGTAATGTTGGTGTTGGTCTTTTTCTTGCCATAATTAAATATTTTTAGGATAATCGTATTTAGTTGTTTCGGAATCTCCATATCTTGGATCTTCTATTTGTATTCTACTCATTCTTGTCATATGGCAATTGCATATGATACTATGAGAATTACCCCACTCCGTTCCTGCTCTTGAATAATCTGGATCTTTACCTCCAATTATTTGATTTTCTACTAATGTGTCTATTTCAAAATATGCTTTATCCCATTCTATAAGATCTCCAACCTCTGGAACAAAGTCCTGTGCATGATTTGGTAGATCTAAAAATTCATATCTTAAAAAAGCAAATGTTGCTCTTTGTTGTAAATCTATTCCAAATGATTCTTCTGCATATTCTTGATCTTCTCTAGTAACCATACAAGGTATTTTTATACCAGCATAATAGGTTTTATTTATTCCTTCACCATATACATTTGTATCAGATTCATCCATAATTAGTTTATAGAAAAGTATTTCGGTTTTGATAATTTTATTTATCAATTCCTGATTTACCTGTCTAAATAAACTAATATCTCTTTGTCCAGTGAATAATGGCATATTTATCCTATATAAATTTTAAGTGGGACTCTTTGCATAGATTGTTGTAAATTTTCTGCTTCTTCCCTTTGTTTTTCTAATTGTTTTCTACGACTTGTTTCTTCTAAATTTTCTCTCAATTCATTTATGAGATTTTCCTTCTCTGCTGTAGCTTCGGATCTTAATGTATCACCATCTAGTGAAACATCGGCATTCGGAATTGGTATAGAAGCATATTTGCCTCTAACTATTCCTAATAGTTCTTTAGATAAAGCAAGAGTGTATTTTCGTATCCATTGTTTACCAACTGAATTGATAGAGTTATAAGGAATATCATCATATGGAACATTACTATAATCGGAAATTACAGCTGATCCTGATGCGGCCCAATCATTATCTCGAAGAGGATTTTCTTTATCCTTGGTTACTATATATTCAAAATATAATTTAGATCCTGCGGTTGGAATTGGGAACAATTTTAATTTATTATTTCTCAATTGAAATGAATATGCTGATTTTCTTATTTGATCATTAAATTCAATTGCCTGTATTCTTAATACGTCAGCATATGTAGGCATCAATAAAAAACTAACTCCAGGTGAATAATTACCCCAACCAAATCCATCTAACATACCCTGTGATCCTGCTCCTGATCCAACATATGGATCAAAGAATCTACTAATTGCTGGAGTAGCATCATTGAATATTCTTCGCACTTCTATTCTATTTCCACTTTCTGATACATTACCCCACAATGCTTGTAAATCATAATCCTGTTGACTAGATGATAACATTATAGAACCAGATTTGAATTCAACATTCCCTCCGGTTTCAGCTTCTGTTCCATATTTTTTGGATAATCGAATTTGTGGTCCAAATGAAGGGGTTATATCCTTGCCAGTAAAATTACTACCTGTAGTATATCCCTTTACATCTAACATATTATCACGTATATTAAATTGATTAACTTGTGCACTATATTCAGTTACTGCTTCTTCAAAACATGCATACATATTTATAGCTTGTAATTCAATATCTACCAAAGGATAACCTAATTTTTTTGCAGTAAATTCAGCTACCTTATCGGCATCATTTTGAAATGTAGTATCTGTATCATATAATCCAAAAGGTGTGTCTCCTGGGAAGAATGATCCACTTCCAGGCCAAATTGGTATGTCTACTCCTTTGTTTGCCATTTTTTTTCCTCTTTATTATCCTGCTGATATTTTTAATGTGTTACTATCATTCCACAATCTACCTGCTACACCTGGATCAGATGTTGGTAAATTTGTAAAGTCTACTTCTGACCCTTCTATTTTTAGATCACCACTTCCAGATATGTGACCTGTTACTTTTAACGCTTTACCAGTGCCTGGTTGCATAGCAACATGACCAGTAGTTACAATAAACATACTACCTAAAGATGTATCTATATAATGAGTTGTTCCATCTATTGCAAATCTTGCACCTGTTATAGTTCCACTTGCACTTATCTCTCCATTAACCTCAAGGGCCTTTGTCAAGGCATCAGACCAGGTTGTTCCGATTCCTACAAAACTATTTCCAGCACTCCCAGATATTTTCATAACTGTATTTAGAGAGTTTGAACCAGTTGCTATTGTAAATCCAAGACTAGAACCACCTGTGGATGTAGAACTTAGATTATTAAATGTATATCGAATAGGTCTTGTTCCATCGCCTTCATAAGAGGTTTGGCTAGCAAGGGTAATATTTCCACTGCTTGCACTTATATTACCTGTTATATTAACACCGCTCGCTGTTGTTTCGAATTTTTTAGCACCTGCGTGATATGCTTCAAAAGCACCATTTACTGTTCCTTTGAAAAGTCGACTTGTAGAACTAGCATCTACAAAATCTAATGTATCACCTGAAAACTCTAAAGTAGAGTCTATAGCTTTAACTCTTGTTTTTGCATTTAGAATATTACCATAAAACTGTCCACTTGAACTTATATTGCCTGACGCTGTTACATTTGTATTAAATTGTATTGAATCATCTTCAAATTGTGCAACTGTAATTTCTCCTGCGCTACCATCTGTAGAAGTATTTGCTCTAACTTGCACTTTACCGTTAGACGCTCTATTGGATAGTGCTACAACATCAGAATCAAAGTGTAATGCATATCTATTATCTCCTCCGGAATCTGTGTATTTAACGGCATTAGTAAGAAGTATATTTGTTGCGTGTATTGAAGAATTGTTAATATTGCTATCAACAATAAGACCGCCAGTTACTCGTATATCACCATCCACATCTAAAGTATATGATGGAGTTGTATCTAAAATACCTACTCTATTAGTTCCAGCATCAGTATGTAAAATTTGAGAACCATCATCACCCATAATCTGAACATCAAGGTCTGCATTTCCATTATTTATCTGAATCTTATTTGTACTTTTATCACACTTAATAAACGAACTGCCACCAGAAACTAAATTTAGGTTATTGGCTTGAAATCTTATATAAGTGTCCTCATCCCCCATATGTTTTATATAATCCCCTATTAACATATCACCATCTACTTCTAATTCTTTATCTGGTAGTGCGTTATTATTGGCACCTATATAAACTTTAGTATCATAGCCAAATACTGCTCTTTTTTTAGTAGACGCTTGATCTAATGTTAACATAGTTTGACCACCAGCTACTATTCTAATTCGATCTGCAGTATTTGATTCAATCCAAGTTGCATTATCTTCTTCAAAATATATTCTTTGGTCTTCAAGTAGATGAATATGTTCTCCTGCATCTAATTTTATATCCCTATTAAAGGTT
>MDSZ01268530.1_pt1 | contig 20867 bp, 18 predicted proteins | sample 811201 | NCBI WGS metagenome assembly MDSZ01 (sample SAMN05326647, study PRJNA326480) | marine metagenome | isolation source: seawater | place: Indian Ocean: North | collected 2010 | reverse complement strand
GCTGGGAATTCGAAGCCGAAGAGAACGACGGAGGTGAGATTTGATGGTTGTCAAGAGCGCCACCAAGAAGAAGCTGATCGACCTCGGTGTGGCCGAGAACTTCGCCCACGCCCTGGCCAACGACCGTAAGTGGGACGAGGTCAAGGTGCTCGCCGTGCAAGAGATTGCGCAGGCGTGTGAAACCGATTCGGAGACCGCTGCGAAAATCCTCACGCTGATTGAGGGAGCCTCGCGCAAATCCAGCGACGGCGACAGCGATGGCGGTGGCCCAACCACCAAAATCACCCTTCGCAAGAGCCGCAGCCGCCGCGTCAAGGCCGACGTTGATCTGCAGGGCTACGACGAGGGCCGCAAGATGCAGGCCCTCCGCTCTGAACTCGCCGACGATCCTGTGTATACCGCGCTTGAGAAGGCCGCCGACAAGGCCGGTCTTCAGCTGACGGTTCGCATCCTCAACGATCTGGCGGACGCCGTGCTGAAGCGTGGGAAGAAAAAGCTCACCGCGGCACAAGCCGGCAAGGTCATCGCTCGCGCCGAGACCGAACTGGCGAAGTCCCGCATCGACCCCTTCGAAGCCGCGGGCATCGTGACGGCTCAGTCGCTCGGTGAACCCGGCACGCAGATGACCATGCGTACGTTCCACTACGCCGGTGTGGCCACGGTCAACGTGACCCAAGGTCTGCCCCGCATCATCGAGATCGTCGATGCACGCAAGGTGCCCAACACCCCGACCATGAAGATCTACCTCAAAGAGGGCATCAAGGCCACAGCAGAGGACGCACAGAAGCTGGCGGCTTCCCTTGAAGTCACCACCACCGTGAACATCGCGACCATCGAAACCGACGTGGCCCAGCGGCGCCTCGTCCTTCACCTCAACAAGGCCAACATGGCGCAGAAGAACATGACCGGTGCGGAAGTGCGTGAGAAACTCACGCGCGCCACCCGCCTTCACGTCATCGCGAACAAGGAGAAGAACCCCACCATGTTGACCCTCATCCCGAACGTGCACAGCGCTGAGGACCTCGACACGCTGGCTGAGAACCCGCCCTCGTACACCATGCTCCTGCAGCTGGAAGAGAAGATCCGTGACCTTCGCCTGAAGGGCATCCCTGGTGTCGAGCGCGCCAACGTGCAGTTCAACGACAAGACGGGCGAGCACTACCTGGCCACCATCGGTTCCAACCTCGCCCGCATCAACGAGATCGAGGCCATCGACCGCAGCCGGACCTACACCAACAACATCATCGAAATCTACGACCAACTCGGCATCGAAGCCGCCCGGCAAGCCATCGTGGACGAACTGAAGGAAACCCTGGACGGGGCCCGTCTCGAAGTCGACGACCGCCACCTGCTGATCGTCGCTGACGTGATGACCTCCGAAGGCGAGGTTCGTGCCATCGGTCGCCACGGTGTCTCCGGAACCAAGCACAGCATCCTGGCCCGTGCCGCGTTCGAAGTGACCGTGAACCACCTCCTCAAGGCCGGCATCATCGGCGAGCGAGACCACCTGACCGGTGTCGCAGAGAACATCATCGTCGGACAGCCGATCGCCCTCGGTACCGGCAGCGTGGAACTCTTCTACGTGCCCGACGCCTGAACCTCACACCATGAGAAGCAACAGTGGAGAATGGACGTGAACCTATGGACCTAAGCCGACACCTCAAGACCGCAGCCAGCACTGGCCGACTTTTGTTTGGCCAGCGACAGACCCTCGACGCATGTGCCTCGGGCGAAGCCCGCCTCGTCATCGTCGCGGCCAACTGCCCGACCACCTACATCGATGACCTCGGTGCCAAGCACCCAGAGGTCACCGTGCACCGCGCCATGATGGTCAACCGTGACCTCGGTGTCGCGGTCGGAAAGCCGTTCAGCATCTCGACCATTTGTGTCGTGGATGCAGGGGACAGCGACCTGCTGGCCCTCGAAAGCAACGTTTGAGCACGGAACAAAAGCCCCTATATGGGGTCCGGGCAGCACAGAACCATGGCCCGTGCAGCGTCAGCCACGTTCCTCGTCGTCTTGCTCTTGGCTTCCTTTGCAGGCCCCATGGCCTTGTTCGATGACGGGCCAGCCCCCGTGCTCGATGAAAGCACGGAAGCGATGGCCACGTCTGGACGAAGTTCCAGCAAGGGATTCCTGATGTCCGGCGGGACCGGGTCCAACCAGGATCTGGCCTTTTTCACGTCGGTGGATGCGCATGGGCAGGGGTCTCTGGCCGCCATGCGCTACACGGCCGACGTCACCTTCGGCAGCCAAACCGTGTCTGCCACCTGCCCGTACACCGCCCAACTCCAGGACCTGTGCGATGCCGCAGTCATCGGTTTGACGGAATCTGGCTCCTACGCGTGGGGCAGCGCCATCGACACCTCCAACGGAGCCGTCACGGGCATCAGCCTCGCTGCAGGAGCTGGTGGTGAGGCCTTCGTCGGTGGAGATTACGTGGGGAGTCTGGTTTTTGGTGGCTCTCCAGCCTTCGCCTTTTCACAAACCAATGAGGGTTTCGTGGCCAAAACCGACCCAACCGGAAATTGGATGTGGGGCGTGGGCTACACCACCATCGACGGCGGCTTTGGCGCACTTTCGGTGGTCACCGACGTGGCCGTCGACATGGCAGGAAACCATTACGCCACGGGCTACTTCATCGGTGAAACGGATTTTGGTGGACAGTCGCTCAACGTGAGTGATGTGCAGACTTTTGTCGCCAAGTACACCCAAGGTGGGGTGCTTGACTGGGTCGTCGATGTCGGAGGCCTGAGCAACGACCTTGGCATCACCTTGACCACGACGCAATCTGGTTCGGTGCACCTCGCGATGATCACGAACAGCGCCACCATCAACGCCGCCTCGACCTTGTACTCGCTTGTTGGGACCCAAGACGTTGTCCTCATGGAGATCGATCCCAGCGGAGCCGTGTTGTCCTTGGACGGCTACGGTGTGCCGAACGAGGCCACGTCCATCGGTGCCATGGCATCCAACGCACAAGGGGACCTGTACCTTGGCGGGAGTTTCAAGGGCACGATGGCCGATTCTGGGTGGCAAATTTCTGCCAGTCAGGGCAAGAGCGATCTCTTCGTCATCAAGCGTTCACAAGGCGGCGCCGGCGACTGGGCGGTGTCTGGAGGCACCAGCGAAAACGACAGCGTGAGCGGACTCGGCGTCAACAGCTTGGACGAAGTCGTCATCTCGGCGTCATTGAGCGCCAGCGGGACCTTTGGCTCCAAGTCGACCATCCTCTCTGGCGGCTCCGACGCCGTCTTGGTCGGCATCACCAGCAGCGGGACCTGGGATTGGGCGCAGCGTGTGGCCAGCACCCAGAACGACTACGCCTTCGACCTGACCGTCAACATGAGCGATGAAGCGATCATGGTCGGCGGATTTGGAGGCAGCATCAGCCAAGGTGGCAATTCCATTTCGCCCACGGGGGCCATCGACGCCATGGCGTTCGGATTCGACCCTGCAACGCTGATCGACACCGATGCCGATGGGGTGCCCGACGTCCGAGACAACTGTCCGACGGTCAGCAACCCCGGTCAAGGAAACACCGATTTCGACAGCGAAGGTGACGCTTGCGATTCGGACGACGACAACGACGGCTTGACCGACAGTTACCCCGACCTTTGCCCCCGCAACAGCCAGTACAACTGGACCTCGATGCAGGACTGGCAAGACCCTGCCAACTCCTCCGATTGGGACAACGACGGTTGCCGCGATTCGTTGGAGGACGACGACGACGACAACGACGGGGTGCTCGACGCCGACGACGCCTGTCAGCACACCGGATACAGCCCGCCGCGCCCGACCTGGGTTTCGAACTCAACCAACGACCTCGACGGTGACGGCTGCCGTGATTTTGACGAAGACCTCGACGATGACGGCGACGGTTTTGAGGACGGGGCAGACACCTGTCCATCGGTGGCTGGAACGTCCACCCTCGGTGGCTTCACCGGTTGTCCCGACGGCGACATGGACGGTTGGGCAGACACCCAAGACGACTGTCCAGGGCTCGCGGGCAATTCGACCGCGAACAACACCAACGCCTGCCCAGATCAAGACGGCGACGGATGGGCCGATCAACAGGATGATTTCCCGTTGGAACCCACGCAGTGGTCCGATGAAGACGGCGACGGCTACGGCGACAATCAGGACGGTCTGACGCCGGACGCTTGCCCCACCTTCGCGGGAATTTCCAACGTGGACCGCTACGGATGCAACGATCCCGACGCTGACGGGCGCTCTTCCCCTGACGCCGATTGGACGCTTGAGGACGGAGCGGACGCCTTCCCGACGGATCCTGCCCAATGGTCTGATTTTGACGGGGACGGTTTGGGTGACAACTACAACGACCCAGATTGGGACGACCGCAGTCCAAATTGGCCCGGTGAATACCTCGATATCGTTGGCGACTACGACCGATGTCCTGCTGTCGCCGGCAACTCCACGAAGTTGGGCATCCTTGGTTGCCTCGACAACGACGGTGACGGCTACGACAACACCAACGACGCCTTCTACCGCGATGCCACACAATGGGCCGATGAAGACGGTGACGGCTACGGCGACAACCCAGACGGGTTTGAGCCCGATGCGTGCCCCAACACGCCCGGCAATTCGACGTTGGACCGCTTTGGTTGCGAGGATTACGACGGTGACGGATGGTCCGATCCCTTCGACGGCATCGGAACGGACGCAGCACCTGAAGACCCCACCCAGTGGAGCGATGCCGACGGTGACTTCTGGTACGACAACCCCAACGGGAATTTTGCCGACGAATGCCCCAACGCTCCGGTGGCTTCCGGGGCGGCCACGCGGCTGGTGGGCATCGACCGAAACGGTTGTCCGGACACCGATTTCGACGGCTATTCCGACCCTGACGCGACCTACAACGCATCGATGGGGGCTGACGCGTGTCCGGAGGACGGGTACGACCCCACCATCACCTCGACCGTGGACCGCTTCGGTTGCCTGGACTCCGACGGCGACGGCTATTCCGATCCCGATGCCGGTTGGACCGTGGAGATGGGCGCCGACGCTTTCCCGAACGACCCGATGAAGTGGTTGCCCGAAGTGGAGCAAGAGACCGGAGGTTCGTCCGGAGGATTTGGCGCCGTGGCCATGATCGGCGGCGTGGTCCTGCTCATCGGCGCCATCGCTGCTGTGTTGGTTGTGCGCGGCCGTGGAGGTCCTGACGAGGACAAAGCGTGGACCTCCGCACCGGATGGTCTGCCACCGTTGAACACCATGGCCCCGGCCGTGGCGGTCCCGCCTGGTTTGGCCATGCCTGCCTCGAACGTCGCCGTACCCCCGGGTCTTGCGATGCCCGCAGCGGCCCCGGCCGCTGCGCCTGCTCCGGCACCCGTCGTGGACCCGGCCGCGCTGTCCTACTACCAAGGTCTCTTGGCGCAAGGCTACGACCCGGCTTCCGCCCAGATGTACACGCAACAGTACTACCCAGGCTTCCAAGCGTGACCCACGGGGTCAAGGGAAGCCTCTTGAGGCTGGGCCGAGCCCTCGGGGCATGCAGTCCAGCGCCGTGTCCCCGCCGTTTCTGGTCGCCGACGAATCCCTCGCCGAATTCGGACGTCTTGAAATCGGCATCGCCGAGCATGAAATGCCGGGCCTGATGGCCATTCGGGGACGCTACGCGCCCCAGCGCCCACTTGATGGCGTCCGCATCACCGGTTCTCTGCACATGACCATCCAAACGGCGGTCCTCATCGAGACCCTTGTGGAGCTCGGGGCTGACGTGCGCTGGGCCAGTTGCAACATCTTCTCCACCCAAGATCACGCAGCCGCAGCCATCGCCGCCGGCGGCATTCCAGTCTTCGCGTGGAAAGGCATGAACCTCGAGGAGTACTGGGATTGCACCTACCACGCGCTTTCCCATGGTGACGGCGAGGGGCCTCAACTGATTGTCGACGACGGCGGTGACGCCACCTTGCTCATCCACAAGGGGTACGAACTCGAACACGGTGATCGATGGATCGACACGCCCTCCGACAGCACCGAAGAATCGGTCATCAAGGACCTGCTTCGTCGCATCCACGGCGAAGACCCGACGCGCTGGACGCGCATGGTGGCTGACCTCGTCGGCGTGTCCGAAGAGACCACAACGGGTGTGCACCGCCTCATCCAACGCTTCGAAGAAGGCAAGTTGCTCTTCCCAGCCATCAACGTGAACGATTCCGTGACGAAGTCGAAGTTCGACAACCTCTACGGGTGTCGAGAATCCTTGGTGGACGGCATCAAGCGTGCAACCGACGTCATGATTTCCGGAAAGTTGGCCGTGGTTTGTGGCTACGGCGACGTCGGAAAAGGCTCCGCAGCCGCCCTTCGGGCGCAAGGAGCTCGCGTCATCGTCACCGAAATCGACCCCATTTGTGCCCTTCAGGCGGCCATGGAAGGCTACACCGTCACCACCGTGGAAGACGCGCTTCCGACCGCGGACATCTTTGTGACCGCCACCGGAAACAAGGACATCATCACCTTGGATCACATGCGTCGAATGAAGGATCAGGCCATCGTGTGCAACATTGGACATTTCGACAACGAGATTCAGGTCGAAGCCCTTCAGGCCGCTGGCGACATCGGGCACCAGAACATCAAGCCACAAGTGGACCGCTACGACTTCCCCGAAGGACACAGCATCTACCTGTTGGCTGAGGGCCGCCTGGTCAACCTTGGTTGCGCCACCGGTCACCCCAGCTTCGTCATGTCCAACAGCTTCGCCAACCAAGTGCTGGCTCAGATGGACTTGTGGGCCAACCGGGAGCAAGCAGAGATCAAGGTCAGCATCCTGCCCAAGCACCTCGACGAGGAGGTCGCCATGCTTCACCTCGAGCGCATCGGGGCCAAGCTCACCCCGCTTTCAAAGGACCAAGCCGACTACATCGGCGTTGAGGTCCAAGGGCCCTACAAGCCAGAGGCCTACCGGTATTGAGCGACGACGTGAGCCACCGGCGCCTCTTGCGCCGCATGCTCTTTTCAGCCTCAGGTGAGCACTTCGAGCAAGCGGTCTTGCTCAGCAGCGCGGCGGAGTTCCATCGCAATGCGGCGCCCGCTGCTCATGGGCTTGCGCCACAGGGCGTTGCCGTAGGGGTGGCCGACGTTGACGTGGACGTTGGTGCCACCGCCCAAGCGGGGAGCGACGTCATAGATGGCGTAGTTCATGTCCTTGTCAATGCAGGTCTGCAGGCAGAAGGGGCCGATGACGCCAGGGTCGTAGTGTTCCTGTGCGGCGTCGATGAACTTCTCACCCAACTCGAATGCGGTTTCGAGCAGGGATTCACGGATCGTGGCGGTGTTGTGGCCCACGACGGTCATTTCAGGGATCTGCTGGTGAGCGGGCATGGTCATTTGCTGCGGAGCAGGCAAGCGAACGTGGCCGTCAAGGGAGGACTCGAAGCGCCAGTCGACGCCGAGCAACTCGAGCGACTCGTCACGGTCAGCCAGCGGGCTGTGGAAGAAGTTCAGGTTGAACACGGGGCCGATGACGTAGCGCTCGATACGCGCACCGTCGAGGCTCTCTTGATCGATGATGCCCTCTTTGAGCAAGGTTTGCGACTTCTCGACGTATTCTTCGTAGGACGCACACGTGAAGAAGCCCCGCTCCAGTTTCTTCTGGGCGTGGTGCAACTTGACGATGACCAGGCAGTCGATGTCCTGCGGGTCATCGATCTTCTCCGGGTACGGCAGGCCTGCCTTGTCGAGGATCCAATAGTAGTCCTGGTCCTCGGTTCGCTCTTCCATGCGCAGCATGTTGCGCGAGCCAAACATCGGGACGTGGAAATCGTTCTCGATGGCGTCAATGCTGCAGTAGGAGGTGAAGGAGCGGTTGGGGATATAGACCACGTTCCGGTCGCGCATGCGCTGTTGCATCGTGGGGTCGAGGACGCCGTCAAAGGAGGGCATCACAATGGCCTTGTCCACCATGCCTCGGCGGACGCGACCCGAGGCGCTTCGCTCGCTGCGGAAGTACTTCGCGTAGGTCTTCTCGCGCCCTTCCTTGCAGTAGGCCACGGTGGGGAAGCCTTCCTCGATCGCACCGTCACAAATGTCCAGTGCTGAGTGGGACGCGGTCATGCCCACACGGAGCTTCATGCGATCGTAGTTCTCGACGATGCCTGCGATGTCGTCACGGGTGATCATGCGTTGGCCTCCTTCGGACCTCCCCGGGGGAGGTTTTCAGTCATACCGCTGCAGTTGCATCAGTTCGTCGGTCGAGAGCGTCTCGCCCGACATCAGTTTGCCCATGAGATCCGAGACCTCCATGCGTGGCGTTGGACGGTGGCTCTCGCCGCTGTCGGCGCTGCGCATGGCGCGGAGCATGTCCTGGATGGAGTGGAGGCATCGAAGGGAGACGATGTAGTGGTGGTGGGCGCTGTCCGCTTCACGCTTGATGGAGCGCAATTCACGGTGTGCGCGTTCCTGCTTGGCGCGGGTCTCGTCCACCTGGGCGTGCCACTTGAGCATGAGATCGTGGGCGGCTTGAGCCGCGGAAGCGGCCTCTTCGACCTCTTGGTGAGCCGCTTCCTGCTCTTCCTGAGCCTGCTTCAAATCCGCACTGACCGCGCCGAGTTCTGTGTCGCTGGCTTCGGCGGCCTTCATGTCGCGAATTTGCTTCTGAATGCCCTTCATGCGTTCCATGACCTTCTTCTCGTTCTTCCCGGTGTGGCGGCCCATCTCGAACTCGCGCTCGAGCCGGTCCAAGTCACGGCGAAGGCTTTGCAGGGTGACGGGGCGCTCTCGACGTCCTCGGCGACCGAAGGGTTCGTCCTGCTGCGCTTGAGGTGCCCTGGATTCTTCGATCTTGGCGCGAGCGGCGCGCACACGATCGGTGGCTTCCCTGCGGACTTCCTTCTTTGAGCGAACGATTTCGTTGAGTTGCTCACGAACTTCACGCTGCTGCTTGACTTCTGTGATGAGTTCACGGACCTCGCCGCTGAGCTCGTCTCGAGCGGTGCGAGCGGTCCGAGCCTTCTCGTTGTGGCCGTCGCGGGCCTCACGGTAGGTGGTGGCTTTGGTGTCCACCATGGTGCGTCGTTCTTCAAGCAGGGACTTGAGGTCGCTCATGGTGGTCACCGTCAGGGCATTGACCCGACGTTTTCGCCACCTGCACGTCCCATTTAACCCTTCAGCGTGCAAGATGTTCGCAGCAACGCTGCACTTCAGCGAGAAGGCCGCCAAGGTTCGGCGATGCATCGGTCAACACCAGCAGCAGTTCGCCGCTTTGGAACCGTTCAGCGATGAGCCACCCCTGTTCGGCCTCAAGGGTCATCCTGTGGCCCGGTTCCAGCAAGGTCATGGCCTCTGTGGCTGCACGTTTTGCCTCATGTGCACGTGGGCCGGATGAGGCGAGCGACAACCCACTCGTGTCCACCAGCGCAAGGCCCACGACGTCTTTGCGGGCCGCGTACAACCCGTCGAGCACGGCTTGGGCCATGAGCCGAAGGTCGCGTGCAGGTGCATCAGGGTTCCCACGTTGATGCAGGGGGCATGGGTCCACGCATGAGAAGTCCGACGCTGTCCGCATAGTAGTCATGCAGGTGGTCTTCCACGGAGAGGCCCCGTCGCCTGTAAAATCGGATGGCACCTTCGTTCTCGGATCGGACTTCCAAGCGCATGCCCGTCAAGCCTTCGTCGCGGCCGGCCTGGACGGCCATGTCCCATCCTTGCCCGCCAAGCCCCCGTCCTTGCAAAGATGCCTCGACCGCGAAGGCCACGACCCGGAGGTCCACCCCCTGAAACGGGGTCGTCCAAAGCAGGCCACGCAAGCGGTCAGGTCCAAGGTCGGTCATGGCTTCCTCTGGAGCATGTTCGAGCAACATGAGGTTCCCGTTCCAAGTGGGGACGGGCAAACTGGCCAGACTTCGGGGGGTGTAGGATTCACCGGTTTGGGCCAGAAAGAGTGCACATGCCGCCTGAGCCCATGCTTCGCTCCATTCTGCTGGGCTCCGGGCGGTGCACCAAGTGAACATCCGTTCACTCCCGTGGAGACCTTGGCCCCTTTCCTCGCTTCCCTCTGCGTTGTTGGATGCTGTTCCTGCGCTGGGATGCGGCATTGCGCTCGGATTTGTGGCGGTGGCGTTTGGTTTGCTTTGCGTCTTCACTCGAGCCGGGCAGGCCGCCTTGGTCAAGGAGCGCGCCGAGGTCGGCGAGGGAGAGGGTGCCTCCGGTTTGCGCCCGCTCACGCACTTCCTTGACGTCCACACGTGGACGCTGGGACGCACCGCGTCCTCTGCCGGTGTTCCGGCTTCGACCACCACCACGCTGAGGGCCACCTTTGAGGAAAGCCTCCAACCGGCCGACTTCGCGGCTCAATTTCTTCCGTTCCTTTCGTCGTTGTCTCAAGATCTCCGAGATTCGGTTGGCACGGCGGTCGTATTCGTCGACGTCCCCGCTCCTGATTCGCACGTCCTTGAGGTCTGGTTCGTCGTTGAGCACGTCTGCATGGGCCTGTTTTCGGTCCTGCTCGAGGGTCCGAAGTTTTCGAACCTCCTCGCGTTGTACCCTGAGCAGTTCGATGTAGCGCATGTGCACCTCGGTGTTTGCCTTCCGTGCTCGGTGCATGGCTTGCAGTTCGAAGAAACGGCTGAAATTGCGTTGCTCTTGCTCCAAGGACGGCACCCGAAACACGTCCACTTCTGAGGTGAGGCTGTGGTAGAGCCGCTTCAGTTCCTCTTCGATCCTGCTTTGGGGAAGCACCAAGCGTTGGTTTTCTGCCTCGCGTTGGGCCTTGATGTCGTCCATCTGCGACGCACGAGTACGGAGCCCTCGGGCCAGGGACCGAATGTCCTTGCTCATGCCTGATGTTTCCCGAAGCGCCCCACGCATGGCCTTGGACAGGCGAATGGCTTCCTCACGTTCGGCCACGAGGGCATCCACCCGCTCTTGCGCCACACCAAGTTCGGCCCGCTTGGTGGCCAACAGCGCCGCGACCTTTTCTCGGTCCATGCCTTTGAGGTCGTCAAACAGACCCCTCGGGCGATCGGGCGCAAGATGCAGGCCGTCCACAGGCGCCAACAAGGTCGCCAAATCCGTTCCCTTCGTCAGGCCTTCCCACATGCGCAGGCCTTCCTCCATGAGGTCAGCCCATCCATCGGCCTTGACCACCCGCGAGAGGTCGTGGTCAAGGTCAAAGGGATCTTCGATGGCCATCACGTGCAGACCCATGCGGTCCACGGTTCCCTGAAGTTCCTCAACAGGTCCCGGGTGTGCAGCAGGCCAACGACGCTTGGTTCTCGCCGGTTCTGCGCCTTCTCTGAGGCTGACGATGTGCTTGTTCCAATCATGCTCCACGAACCAGCGATGAAAGAACCCAGCGAAGAGTTCGGCCGCGGTGGCGGCGCCAGGCTCGAAGCCATCCGGCACGTGGATGGTCGTGTCGTGCTTGCGACCGTCGTAGGTTTCCAGGCGCCGGGGTTCTCCAGATTGGATGTTCGGCACGATCGGTGCGTCAACCGATTGCAGGTGTCGGAGCACCAAGAGGGTCCAGGCATAGGACGACAGGGTCCCCCTGAACGCGTTGGCCAAGCCACGCTGGAGCGCCCAATGTTTCACGGCAAGGGCGACGGTCGTCACCCTCGGGTCGATGTTGACGTACGCGGAAATCAACTCTGTGTTGCGCAAGGCCAGTGCGTTGTTGAGGCTCAGGTCGACAGGAATCCCGGTGGTGGGGTCGGTGAATTTCACGATGGGGACCTTGGCACGGCCAATGGTTTGGATGTCGCGGTAGTCCTCGCTTTCGAGGACGTTGGCCAAATGGCGCAGCAGCCCCTTCGGTTTGCGAATGTCCTTGACGACAAGGCAGAGGTCAACGTCGCCTCTTCGAAGCACCAGGCCGGTTTCTGCGGATCCAAAGGGATGCAGTTTGGAGCCGTTGACTTGGCCTTCGAGGACCCGTGTAAGGTGGGTGACAATGCCGCGGCGCTGCTTTCGTTCCACATCCGAAGGCGCCACTTCACGCTCAAGGGCAGCGAGTTCATTGGCCAGTGCTTCCGTTCGCGCTGTGGACATGGCTTCACGTGAGGGTGGGGCGTAGCTGCCTTCGAGGCGACCGACAAGACGCGGCCATCGCGCGACTTGCTCTTCAGTCCACCCTTTGCTCATGCTTCCTCCTCCTTGGGTTTGGAAGAAACGAAGCTCGAGTCACCGCCTTCAGAGACCTGAATCATCGCCTTGAGCAGCGGATGATTGGCGTCCATTTCAGCCGCGACCACATCCGTCCAATAGGCGATGGCCTGCTCGGATTCATCCAGCGCAACGGCCAGACGGCGCGTGCGGGAGTCAGCACGGCGCAACCCTTCGTCGTGTTCGACGAAGGCGCGGTGCTGATGCTGGTGATCATCGACGATCAGGAGCATGGCGTCATGGGCCTTCTGAGCAGCATCGAGCATGGCTCGAGCCTCCTTTCGGGCTTCGTTCATCGCAACATGTTCGCCCGCCTTTTCCGTTCGTCCTGCGACCCAGGCCTCATGTTCGGACACCAACTCCCGCATCTCGGCGATGAAACTGGCCTCAGTCTTGTGGTCGCCGGCCGTTTGTTGCATTTTTTCCTCAATGGCGTTGAGGCGAGCGTCGAGCCGCTCACGTGCCCAAACAGGATCTGGCGTGCGCACAACATCCTTGCCTTCCATGCCTTCGCGCAATGCTTCAACGCGGTCAAAAGCCGCACGTGCTTTGGCGTGGTACGCGTTTCGCTCTGATTTCAGGGACGCGATGGTCTCGCTGAGTTGGTCCCGCTGGCGTTTTGCACCCGAGGCAAGCCCCTTGGCGGCCTCAAGTTCCTCGCGTCGCGCATCGAGTTGTTCAGGGATGGCTTCAGCAAGCCGTTCACGTCGATGAAGGACCAAACGAGCCAGCAGGTCGGGCTGGACTTCGAGGAGAGCGTCGACGTCCACGCGCCGGGGGCACACTCCAACGCGTGTAAAGGCTCCCCTGCGGGTCGCATTGGCGTGAAGGTGAAGAACCTCGCAGCCCAACAGGAGGCATGGGTCGGCGTCGTTGGCGCGGTCTCATGCTGGCATCGATGCTGATTTTGCTCGCCGTTCCGGTGCAAGCCGACGGCGATGGCATTGGCATGAATGCCTCGCTGTTGCCTTCTTTTGTCGACGTGGACGACGGTTCTGCCCTCGATGTCCATCTCCAAGGTTTTGGCGCCAACGGCACGGCCACCTTGGAGGCCTCCATCAGCAATGCTGAGGGCAGTGTGGTGTGGTCCGTGACGGACACCATCAGCCTCGGTGACGGTGACGCCGGCGTCTTGACGCTGAACCTCAGCACGGTTCCGGCCGGTCAGCAACAACTCGATCTCGTGCTCTCAGGCCACGTGCTGACCTCCAACACCACGCACGTGTCCTCTGCGTCGGTCTCGGTTCAGCGTGACCGGCCCCTTTCCGTGGGCATCGTCGCGGCCAGTTCGGATCGCCTGGAGGGGCTCACTGCAGCTGGACTGCCGAACGGAGCCGATCCGCGAGACGGTGAACGGATGGCGTGGTTTGTGACCCTCGACAACGGGGGCGACGAGGGGTGGAACGGAACCGTTCGGTCCACCTTTGCTCAAGGAGCCACGCAGGAAGTCGTCGAAGCAGAGGTTGACCTTGGCCCCATGAACGTCAGCGAGGTGGTCCTTCTGACGGCAAACGCATGGAGCGAGGGCCCCATCCACCTCAACGTCACGCTGCTGAACGTGACCGACGTGGACCCAAGCGACGATGCCTTTCATTGGAACACCACCGTGGCTCCGCCCCATCTTCCCTTGCTGACCCTCACCCTTGAGCGTCAGAACACGCCTCAATCCCCTGGCGAGCCATGGCGGCATAACCTGTCCTTGAGCAACACCGGCCAAGCGGCTTGGTCCGGTCAGATCACCTGCACCTGGTCCGACGGTTCACAACACGACAGCGTGGCGGTGACCATCAACCTCGCAGAAACGTTGGATGCGGTGGTGGAAGGGCCGGCCAAGGACGGCACGATGTCCTGCACAACGGTCGGCCCTCGCGTGGACGATGCCAGCCAAACCACCGTGACGGACACGCTGGACCTCTCCACAGCGGTGTTTGAAATCGTGGCCGGTGGGCAGCCGGTTCCATTGGGCGGTCCTTGGGACGTCGGTGATGACGTCAAGTGGTCGGCCGTGGTTCGAAACATCGGTTCGAGGGAAGGCTCCGTGGCCTTGCAGGTCGCGGAAGGCAACGAAGACCATGCTTCTGAACCTGTCATCCTTGAACCAGGTGAGGCTTCTGAATTGAGCCTCGTCTACCCCTTGGAGCGTGCCGGAGACGTCGCCTGGTCGTGGACCTTGGTGAGTGACGATGGGGTCTTGATCGGCGGGAGCGGAACCTCAAACCTGCTGATCCTGCCAGCGCCAAGTCTGAGCAGCACCATCGAGCAGGTGAGCGTCGATTCCACGCACGGCCATGTGGTGGAATGGAACCTCTCGTTGGCCTCCTCGACGTCCCGAGAGGTGATCTTGGAGGTGGGCCATGGGGTCCAGGGTGCATGGACGTGGGCTTCGTCCACCGCCCTTGTCCTTGACACCAATGCCCTGCGTGGGTCAACTCAACTTGGGTGGGTCCAAAGCGAGAACGTCGCCGTTCGCCTCACGCCCGTCGATTGGGTTCACGAGGGAGGGCCCGTGCTGGTCACGGCTGCAACGCAGCCGACAAAGGCCGAGGTGTCGGTGCTGCTGAAACCCACCACGGTGCCCGTCGATCCTGTGGCTGGAGGTGACGTCACCTTGACCGTGGACGTCAGCAACGCCGGAACGGCCCCAACCGACCCGCTCACGCTTCGTGTGATTTCTTCTGGCGAAGTGCTCGGCGCGGTGGACATTGAGGCCATCGGTCCCGGAGGGACGGAAACCACGGGCGTGGTCATCGTATGGCCCGAGGGGACCCCGGTTGGCCTCGAAGCGGTGGTGGTGCACCAAGGCGAACGAACGGTGAGCCAGGTGTCGTTTGACGTCGTGGTCCCAGAACCATCAGACAGCATCTCCATCCCTTGGTCAGGGCTTGTGCTTGGCGTGGCTGGAGGGCTCGTCCTTCTGGCGGTTGAAGCCATTCGCCGACGTGCACCGTCCGATCACAAAGAACGGACGCCATCATCGGCGGCGGCCACATCCGCTTCGAGCGAGAACACGCCAAACGCTCCAGTGGAGAAGGTGGAGGTGGCTTGTCCTTCCTGCGATCGCAGGCTTCGGGTGCCCGGTGATTACAGCGGCGCCGTCCGTTGTCCAGACTGTCGGGAGCGCTTCGATGTCGAAGCACAAACCGAGCAAACACCGACGCCTGAAGAAGACGAACACGAGGTGGCCGAGCCTCCTAAGAAGGTCGAGGTCGGTTGCCCGTCATGCGCCCGCACCCTCCGTGTCCCAGCCGACTTCGACGGTCGCGTGCGTTGTCCAGCGTGCAAGCATGAATTTTCCCGAGCGGAGGCGGTGTGATGGTGGGTCATTTTCAGGAATTTGAAGACGAATACCTCGAGATGTTGTATGAGTTTCACGAAGCCGAACCCGGGGGGCTGGTCAAAACGGGAGACCTCGCCAAGAAACTGCGCGTTTCACCGGCTTCTGCCACAGAGATGGTGCAACGCTTGTCCAAGCGTGGTTTTGTTGTCTACACGCCCTACAAAGGGGTGCTCTTGACGCCGTATGGTTTGGACCACGGACGGCGGCTCAAGCGCCGCCATCGCTTGGCGGAGGTGATGCTCGAACGCTTGCCCTTTGATGGAAATGCACATGCCACCGCCTGCCGTTTGGAGCACGCCATCGACGATGATTTGGAAGTGGCCTTGTCGCGCTGGCTCGGCCATCCTGACACCGATCCATCAGGTCGGCCGATTCCTCCGGCCTCGGGTCCGGTTGCCGAACGCTTGGCGGTTGAATTGCATCATTCGCACCGGGTCCCGAAAGATCTCGCCGTAGGTGAGGGCGGGCTCTTGGTGGCCATGGCCGCTTCCAGCGCGCTTGAATCGCTTGGTTTGGTGTTGGGAGCAAGGCTGGAACGAATCGAGGAGGGGTTTGCTGTGAACGGCGCCCATCTCCATCTTGCTCCGGACCTCCTGTCCAGCATGGTGGTCGATGTTTCCGCCTGATGGGCGTGGCCGCACGCGTTGGTTTCTTACGCAAGAGGGCGAGGTTTGCACATGGACGGCCAACCGCAAGGCGCCACGTCCGAGCGGCTGCGTCAGGCCGAGCAGGTGCTGTACGGCCTTGATCAACAGCTGCTGACCGGTGGACTTCGCCTCACCCTCGTGTTGCCTTCCTTCGCGCTTTTCCTCGCCTTCATTGGCTGGTCTGTGGCCACATCCACCGAAGTGCCGGCTTGGTGGACCGAGGGGATTGAACCGACGCTCGGTGTGGGTTTGGATTGGGCCTTGGTGGCCATTCAATTCACCATGGTGCTGACCTTTGCCTTGATGCTGCTTGTCCACCGCGTGAGGTTGGGCCTCAGCGTGCACGGCATTGAAGCCGAGGTGGCTGAATTGGGCGGCCAGCATCGATGGGTGGCTTCGTCCCACGGTTACGACCACATCGAGGAGGTGATGCACCGTTCGGTCCGCGCCACCACCTCAGCGATCATCCTCCTCGTGCTTTCCCTCGTGCTGCTGCTCATCGAATTGGCCCGAGGCCCCTCTGACCCCGCAGGACAGATTGCTCACCTTGCCTCCTCATCCTTCCTCCTGTTGGCCTTTGGCGAGCACCTGAGCCGCAGCGGCCGTTTGTTCACCTCCAGCACCGAAACAGGCCTACTGGAAGCCTATGACCCCCCGATTCACCCGTCCACCTTGCACGCCGTGTTCGAGGAAATCCTGCTGACGGTGATGGATCCCTTGCTTCGTGCAAAGTACGAGCAGTTCATGAGCGAGCTCATCAGCCATCGAAAATCGGACGTCGAGGCCCTGCCGGCGAAGGAGAAATTGCTCGCCCTTCAATGGATGCGATGCGACGGCCAAATCCTCACGCCTGCCTTGGCCAAGGAGATTGAAGAGGTGCTGGAAGACGAGGGCATGACCTTCCTCAAGGAGCACAAGGTGTTCACGCCAGACGTGTGGACGCAATTGTTTGACAAGGCCACCGAGGTTGCTCCGGCATTCTTCCGCCTGATGCGACGGACCACCGAACGCATCAGGATGGGCAACCTTCGCGGGCGCCAAGACCTGTTGGTGGACGTGGACATGGCGAACATCGTGGACGGCAGCACAGGCCTGTTCATGTACATCAGGAACCTTGACGCCACGCCCCGGACCGTGGTGCTGCGGATGCAATCACCGGACTTCCGCCCGAACGATTTGGCGCTGACCTTCCACTTGCCGGCAGGTGAGGCAGAATCCTTGCTGGGTTCCGCCGTCCCCGTCTCTGGTGAAGGCGACCAAGACGTGATTGGCTCCTTGGTCCGCTTGTTGCAACTCGGCACCACGTCCTGGCAATCCTTGATTCCGAACCGCTACGGCGAAGCCACCGTGACGGTGCGCCTCGAGAACGAGGACGGTGACCTGCTGCTTGGTCAGCAGATCAACACGCGTGTGCGGTCGGGCACCAAGAAGCGTTTGCGCCGCTCAGGCGTTGTCGTCAGCGCCACCCTTGGTGTCCTCGGCGTTATTGCCTCGGTCATCCTTCAGGTCAATCGATTGCTGTCCTTGTGACCTGTGACCTCCTACAGGAGCCTTGAAATGGAGCATAGCGAGGCAACGCCATGCGCCGGGGCCGCGATGAGCGCGACGAGCGACCAGATGCAGACCTGCGAGAGCGTTTGCACGCGATGGAGGCAAAGGTCCGTAAATTGCGTGAAATCCGCAATCAGCACAGCGACCGCGCTCGTCGGTCCAGGGACCAGCGCAACGCCGTTCAGGCCCAATACAAGGAACACCGGGAAACCGTTGATCTTCTCATTGCTGAAGTCAAGGCCATTCGAGCCGAGGTGAACCTCCACCGCGAGCGCCGGAACGCCATTCAAGACCAACTGAAGCAATTCATCGCCCAGATCAAGGGTCGCCGAGGCGACAAGGACGCCAAGCGTTCAGCCACGGCAGAGTACCACCAACTCAAGGCCGAGATGGAACGGCTCGAGGAGACCTTCGAAACCTCAAGCGTTGGCATGAAGAAAGAGAAGGAGATGATGGAGAAACTCAAGCGCATGGGTAACCGTGTCGGTGAGTTGGCGCCTGAGGTTGAAGAATTCGAACTCGTCAAGGTGGATCTGAAGGATCTTGATGGCAGCATCAAGGTGCTGAAAGCGGAAGCCGATGCCGAGCATCAACTCTTCATTGAAGCGATCAAGCGGGCCGACGAGGTGTCGTCAAAGATCGACGAAGCCTTCGCGCACCGCGACTTCCTCAAGGCTGAGGGAGACCGCCACCACCTCGAACACCTCGAGCACCGCAAGGAAGCGGATGCCGTGCACGCTCAGATCGAGGAAATGATGGCCGACGTCAACAAGGTCAGGGACGAACTCAAGATGGCACGTGAAGAGCGTGAATCTTGGGTCACCGACCACAACGCGGCCGTTCGCGCCGAGCTGCAAACTGGAGCGCAATCCGAAGCCGTCGCCGATGCCTTGGTGAGCACCTTGCTCGAAGAGGGCAGCCTTACCTTTGGTGGAACCATGGCTCAGGACGGTGCGCGGAAGGACCACCGTGGTGGTGACGGTCGAAAGAAGCGCAACATGCGCCGCATCGACATGTCCTCGCGCCGACGCCGTTGAGGTGTACACGTGTACGGCGTCATCATGGCCGGCGGTCGTGGCACACGGCTGCAGCCCTTGACCGACCACCGCCCCAAACCCATGGTGCCCTTGCTTGGTCGTCCGGTCATCGATTACGTGAAAGACGCCATGCTTCGTGCAGGCGTGAATGAACTGGTCGTCACGACCGGGTACCGTGGCGACGATCTCGAAGCCCATGTCCAGACGTGGACGGAGGACGGGGTTCGTGCACGTGTGAACCCGGAAGACACGCCGATGGGCACCGCTGGGAGCGTGCGCCTGTTGGCCGATGTGCTGACCTCCACCTTCCTCGTCGGTTCGGGTGACGGCATCAGTACCCTTGATCTGGAAGCCCTGCTCGCCCACCATCGCGCCTCTGGGGCTGCGTTGACGATCGGGTTGGTCGAAGTTGACGATCCGAGTTCCTTTGGCATCGTGGGCCTCGGCACGTCCAACGAGGCGGACGTTGACGGCGAACTGCGCCGTGGCTACGTTCGCCGATTCGCAGAGAAACCCGCTCCTGAAGAGGCCTTCAGCCGTCTCATCAACGCGGGGGTCTACGTCATCGAACCCGAAGCTTTGGCCATGGTCCCAGCCGCAACGAAGTACGACTTCAGCCGAGACTTGTTTCCCGCCATGCTCGAAGCAGGGCTTCCCATCGCAGGGCTGATGCTGGAAGGCCTGTGGTTTGACATCGGGGAACCCCACCACTTGTTGGACGCCCAAGCGGCCTTGCTCGGTGGGTCCGATGCCTTTCTTCATCCTGGCGCCTCGGTTGATGCAAGCGCCAACGTTCGCTCATCGCTGTTGATGGACGACGCATGTGTGCACGCGGGTGCACACGTCGAGTCGTCGATCCTTGGTGTGGGGGCAGTGGTCGAAGAGGGCGTCACGCTCGAACGCTGCGTGCTTGGCGACGGTGTTCGTGTCACCAAAGAGGAGCACCTCGTTGATGTTCGACGGGCGGCCTAAGAAACCGGTCAGCGCCGAGCGCGTCGGCACACGCCTCAAATAGGCTGGTTCACGGCAAATGAGCATGGGCTACGGGGACGAGACGCCGCACCGGACCTACGAGCGAAGCTGGGAAGACATCGAAGCGATGTTGGACGCAGCAGAATCCAAGCAACGGGAATGGAAGGAGTGGTTTGAGCGATGCCGAGAGGCCGGCGACCGCGACGGCATGAAAGACGCCGCGCGCAATCACAAAGCCCTCGAAGGCGTCATCAAGACCCTCCGCTGGACCCTCGGGGAAGTTGGCGTTGCCTCACCCCTGACCTGAACGGCATCGTCATCATCTGGACCTCCCTCGGTGTGGTATGGCCGACGACCGTTTTTCCGTCCGCGTGCACGTCAGTGCAGTGGACGACGTCACGGTCCTCCATGAGGCCCTGCTGGCATGGTTGGGCGAGGTCGAAGTGGAACGGAGTTCCTATGCCTCGCATGCAGGGCCGACCATGCTAACGCTGAGCGTCAACCTCCATCGCAAAGCGGACCTTCGCAAGGCATGGTCTGGCCTTTCGGCCGGTGCCTTGTCGTCCCTCCTCGAAGACCTCGCGGGCCGTCTCGACGAGGAGGGAGCCATGCATTTCCGAGTTGGCCTCGATGATCTGGTCGCAGGGCGTGTTGAACTCGCACCTCCAGGAGCCCCTCGTTCCGCCAAGGTGCGATGCAAAGTCGCGGTGTATCCAGGCCAGACGGCCGAAGGCCGCCTTCGTGAAATGATTGAAGCCGCGCTCGTTTGAGCGTGGGAATTGGACATCATTCATATCCCACAAGCCACACCCCGACCCATGCCTCACGTCGTGACCACGACCTGCGTGGACCACAAGTATCAGGAATGCGTTGCCGTTTGCCCGGTCGAAGCGTTCCGTGAACTCGACACCTACCTCGTCATTGACCCCGATGAGTGCATCGATTGCGGCGCCTGCGTCCCAGAGTGCCCCGTCGAGGCCATTTTCCCGGACACGGAAGTCCCCGAAGACGAAGAGGCTTGGATCGACCGCAACGCAGACGAAGCCGTGGACGCGCCCATCGCCGAAGGCGATTCGCCGGTCCTCGGTGACTGAGCCTTCCCAACAACCACGAGGTGACCTTCATGGGTGGCGTTGACCTAACCAACATGCGTCGCGGCAGCGACCTGATCAAGCGTGGATTTGCTCGCATGCAACAAGG
>MDSZ01058904.1_pt1 | contig 20868 bp, 17 predicted proteins | sample 811201 | NCBI WGS metagenome assembly MDSZ01 (sample SAMN05326647, study PRJNA326480) | marine metagenome | isolation source: seawater | place: Indian Ocean: North | collected 2010 | reverse complement strand
TTGGTAAAATTGGTGATATGAACCATGAATATTATGTACCAAATCCTAGTGAATGGCACAGAAAGAATCAAGGTAAAATATACAATGTTAATCCTGATATACAAAACATGTCAGTACCTCATCGTAGTTTATGGTTATTACAAGAGTTTGGTATAAAATATTCTCAAAATGAAATGATAGCTATTATGACGCATGATGGATTATATGATGAAGGTAATGCTACATATCTAAAAACTTGGGATAAAGATAGAAAACTTAGAAACCATATGCCACTATTATTACACCAAGCAGATCACATGGCTTCAATGATAGAGTTCGAAAAATGGAATAAAGGTGGAGTACAAGCTTCTGCGCCTTTAGTTAAAAATTCAACACCAACATTTAAGAAAAAGGCACCAAAAATTTCAAGTGCAAATGAAAATGCACAAGATTTATTTAAGGACTTATTTGGAGATACTAAGTGATAACAACAATTATCATATTATCTCTACTGGTTATTTTTCTAGGATACTCTACACTTAATGTATTAAGAAAGTTAGAGTTATACGAAGAATCAATAGAAGAATCTGACCAATATGTACTTGAAATTAAAGAACAATTGGATAAGGCTATTCAAGATATGAGAAAGATTGATAGTAAGGGAATATTTGAAGAAGATGATGAAGTTGGCCAGACATTCAAACAAATATTAAAGATAATAGAAGGCTTAGAGAAATAATGGACTCATCAGAAAAACAATTATCACCAGTAGAAAAGTTCTACAAACAACTTAAAATGCAGCAAGATGAAGAAAAAAGAATTGCTGAAGAAGCTGCAAAGGGAAAACGAAGAGGTAGACCAAGAAAAAATAAAATGTACTTTACTCCAATAACGGAGGCTGCAATAATAGCGTATAACGCAGAAACAGATGGTACATTACGAAATAAGGTATTTAATGAACATATACATAGAGCATTAGATAAACTCTCAGAAAATATAATTCATACATTTAAGTTTTATTACTTTGATTATGGAGCTAGAGAGTTAAAACAAGAAGTTGTAGCCTTTATGTTAGAAAAATTACCTAAATTTCAAGAAGGAAAAGGAAAAGCTTTTTCATACTTTAGTATTGTTGCAAAAAATTATTTAATTCAAAACAACAATAAAAACTACAAAGCTATGAAAGAAAAAGCACCAGTTATAGCAATAGACCACCAACGAGATGTGACAAATGAAGAGGTAAGAAAGGATTTTAATGAACAAACGGCAGCATTCATGGAAGCTTTTATAGAATACTATGATAAGCAAATACCTAAAGTATTCAAGAGCGATAGAGATAGAAAAATAGCATATGCCGTTATACAATTGTTTAGAGAAAGAGAAAATATAGAGAATTTTAATAAGAAAGCCCTTTATATTATGATTAGAGAAATGACAAACACTAGAACCCAGTATATCACAAAGGTTGTCAATACCATCAAAAAAGAATATTCAGAGACTTTCACAAAATATAGAGAAGCAAAAATTAAATACTAGAGATGTTTTTTAGTATATTTAATTTTGAACCGGTCAATTTTGGCCTAAAACCGTTACTAGCATAGGAAAAGAAAGGAGAAATTTTATGAAAAATTTATTTTTAACAGTAACACTTGCTTTAGCAACAATGGTTGCAGGAGCACAAAACTTTTTAGTCGTAACGACTTACAATGCTCCAGAAGATGGAGAGGACTTCGAAGTATCTAGCCTAACTGATAACTTAGGTATTGGTTACTCAATCAACGACACTTGGACTGTTGGTTTAGTTTCAGCTGGAGAAGATGCAAATGGTGACAAGCAGTACGACTTATTTGGTCGTTACAATTGGAACGAGAACGTTTACGTTTCTGTTCAAGCACCAACCGAAGAAACAACTGATAACCTAAACTTAGGATTAGGATATTCATTTGTTGTATGGAAAGCTCTAGCAGTAGAGCCAAATTACACTATTAGTCTTAACGAAGACGAAAACGGAGAAAGAGAAGGTACATTCAACTTTGGGTTGTCTTACCGATTCTAATTATTAACTTGTCAAATGCTAGTGACACAATAACAAAGGAGAAATCAGATGGAAAATGTAATTAAATTGATTGCAGGATTTTTTGGCGGATTAACAACACTTCTTTTAGCTGTAGTACCAGTTACCATTTTATGGTTTGTTTTAACAGGTGGCTCAGTTTTTGGAATTGATGTAGTAGCAAATTTAACAGCACTAATCGAAGGATTAGGTAATGGTGGATTTGTAGGACTAGTAGTTCTTATATTGATTACGTCATTTTTTGTTAAGAAGTAATTAGATTTACTTTAATAAAGAAGATTGCCTCGGTACTTAATGTGCTGGGGCAATTTTTATTTTATAGCTCCGATATATTTATATATAGATAAGTAGATACATTAGGAGATAATATATGTTTGATGATGAAATATTTGAAGGTAAAACTTTGTCGAATCTATTTTCTGAGATATACCAAAACTCTAAGAAAAAAGATGAGCAAATAAATACCCTTATTGGCCAATTAAAAGGACTAATAAAAAATATGACTGATGCTACTGTTATCGTTCCGTTAATAAAGGATTATATTGATGCTTCATTAAAAAATGATGACCATTTAATTAAAATGGCAGGAATAATACAGAGAGCATCTCAAAGAGCTGAAACAAGTGGTGGAGATTTTTCTTTAAGTGATGATGAAAAGAAACAGCTTATAGCATCTATTGAAGAAATAGAAAAAACTAAGGAGAACTAGTTATGCCACAAAATACTGGTGGAAGCATTAGAGGAATAACAGGTCAGCCAAGAACGCTGGAGGTAGAGGCAGCAGAAGTTGTAGATATTATATTGGATGAAGCACATCCAGAATATACTGATGAAGGTAATGGTGTAGGATGTATACTTGCAAGACTAATACAAACTCAAAATAATGTTAGTGATTATGTTTTACAATGGATAAAACCTGCAAGTGCAAACACAATACAGTATCCTTTAATAGGTGAATGTGTGTTAGTATTACAAGGAGCATCTACAGACTCACAAAGACAAACAGGTGCAACTCAAAAATTATGGCTTCCATACCCACAAAACATTTGGATGGATGTAAATGAAAATAGTTTACCTGCTGCATCATATGCGTTAGAACGTAGAAAGGCAACACCAAGTGAATTTGATAGACATAAAGGAGATGCAGAACCAGAAGGTCCAACTTTAGGTAATTCATTTGAGCCACAAGAAATTGCAACAATGCAGCCTTATGAAGGTGATTTAATTATTCAAGGTAGATGGGGTAATTCAATAAGATTTGGTAGTACTTCTGACCCACAAGCTGGAGATCCAAATCTATATTCTGATGCAGGTTCACCTGGTGACCCTATAATTACAATACAGTCTGGATATGGTGACGCATCAGATACCGCAGAAGGCTATCACTTGGAAGATTATACAACTTCAGGAGATGCATCACAAATTGTACTAGCTGCAGGTCAAAAAATACCTTTAGAAATTGCAAGTACAAATAAAGATTCTTATCATAATAGTTCAAATCCAGATGAACAAGATGCTTATGAAGGAAATCAAGTAATAATAAATTCAGATAGAATAGTTTTTAATGCTAAAACAGATAGCATATTGGGAACAGCAAAAGTATCCGTAGGTTTTTCTACTGAAGGTACATTTAATATTGATGCTGATGACCATACAATAATAGATTCACCAAAAATATATTTAGGAAATGCATCAACAGATGAAGCTGAGCCTGTTGCTTTAGGGCAAACTTTAGTAGATTGGTTGCAAGAGTTATGTGATACACTTATGGCGGAAACACACCCTACTGCCTGTGGTCCTAGTGGAACACCAATAAATTCAGCAGACTATGGAAACTTGAAATCAAAAGCACCTGATATTTTAAGTGAAAATAGTTTCTGTACAAAATCTAATTAGGAGATAGTTTTATGCCATTTAATTCGGCACTTTTCGCGAATGTTTACAATGCAAATTTTGGTAATGGATGTCCAGCTGGTGAAAAACAAGGAGATGCAGGTAAAGCTTGGGCACAGGCAATGGTTGCAGGAGCAGCTACAGTTTTAGCGCCAGCTCCATCATCAACAATATCTGCAGCAGAAAGTTCAATGGCTGGAGCGTTAGCAGGATGGAATTCGAACACAGATAATGCAGGAAATATGTTAAAGTCTGCAATACAATTATTTGCGGCTGGAATGGTACCGGGTTTTGCACCATCTATAGCAGTACCTCCAGCTGGTCCACCACCAATAGATAGTTGTTTCCCATCAGGAGAGCCAGGAGCAGCTGATGCTTTAACCATGGGAAATCAGTTTGGCGCAGTTTTAGCTAGCTGGTTTCCAACAGGAACATATATAATACCAGGTACACCACCAATTGGTCCATTACCTTGGTCATAGGAACAAAAAAGTTAACAAACGAGATATTTATATAAGTAACGAGGAATATTATGAGCACATCAAAAAAATTATTAGAAATAATAAAAAAAGCAGTTAGAGAAGAAGTAAGAACTGCAGTACGTGAAGAGCTTAAAGAAGTTTTAGGAACAAAGAAAAAACTAACTTCAGAGCACATTGCGCATGGATTTAATTTAACAGATATGGCTAATGCACCTAAGAATCCATATGAACAAGGTACTAGACAAAATAAAACAAAGAAAACTCAATTTGAGTATACTAAAGACCCTGTTCTTAATAAAGTATTAAATGAAACGGCTAATTCAAAAGAAGAATGGCCAACAATGGGAGGTAAAACATATAGCGGAGCAGATGGCAGAGCAGGTCTAGCAGCTATGATGGGTATGCAAACTCCAGACCAAATGTTTGGTGGAAAACCTAGTGTACAACAAATGCTTCCTAACGATAGAAAACATGTAGAAGTTAGTGACGACATGGCAGATATATTAACAAGAGATTATTCTCAACTAATGAAAAAAGTTGATGAAAAAGCTAAAAGTAAGAGGCCTTAATAAATGGCAATACCTCCTAGAAAAATATTTAGATCTAATGTAGCTGATGAGGACGAAAGAATTGCAATTGGCATTGATTTACCTATAATCAAACCAAACGGAGCTCCATTTCCTCAAACAAGACTTACTATAGAGGCTGCAGCAGCAAACCTAAAGAATCTAATATTAACTAGAAAAGGTGAAAGACCAATGCATCCTACTTTTGGTACAAGCATATATGATTCTTTGTTTGACCAAAATGTTGAATCACTACATGCACAGATAGAACAAGAAATATCAGAGGCCACAGCATTTTGGCTACCGTATATATCTATAGAAAACTTAATTGTTGATACTGCAGATAAAAGGTATGGCTTTGATGATAGGTTTAATGGAGTTAGAGTTGCAATAGACTTTACATTAGCTGGAAATTCGTTTCAAGAAAATTCTATCGTAGTAATAATTGGCGGAGTAGAATAATGGCACTAGTAAAAAAAGAAGTAAAATACTTAAATAAAGATTTTGGCCAATTTAGAGAAAGGCTAGTAAATTTTGCAAAGGTATATTTCCCTGATACCTATACTGATTTTAATGAATCTTCTCCAGGAATGATGTTTATTGAAATGGCAGCTTATGTTGGAGATGTTTTATCACTATATATTGACAATCAACTAAGAGAATCAATGTTATTGCATGCGCAAGAAGAGGAAAATATCTACGATATTGCTCAAGCTTTAGGCTATATTCCTCAACCCTCATCGGCTGCTACAACAACTTTAGATGTTTTTCAATTAGTACCAGCAGTTGGTAGTGGAGTGAACATAGCTCCAGATTTTAGATATGCTTTAGAAATACAGGAAGGAATGACTGTAGAATCTAGTGAAAATAGTGATGTTGAATTTAGAACTTTAGAAAACGTTAACTTTCAATTTTCAAGTTCTAGTAATCCAACAGATGTATCAATATATAAAGTAGATGATACAACAGGAGTACCACAGTTTTACTTATTACAAAAAAGTGTAAAGGCAATATCTGGAAAGCTACAGTCTGAAACATTTGTTTTCAATGAACCAAAAAAGTTTGATAGAATACGATTGGCGCCAACAAATATTATTGATATTGCTGATTGTAAAGATACTGATGGTAATAAATGGTATGAAGTAGATTATTTGGCACAAGATACTGTATATACAGAAGTAAAACAAGCAGAAGCTGCCGATCCTTTATTATCTCCATATGAAAAAGAGGTACCATACATACTTTCTTTACGTAGAGTACCTAGAAGATTTACAAAAAGAATTACTAGTAATAACCAAATCGAACTTATGTTTGGAGCAGGAGTTTCAGCAAATGCTGATGAAGTAATATTACCTAATCCTACAAACATAGGTATGCAGTTACCTTATGGAAATACTAGTGGATTAGATAACGCATATGACCCGACTAATGTATTATTTACAAGAGGATATGGTCAAGCACCTGCAGATACAACGCTTATAGTTAGATATTATACTGGAGGAGGAATAGAAGCAAATGTAGGTGCTAAAACTTTAACAAAGGTTACTGGTGTAGATTTTGTCGGTGGTTTTGATGGTTTAGATACTGGAACGGTTGACTTTGCAAAAAAATCTGTAGCTGCAACAAATCCAAATCCTGCAACAGGTGGAAGAGGGCAAGAAACTCCAGATGAGATTAGACAAAACGCATTGGCATCCTATGCAACACAAAACAGAGCAGTTACAAAGGAAGATTATATAGCAAGAGTATATTCTTTACCTGGAAAATTTGGTAGTATAGCGAAAGGATATGTTACTAGAGACGATGGAATGAGCACGATTAAACTTGCTAATCCAACTTATGATGACCAATTTAATCCACTTGCAATTAACCTTTACTTATTATCGTATAATTCTTCTAAGCAATTGATAGCACCTAATCTTGCAACTAAAAGTAATTTGAAAACATATCTTAAAAAGTTTAGAATGCTAACTGATGGTATAAATATTAGAGATGCTTTTGTAATAAACATTGGAGTAAAGTTTGATATTATAGCTAGACCTGATGCAATAACAAAAGAGGTCTTATTAAAAACAGTTGCTGAAGCAAAAAGATATTTTGAGATAGACAAGTGGCAAATAAATGAACCAATATCACTATCAGACTTGGCTGCAACTTTAGACCAAGTAGAAGGAGTACAATCTATATTAAATTTAAGTGTATTTAATTTATTTGATGTAGACTCTGGATATTCTGGTAATTACTTTGATATTGGAGAAGCAACAAAGAGTAATATTGTTTATCCTTCATTAGACCCTTCTATATTTGAGGTTAAGTTTCCAGACACAGATATTGAAGCTAGAATAGTAGGAGCAGCATAATGATTTATAGTATAACATCATCAATAGACGCAACAATGTATGAGCAGTATGAAACACAAAATGCTGGCTTAGATGAAGTTTTAGAAATTACAAAAATAATATCTGAATCTAATACAAATAATACATTCAACACTAGAATTTTAACTAAATTCGATATAACACATATATCTCAATCAATAGTAGATGGTGATATTCCAGACACTGTTAGAGCTGTTTTAAGATTGTATACACATAGAGCAGAAAAAATACCTTATAGTTATGCTATTGAAGCATACGCTGTTTCTCAATCTTGGGAAATGGGAATTGGTAGATTGAACCACAACCCTAAAACAACGGAAGGAGTTAGTTGGCAATATAGAGATGGTCAGCATACCGGAACAGAGTGGCACACATCAAGTGCAGATATTCCATTTGCACCTGGAACAACAGGAAGTTTATCTACTCAAACAACAAAAGGTGGAGGAACATGGTGGACTGCAAGCTATGGTTCACAAGATTTTGTATACGAAAATACTGATTTAGCTATAACTGTTACGGGTATCGTCAATGCTTGGTTGAGTGGAAGTTGGAGTGGTGGACCTGTTCTGACAAATGAAGGATTTTTAATTAAGAGATCTGATTCTCAAGAATATGATGGAAAAAACTATGGTTCACTTAACTTCTTTTCCAAAGAAACACATACAGTATATCAACCTAAATTAGAATTTGCTTGGGATGATTTTTCACCTGTAACTGCAAGTTTAACACAAGTAGATATTAGTGGAGATGTCTTTGTTTATGTTAAAAATTCAAGAGACTTAATACATAGAGAAAGTAAAGAAAGAATAAGAATTGCAGGAAGAGATAGATACTACGAAAAAACATATGCAACATCATCAGGAGATCTAGAAATAACACATTTACCAACAAACTCTTATTGGTCTGTAGAAGACTATAAAACAGGAGAAACTGTAATAGACTTTGATAACGAATATACAAAGATAAGTTGTGATTCTAGCGGTAATTACATAGATTTATGGATGGACCAATTTGAGACAGACCGTAGATATAAACTAATAGTTAAGAGTGTTAGTGGAAGTATTACTAAAGTCTTTGACGATGACCTAACATTTAAGGTAATAGATTAAGATGGCGAAACCAAGATACAGAAGTCAAAAAGTTGTAAAGTCAGTGCAGTCAAAACCGCTTGCACCTAGATCTGACGTGAATGCAGGAAAAGATGCTACTATACTTACTCCAGACAATGGTGCCGTATCAATAGCAACTGTACAACAAGACTATTATCCTTGGGATGCAGGAGCCCACATTATTGCAGAAGATATAGAACAATTTCAAATAAATACAGAGCTAGATTATTTAGAAACAGAGGCAGATAAAACACATAGAAGTACTACAGGCATGATAATATCTCAAACTGATAGTGCAGAAATAGGACAAGACTTTGTTATTTTGCCACAAAGATATGTTTTAGATAAAGCTCAATATTTAGAGTCTATAGATACTTCAATAACTGAGCTTATACCTACTGTTACATATGGACCTGAAGGACCACCTATACTTAGAGAAAACCCTAATTCAGGAGAAACAACTGGTATAATTATATTTCCTTCACATGGTACAGTAGATGGTAAAATAACAGATGGTTATTCTATTTTTGACGATCCTGCTTTGAATACTACAGTTTATCAATTTCCTGGTAATCATAGTAGAGTGTTAGTAGCAGATGCATATAGTTATTTAGCTGAAGATGATATTGAGATAGAAGACGATTTAACATATGAATGGATATTTAATTCAGATGCTCCAGCAAAATATGGTCTAGAAACTAGAACTAGAATAACAAACAAAGTAGTGTCTAAAACTAAAAAATTATCACTAATAAATGGAACAATATTTGATACAGGATTTTATTTTTGTAGAATAAAAAATAGTAAAGGTCAAATAGAAACCCCTACTATTTATATACTTTGTGTAGGTGGGTTAATTATAGAACGAGAAGAAATTAGATCTCCAAAAACTGCAGAAGGTGGAGACGAGTTTTTAGGTTTTGGTGCACCAACAGGAGAAATATTAGAAGACCAACAACACAATGAACGAAACAAAAAGACAGATTCTTGGATGGATTTTGACACAGAAAATAATGTTTGGTTCAATGCTGCATGGGACTCTATAAATGAAGAATGGTATTCAAGAGATGATTATAGAGGTTTTAATCCATGGAGAGTACCTAAGTATGGACCAGAACCAAAACAAAATGAAGTAGCAGATGAAAGAGTAGCTAGTCCAACAAAAACTAGTGTAGTTTCAAAAACACCTGAAACACCACAATTGGCTAGAAAACCTCAAACAACAATAAGACCTCAACAACAAGTAGTAACAAATAGACTTCCTTCTGGAAAGAAAGGTAAAACTAAAAGAATTCAACAAAGCTAATGGCGTGGAATACTAAATATAAAGAAGACGATTTAAGGTTAATACCTTCAAAGCCGATTTTATCTGACTTTGGAAAGGCATTAGACGTTGAAGATAGAGTAGAACTACATATATTTTCACAAGATGGCAGCAGAATGCTGTTTTCAAATCCTGATGTCACAAGCTATAAAGTAGCAGAAGGAGGAATATTAGATAGCGGAAATATAAACCAAGATTCCGTAGTATTTTTAGATTTACATAATGACCTTAGAGAATATGTAAATGCTGGTACGTTTCTTGTAAAATATTGTTTTTATAGAACACTTGTTGGTAGTCCTGACCAAGGCATAAATGATTTATTTATAGATGAAATAAGTCCAAGTAGAACAGAGATAAGATTAAAAATTAGTCCTGATGCTACACAAGAAGAAAAAGAAATACTTGAAGATTTTGCTGATAAGTTATCTATAAAGGGAGATGTAGACCATTGGGTAGATGTACATGTTAATTTTGGTAATAATGTAGTACCTTTAGCAGTTAACTGGTCTATAGATAAAATTACAACTCCAGAGTTTCCATACTCTATTGTATTAAAACTATATGAGCCTCTACCAGAAGGAATAGAATTAAAACAACCATGTTGGATAGTTCAAGAAATAATATCTAGTGTACAAGAAACAGTTTTTGTAGAAGGAACAGTTGCAGAAAAACAGGTTAACTTTTTAGCTCAACCAAACTTTTCAGCTGGTAATGAAGATGGACTAAGTTCAGGAACGACTAGATATCACAATTGGGTTAGTCTTACTGACGCAAAAGAAAGTGTATTAGATAAGATTCTAAATAAATACTTTTCTGTAAGTTTAGATGATACTAGACTATCTATAGATTATCGCCATTACGAGCACTTTATACGTTTTGGATCTGCAGAAGAAAGACTTAAAAACTTTAGATACAAGCTTTCTCAAATAGAATTTTATGATGGAAAAATAGCAGAATTATCTACAAAGGCTCCTGTAACAGGAAGCGATCCTAATGTCACAGGCTCGTTTCACTTTGTACAAAATGTTCAAAACTTTAAGATAAAAAAGAATGAAATTATTGCTAAGTTTGATGGCTATGAAACATTTTTATATAATGAATCAGCATCTTATGTGACTAGTTCACTAGGAGAACACTATCCAGCTACTTGGCCAAAATTATCTGACCAAAAGTTTCCAAAAGGACCATATCAAGTTTTATCTGTAACTTCTTCAGATGCTATAGATTGGTATGATGGAGCAATTGCATCTGCATCCTTATTTGATAGGCAAAATATTCACGCTTTAAGAAATCAAGCTGTACCTTTACATATACATGAAGACCCTACATTGGGAACAGATGAAAAAATAAATAGTGAATATATTAAATTTGTAGATATGGTTGGTGAATTTTATGACAACATCTACTTATATATAACTGCAATACCTGAAATGTGGGATAGACATAATCCTATAGATGCAAAACTTATAGAAGGTCAATTTAGCGGTTCTGATATGATGTCGAAAGACTTAATATATACAGGATTAAAAAACTTAGGTTATCAACAATGTTTGAAATCAGATGAAGAAGACCTTTGGACTTATGTACTAGGAACAGATGCTAGTGGAAGTTTTGGATATAAACAAATATATGAAGAAACAGATGATTGGGGATATTGGAATGCACCAGATAATCAATTTGCCTCTGCAAGTTATGTTTTAGGTCAATCTCCTTTTATACAAAATAGAATATATGCATCAGACCACTATCAAACTTCTCAGTCTGTACCTATAGAAAACTTAAGATTAGAGTTTGGAAAAAGACTACTTAATAATTTACCATACCTACAACGAACTAAGGGTACTTTAGAAAACCTTAAAGCGTACATGAACATTTATGGTATACCACAAACACTATTTAGAATAAAAGAATGGGGCACTCCAGTTTCACCTAATTATTTTGGAAATGAGTATTATGAATATGACGTATTTAATTATGGCTTACACTTTGATGGTTCTTCTGCTCTTACGGCATCTTGGGATGCTGTAACTCATCCGCTAATTAAAGAAGCAAATGGAGATAGAGTTCAATTTCCTGATACAATAGAGTTTAGGTTTAAGTTACCTGATATGTTTGAGCACGATGTAAAATGTGGAAGAACAAGGTTAGATTCTGTATCTTTTAATGCCAATAAAAAAGACATGGCTATAATACAGATAAACTCTAGCTCATTTATATCTGTAGAACATGTTAGTAATTATTTACCAAGCGGTAGTGAAACATATGATTTTAATGTTGGTGAAAATAGTCATTATGGTAGAGCTGTATTTGGACTATTAACACTCTCAGGCTCAACAAAATATTTTGTATCAGCTTCAACTGATTGGGCACCTATATTTGATGGAGATTGGTGGAACATTATGGTTCGAAGAAACGAGCCTACTGCTTCTGCTGTAGTAAACCAAGTATCTGAAAACTTTACTTATGATTTATTTTGTAAAAAGTCAACTGATTGGGCAAGAGCTACAATAACACATGAAGTTTCAGCAAGCTTAACGACAAATGGAAGTACAGCTGCAGGTAGAATAGCAAATCAAAGTTGGAATTCTGACGGTTTCAGTAATGACTTATATGTTAGTATGAGTTATTATACTCCAGATAATACTGCAGGAGGTGGATATACAGTTGGTACATTTGGAGAAAACTATGATTCATTCTATATTGGAGGACAGGTAAATAGTACAGATTGGAAAATAACAGATTATATTGGAAACAAAACCTATGGCAACTTTAGTGGATCTATGCAAGAACTTAGATTTTGGATGAAGCCATTAACAGAATCTGCATTTAATCACCATGTACTTAATCCAATGGCAATTGATGGAAACAATTATACTTCATCATACTCAGACCTTATAGTAAGATATTCTTTAGGAGCTGACCTTAGAACATATCCACTTGCCGATGGAGATATAATATCTTCAACACATCCAAATCAAGATATAACAACTCCTTTTACAAATAATAGAAGTACTTTTGCAACAGCTAGTGGATTTGCAGGTGCAAGAGACTTCCAATTTCAACAAGAAAGAGTTGCAACAATCGTTCCAAATTATATTGGAATGAATCCAGGAAAAGATAAAATAAGAATACAATCAAATGTTTTAGCTAGTGGTTCTAATTTAAGTGTAAATAAAACTGCTATAGATGCCAAATCAATTGAAGGTCCTAGAGATATAAATAGAGTTTCTGTTCAAATGACTCCAGTAGACCAAATAAATATTGATATAGAGCATCAATTAGGTGGAATAGAATTTAATGACTTAGTAGGAGACCCTAGATCTAAGTTTATATCTTTTTATCCAGACTGTGTATTCTACAATAATCACTATTGGTTAAAACATTTTGGACCTTTCAAATATTCTGAGTTCTTTAAGCTCATTAGATATTATGACGATACTGTTCTTTGTCAAATGAAGAAAAATGTACCAGGTAGAAATAAGCCTGACTTTAATATAGCAATAGAGCCACACATATTAGAAAGACCTCGTATACCTGAAAGAAGGCCAGTTTATGACCATGTACAGTTAGAAGGATCCGCATCTGCTAGAGTTTATTTAGAAGGAGGAACAACTGAACTTGGAAGATTTAAGCATAATGGTCCGGGTGACCCTTATTATAGTGATTGGGATAATAGAGGACCTTTAGAATCTAGATATGGAGATAGAGTTAATCCTAGACATAGAGCAGGTACAAGAGTTCAGGCACATATACTACCTCAACCAGATATATCTTACGGTACAGGTGGTCAAAGAGAACGAGAAAGAAATGTTACAGGATTATTTAGAACTACTGTAGGAGAAATAGAAGTTACAGTAAATAGAAATCCTTATGCTCCAATAATTAAAGATGATATTTTTATGTGTTGGGAAAGAGACCAACATGAAGGAGCTGCAATATATGAATATCACCAAACACTACATTGGAGTGGAAGTTTTGGTGCATACACAGACTATTCTGTAACAGGAACTTCAACAATAGCAGCAACTAAAGGTAAAGCAAAAATAGAACTTGCAGGAACTTTTCCAAATGCTGGTTTAGAAATATATTCTTCTAGGTCTATTGTACTAACTTCTACGGACGGTACAGTTACTGAAATTAAATGTCATGATTCAGGTTCTCCATCAGAAGGATCTACAGCTTCAGAAGGAACTCAAGTAGATGGTGTAAACTTTTTATATGATAGTAATCCACAAAATTTAGCTACAAATATTTCAAAATCAATTGGAGCACTGTCAGGGTTTACTTGCGGTCCTGTACACCAAGATGGAACAGTCTTAGCTTCGTCAGGAGACCAAACAGCTAAATTTATTGTACACATAACACAATCTACGGCTGGTAAAAATGGTAATACAACTATGGGTGGTGACTTTTTCCCACCTTACGACTATAACCCAATAACTGGACAAACAAGTACAACTCTATTTGCTGCTCACACTGCAAGTAGAATTCATGTTTTACCTGTTAGTGATACTTTTTCTGGTGGAGATGATGTAAGAATAAAAACAAATATTTCTGCACTAAGTGATAGTGTTAGAACAAGCGTAACACAAGCAAATGCTTATTATGAAAGAGATACTTTACAAATTGTAAGTCACCCTATGGATCCTAGAGAAGAAGAAAGATTCTATGACTTTAATAAAAATGAGTATATTAAAACAAATCTTCATCCTAATAAGCCAATGTTTAATAGAACTAAAAACTATCCTATCATAAACAATGGATTGACGTCATATGCAGATAATCAAACTTGTAGAGATAGAGGTAAAGAATGGTTCTTCCCTATGATTGGAAATCAAACTGTATCTTTCTATAAGTTTACAGAACTACATAGATTTGCTACAGAACTTAGTCAATCATTAGGTATAAAAGTACCTAGAGTACAATTTGGTCAAGCTGATTTGGGATATGGAAATCTTGATGGTCAATCTATAGTTTCTCATAGTGGTGCACCGATAAGAAATTTAGAAGCAGAGTCTGTTTTAAGTAGATCTGCACAATACCAAGATTATAGAGCTAAAGGACTTCAAAACCTAATTTATGATGGCTGTATGATGTCTGCGTCTGACTTTAATATAGATTCACCACAAACAATTGATGGTGGACCTATTGTAGAAGTTATTGATACAACACCATTCAAAATAACGGCCGACCAACCAACTCTTGGAGAAGGACCAGGTAGAACTGCAGGAGAAGGTATAGGTAGAGGTGTAGGAAAGTATTCAGGAAGACCTATTTCTAGAAATCCTGCTGCAGGAAGAGGGCAGGCATTTACTGGAGGAAGATATAATTATTTGAGACCAGCAAGAGATGTACAAGAAGGTACAACAACTGGAAATCAAGTGCGATAATATATACAAAATTAAAACAGTTTTATATTTATTATTGATATAATCTGTAAAAATATGGAGACATTAAATGGGATATTTAGATAAAACAACAATTACAGTTGACGCGATCTTAACTAAAAAGGGTAGAGAACTTTTAGCTAAGAATAGATCTGCGTTTAACATTACAAAATTTGCCCTTGCAGATGATGAAATTGACTATTCACTATGGGACGTTAATCATGCTTTAGGAACAAATTATTACGGACAGGCAATTGAATCAATGCCAATAATTGAAGCAAGTCCAGATGAAACACAAATGATGAAATATAAATTAGTAACTTTACCTAAGAATATTTCAAAAATGCCAATTGTGACTGCATTACCTGCAGCAATTGTATTAACAAACGCAGGACAAGCTGCAACAGTAGTGCCATCAACAACTAACTTCCAAAATGGAAACAATACTTTTGGATATACGGCAATACTTGCAGATTCAGATGTATGTTATCTAAATGTAGCTCCAGGAGGTGCTGTAGATTCAAGATTTAACCCAACAGTACCATCTCCAATAGAAACAAATGTGAAATCAGTTAGTGTAGTTGGTAAGTCTTTCCAAATAGTTGCAAAGGCACAGCCGTTACAAGCACAATCTACGACTCTAACTATAATTGGTAATGAAACAGGAGGTTCTGCAACTGTGACTATTACAGTTAATAAAGAAGAGGTTAGTACCAATATATTAGAATCACCGGCATACAGATAGAGGAATAAAACATGGCAACATATAGAGACAGTAGAGGAAACCCAGTATCACCAGCTAGATTAAGCCCATCAAAAGGCCAAAATCAGAGTGATAGAGTCACTAGAGATAGAGAACGACCTCAACAAGAACCGAGTAGAAGACCTTTCGTTAGACCAAGGCCAAACCCTATTACACCAAGAGCTATAACTTCAATATACTCTGAATTTGGTCCTGATGATATAGTCGAAAATTTAGATTCAGATGTAGTAACGGCAGCACTATTTTCCGAAAACACAGGAGAAATAAGTGGAATGTTTACTTCATCTGCACAGAGCCAAAGTTCTGGTGAATATTATTTAGATGTATATCAAAAAGATCCGTCTACGAATAATAATCAAGAAATCCAGTTTGCAATAGCATACGGACATTTTAAGGGATCTGGTTCTGCTGTACCTCAATATGCTTCTGTAGGTTTTAGTCCTAGTAGAGCAGTATATAAACAATATGCAAATACGTTGTTAAATGCAGGAGATGAACAATTTACAGTAACTAGTGTTCACCCTAGTTCTTCAGCAAATTTAGAGCAATTCTATGCAATAAACTTTCAAAGAACTAGAATGAAAGAAAAAATAGATCCAGGTAATTGGGAATTACATGTATCTGGAAATACAACTCCTATAAAACTAATTGATGATTCTACAGTTTCTGATGGTACGGTTACAGAAGCAGGTAGACAATACTTTATTAGAAGTGGTACAATAGACGCAGGTTTATTTAGTGGAGATACATATCACTATGGTGTAGTTTATCCTGATATGGGAGTACTTATATTAGATACTGCTGCAATAGATGGTCAAGTTGGATTAACAGTTGATTCTTCTAGTTATGCATATTCATCAACAGCAGTTACTGTTTCTAATGCTAATACAACTCACTTTTTCCACCATTTAAGTGGATCTTCGACAGCTCAAGTAGGATATTTTGCTGCAAGAAATAAAGAAACAATACATTCAACTCATTACTTTGTTAGAGTTAAAAATAATGAATTTAACTTTTCAAATAATCCAACATTTACTTCAGGTTCAGCAGGAACATTTGCAAATGCATCTTTCTTTAGAGACCCTAAGTCATACATAACAACCATTGGATTATATAATGACAATAATGAATTACTAGCAGTTGCAAAATTAAGTAAACCGTTATTAAAAACATTTTCAAGAGAGGCTCTTGTACGTGTAAAACTTGAATTCTAAATAGGGAATAGGTATGTCCGACGTTTTTAAGACATTTTCGCCAGATGACATACAGGTCCAGAGATTCAAGGCAAACAAGCGATATAGTCTTACATTAGCTAATTTTTCTGCTTCATACGAGCCAGATTTACCTATACCAGTAGGTAATGAGCTTATTGTGCCTAAAATATATGGACTAGTTGCAAAGGCAGATAGATTTACTGAATTCAATAGTGGAAGTGAAAACCTAAATTCAGCAATTCGTATACCTTCAAGATCTGTTTGGGATAATCTTTGGCATATGTACTATAGAGATTGGCCTAAACATGGTGATGTTTTTTGTACTAATGGAGATTCAAGAGAGTATAGAGAACTATATGATACTGCATATGTAATCTCTGTACCACACTACATTTATGGAGAAGAAATAGATAAGCGTTCTGTTGTTGTATCCTTTGACTCTACACCTAGTGGAGAAGAAATAGTATTAAAGGATGATGGCTACGGCAACCTATATAATTCAGCCTATGCAACTTCGAGTGGAGACTATAAAGATCCTAGTTTACCACCAGTTGAAGGAACAGTATTATATTTACCTTTCAAAGACTTAACACCTTATCAATATAGACCAGACTTTGGAAAAGGATTTTTAGACCAACAAATTCTTTCAGGTAGTATTAAAGACTATGGAATGTTTAATACTCCAGTTAGTTCTAATAGAGTAAAGGTGGTAACTGGAAGTTATTATGGAACAGGTATAGAATTTACTGGAATGTATGGAGATTCTACAACAATACCTACAGGTTTTGATGAATCAACAACTCTAGAAAGCTGGAGTTTTGCAAAAATAGATAGAGATGCAAATAATCCAGATATAAACTTTGTAGAAAATGAAGATTTTGCAATATCATTTTATCTAAAAGTTGAGAACCAATATGACACAGATAAACTAACAAATGTAATTTTATCTCATATAATACCAGCAGATTCAGGTACATTTGATACTGGTCAAGAACAAAATGGAGTAGTAAACGGAGACACTGATACAGCATATCCTTTTAGAATAGAAATTGACAACACAACAGGATATTTACATGCAAGTAGAAAAGATGGATCTGGACTGGTACGAACTTGTACAATTGAAGAAGATATAACTGATGGAGAATGGAGACATATTCTTTTCCAAAAGTCAGGTTCAAGGTTAGACCTATATAATAACTTTAATTTGAGTGATGGCGACACTTCTATAATGTCAGATACTAGAGCTATACGAAATGAAAATTCAATTGTATTAGGTTCACAAGTATATTCTACTAATGGAGATTTAGATAAAAGAACAAATACTAGACCTAGAAAATTAGCAGTTACTAGAACATTTAGAGGTTCTATTGATGAATTTAGAATATATAGTGGCTCTTTTTCAACAGAACAAGTAAACTATTTAAGTTCGTCTAGCGGAACAGGTATCAATCATTGGGGTAATGTATTTTATGAACATGGACAAATTGTTTTAACACATCCATCCTCAGCATATACTGCAAAAGCACCAGAAGCCGCAACTGTGAGCTTTAGAGCCACTACACGCTTACAAGAAAACTTATATTCATGTGAAATAAAGTCTAATGAATATAATCAAACTCTCAATCCTAGTACAATTGAGAATCGTAAAACAAATGAATTATTTCAATTTACAAGTGATGATACTTGGAACCCATATATTACAAGAATAGGACTATATAACGACGCTGGAGAATTATTGGTAATTGGTACTTTAGCGCAACCTATGTTTAAGCTACCTGACTACGACATGACTTTTGTTGTTCGGTTTGACACTTAATAAAAGTGCGTTATATTTATATATGTTGAGTAAGACAACTATATTTATATGTAGTTCAGCAGTGTATTTATACAAAGGAGATTTATTTTGACATTAGTATTTAGAGACGTAAAAGGTACACCTTTAACCCATACCGAAGTAGATGGAAACTTTAGACATCTAACAGGTTCACATGAGGTTTCAGGAAGCGTAACTGCTACTGCCTTTATTGGTGATGGTAGCCAGCTTACAAACGTTAATTTATCAGGTGTATCTGATGTAAGTGCATCTGGAAATATAACAGGTTCTAATTTACTAATTATAGGAAATGGTAATTTTGGAGGAAGCGTTACAGCTAGTAATTTACAACTAACTTCTGCAGATTCAAAATTAACTGTTTCAGAAATAACAGCATCTAACTTAAGATTAACTGGCGATGCTGATATTGTTGGAAATATTACTTTAGGAGGTAATCTAGTTGGAGGCGATGCTAATACAGATTCTGTAACTTTCAATGCAGATATTACTTCTCAACTAAGACCAAATTCTGATGTAAGCTTTGATATAGGTACACAATCTTTAAGATGGAGAAACATACATGGAACAGCTATAAACGCTGAAGTTCTCGCTCAAAATCAAATAACCGCATCAGGAGTATCAACACTTTCTGACGGACAATATGGAATTTGGATAGGACCATTTTCAATTAGTGGTACTGTTGATATAGGCTTGGGTAGCAACTTTGTGCTCACTAGCTTTAATAGAATGAATGAGATAGATTTAATAAATGTTAGTGACTACTAATACAAGAATAAGATAGGGAAAATAAAATGAGTAGACTTAATGTAAACAGTGTAAACCCACATGATGGAGTAAAAGTATCCATAACCGGATCAACTAACGGTGGACTAGTTATTAGCGGATCTCCGCAACACGACGGACATCCAGTACTAAGAGTTGAAGGCTCAATTAGTGCATCAGGAGAATTAACGTGCTCTAACGCACTTTTCACAGGAGATATTAGAGTTATTGGTGAATCAACAATATCTGCATCTGCACCTGGTGGAATATTTTTAGGAGACACAAACACAGATTACGTAGTATTTGGAGCAGATGTTTCTTCTAGTATAATTCCAGATCTAGATGATAGATTAGACCTTGGTACTTCAACACAAGAATGGAAAGATATTTATATTGATGGTGTTGGATATATTGATGCAATTGACCAAGATGATGTCTCTGTAACGAACAACCTTAAAGGTGATTGGCACTGGAAAGATGATTCTGCGAACGTTTCCCTATTCGTTCACTCAGCAGATGGTAATGTCGGTGTTAAAGTTGCAGACCCTAACCAAGAATTTGAAGTTGCAGGTAGAATATCAGCAAGTCAACAACTTTCTGTTGGTGGTGCAGGTACTACTGATGGTCACATTACAGCTTCAGGAAATGTAGTAGTTTCAGGTACATTAGAAGTTTTAGGTCATACTACACTTCAAGATTTAACTGTTAGAAACATCACATCATCTGGTACTACTAAACTAGGAGATGGTACTGAAGATTATGTAACTATTATGGGTAATATAACACATTCAGGAAACTTTAGATTAGGAAATGCAACCGAAGACTGGTTATACGTATTAGGAAACTATACAGGTTCAGGAACTCATAAATTTGGAGATGATACCGCAGATTATATTACAATCGCAGGTAACGTAACCGCATCTGGTAATATAAGTGCAAGTTCACTAACTGCAACTCACTCTTTTGATGGACTAGTACAAATAGGTCCAGCAGGAGCTCCACAAGGTAAATTAGAAGTACAAAACCTATCTGGAGAATCTACTCCAGCACTTAAACTTAAGCAACTTGATGTATCTCAATTTGCACTAAGAACAGAAGGAGCA
>MDSZ01098611.1_pt1 | contig 20872 bp, 21 predicted proteins | sample 811201 | NCBI WGS metagenome assembly MDSZ01 (sample SAMN05326647, study PRJNA326480) | marine metagenome | isolation source: seawater | place: Indian Ocean: North | collected 2010 | reverse complement strand
GATGACGATGTTGCAAAACATCTATTGTTCTCAACTCCTTACAAATATACAATGAGACACAGATTCTTAACACCTTACTATCCTGGTGCTTAAGATTTGGTACAAAAAATGCAACTAGCCTTTATATAAGGCTAGTTGCCCTTAAATGAAAAATAGCGTTGAGGGGTGGAAGGCCGTTGACGCGACTATCCGCTAAGTAGTCCAACCTCCCACCCTTATAAGTATTCCAATAATAGCTTTAATTGTTTCAAAAAATCAACAAAACTTTGTTAATCGATCTTTATTGTTTATATTCCTATTAAGATGTGTCCAATAATTGTTACTAAATGTAAATGTTCAGATGACAACATTTATTTATCTGTGCCTAAGGAAAGGTATTTTCAAGGTAGAATTAATTCAGAAGGATGGGAATTAGAGTATTCCAAAAGAGTCAAAGAAGAGAAATATCAATTCTATAAACAAAATATTAGAAAAAGTCACGAACAGTGGTCAGATCTATCAGAAAAAGAGCCAATTTGTGAAAAATGTGGGAAAAAATTGAAAATTTGACAAAAAAAAAGAGAGGTACCGCTAAATACCTCTCAGAGTGTTTACGGGGATGTTTAACCATCTCCTACCTACGCTTGTAATATTGTAGCATACATAGGATTAATATTTCAACAACTTTTATACTATTTTTAAATACCTTTTGGTGAGGCAACTTTTGGATGCATTTTTCTCCATCTCAGATTATTTAAAGCGTTTATAAAAGCCTTTGCACTGGCAACTATAACATCAGTACTGGACCCTTTTCCTCTTGCAGTATGGCCATCATCCAAAATAATTACAGAAACTTCAGCTTGTGCATCCATTCCACCTGTTACAGATGCAACATTATAAGAGTCCAATTTTGGACTTAATTGTACAGACTTACAAATTGATTTGAAAACTGAGTCTATCGGACCGTCACCGCTTTCTTCAACTTCAATCTCTTCGCCGTCAATACTTAATGATAGCTTTGCCTTTGGTTTTTCATTAGTCCCAGAAGAACAAGCTAAAGATATTAACTTGTAATAATCTCCTGATCTAACAAACTCTTCATTAATTAAAGCCTCTATATCTTCATCAAAAACATATTTTTTCTTGTCGCATAATTCTTTAAATTTATTGAAAGCAATTTCAAATTTATCCTCTGCCAATTTGTATCCAAACTCATTTAATCTATCTTTGAAAGCATGTCTTCCAGAGTGTTTTCCTAGCACTATATAATTTGAAGGTATTCCAACTTCACTTGCTTCCATAATTTCATATGTATCCCTCTGTTTTAAAACACCATCTTGATGGATTCCAGCTTCATGGGCAAATGCATTGGCTCCAACAATAGCTTTGTTCGGCTGAACGTTTACACCGGTAACACTGCTCACCAATTTACTACAAGGATATATATTTTTTGTATTTATACCCGTTTCAAATGGATTTAAGTCATTTCTTACTTTTAAAGCCATTACTATTTCTTCTAAAGATGCATTTCCAGCTCGCTCTCCAAGTCCATTTATAGTACACTCAACTTGTCTAACACCCTCATGCACAGCAGCAAGAGAATTTGCAACCGCCAATCCTAAATCATTATGACAGTGAACACTCAAAGTTATATTATCTATTCCGTCAACACCAGATTTTATTTGCTTTATCATTTTGGAAAATTCCGATGGAATTGTATAGCCCACAGTATCAGGAATATTAATTGTAGTAGCTCCTGATTGTATAGCTATTGATATAGCTGAACACAAAAAATCAACATTTGATCGTGTGGCGTCTTCGCATGAGAATTCGACATTTGAAGTATATTTAGATGCATGTCTTACCGATTGACCAATAATCTCTAAAACCTCTTCTTTTGTTTTTTTTAATTTATACTTCAAGTGAATATCAGAGGTTGCTATAAAAGTATGTATGCGAGGATTTTTAGCATTTTTTACTGCTTCCCATGCTCTATCAATATCTTTAAAATTAGCTCTAGATAAACCTGCGACTTCACAATTTTTTATTTTTTCTGCGATTAACTTTACAGAATTAAAATCACCCTCAGAAGCAATTGGGAATCCAGCTTCTATAATATCAACTCCTAATTTCTCCAGCTGAAGAGCTACTTTAACTTTTTCCTCCTCATTCATGCTGCAGCCAGGGGCTTGCTCTCCATCCCTTAATGTCGTATCAAAGATTTTAACAAAATTATTCATCGAATTAAAAAATATAAGTTACCCTTCAATTTTGTCAATTTTAGGAAAAAGAAGGCCTAACTCTCCTAATTTAGTATTAACTTTTAAACTGTCAATTTGATATTCACCGGTAAAACAACTTTTTTCAGAATTTATGGTAATTCCTAAGGCTGATAATATCTTTGATGAAGAATCTGGCATCACAGGATAAAACAAAATAGAAATAATTCTAATCATTTCAAGGGAAGCTCTCATAACTCTTTCAAGATCCTCTTTTTTTCCTTCTTTCGCTAAAGCCCATGGTTTCATATTATCTATATATTTATTAGTACTTGATACTATTTCGAGCACTGATTCTAATGCTCGACTAAACTCAACATTTTTAAAGAAAACCATATAGTCAGAAATTATCTCATCGCATGCACTTATTAATTTCTGCTCATTTTCAAGTATATCTGCTTCAGGAATTATTCCATTTAAATTCTTATTAGTCATTGAAAAAACCCTATTAACTAAATTACCGAAGCTATTTGCAAGTTCAGAATTAATTCTGGATATTAAAGAGGTTTTGGAGAAATCACCATCATTTCCAAAAGGAACTTCTCTTAGTAAAAAAAATCTAAATTGGTCCAAACCGTATTTATTTACTATTTCATTGGGATCTACGACATTACCAACAGACTTTGACATCTTTTCCTTTTCAACAGTCCACCATCCATGAGCTATTATATTTTTTGGTAAAGGCAACCCTGCTGCCATAAGTAATGCGGGCCAATAAATTGCATGAAATCTCAAAATATCCTTGCCTACAATATGGTAACTAGCAGGCCAAAAATTCTTGTATTTATTAGATTCCAAATCTGGATAATCCAATGCCGTTAAATAATTAGTTAAAGCATCAATCCAAACATAGACAACATGACCCTCAGCGTCTGGTACATCTATTCCCCAATCAAAACTGGTTCTTGAGATTGATAAATCTTTTAAACCTTGCTCTACGAAGCTGATAACTTCATTGAATCTAGATTTGGGTTTTACAAAATCTGGATTTTCTTTATAAAATTCTAGCAAATTATTTTCCCAAGATGAAAGTTTGAAAAAGTAACTTGACTCCTCAACCCATTCCACATCAGAACCTGAAGGTGCCTTGCCATCAATAATCTCATCTTCGCTATAAAATGCTTCGTCTCTAATTGAATACCAGCCAGAGTATTTATCTAAATATATCTGATTGTTTTCAACAAGCTTATTCCAAAAACTCTGGACTGATTTCTTATGTTTTTGTGAAGTGGTTCTAATAAAGTCATTATTTGATAAATTTAAATTTTTGGATAAATTTTGAAAATTTAAACTCATATTATCAACAAATGATTGGGTGTCTACATTTTTTTTCTTAGTTGCTTGTTGAATTTTAAGTCCATGTTCATCGGTTCCTGTAAGAAAAAAGACATCGCTTCCTTTTAGTCTATAAAATCTTGCCAATGCATCACATGCAATACTTGTGTAAGCATGTCCGACATGTGGAACATCATTAACATAATATATAGGGGTAGTGATATATGTATTATTCATTATTCTATACTACCTGATTCACAGATTTTCTATCTTTTAGAAAATAATTTAAGATAAGTTCTTCAAATGAAAGTTTTATATTAAGATTATATTTTTTTATATTTATAGACAAAGATGATAATTCGTTAATTAAATTAATGATAGACTCTATATTTTTTTCATTTATGGATTTAGATTCAATAAATTTCTTTAACCTAACCATTATTATTGAGCTCAACTCTTCTATAAGAAATGTTTGATTTGTTTCATTAATTAATTCTTCTATTAAATTATTAATAATTTCTAAATCTTGAATATTGCGTTCAATTAAATATCCTGATAATTCATAAAGCTTTGAACAATTTGACCCATTAAAAAAATCAATATTCCTCATAGAACCATCTAAAGATTCAATAATGATACTTTTATAATTAGAATCAATTTCATCTGAAATAATTTCTGAGATTAGGGAGTCAGGTAATTTTGTTAATTGAAAAGTTAAACATCTTGATCTAACTGTAGGTAGAAGGATATTTACATTATTAACACTCAAAAAAAGTATAAGATAGCTGGGTGGCTCTTCTAATAATTTCAATAATTTATTCTGAACTATGTCCCCCATATTATGTGAATTATTAATAAATATTATTTTATTCTCAGACTCAAAAGGCGGGCGGTCAACCCATTGATCAATTGAATCAATATCATCTACCAATATATTCTCTTCTACTGAATCAATTAAAAGAAAATCTGGATGAATATTTCTTTTAACCTTATCGTAACTTGATAAAATTTTTCCAGATAAAGACAATATTAAATCTTTTTTTCCTAAACCTTTTTTTCCTTCAATAATGATTGCACGTGAAGATATTTTTTTTTCTATGATTTGTTCAAGGATGGGAGCAGATTTTAAGTGGAAATCTATAACTTTTTCATACATATCTAAATATTATCAAATTTTTCTAATCTTTTAAAAATGCTAAACCTATTTTTTAAAATCTTTCTTATTTCTTTCTGAACACTATCAATAGGCTTTTCTCCATCAATCAAGACTATTCTATTAGGCTGTTTTTTATATAGCGAAAGGTATGATTTCCTAACTCTATTATGAAATTCAAAAGATTCATCATCAATCCTATTTCTTCCTGGTCTTTCAATAATTCTGCTCAGTGCAGTATTAACAGATATGTCAATCAAAAAAGTTATTGTTGGTATAACCCCCAAAGCAGCACTAAATCCCAATTTTTTTACCATTTCTGGGTCTAAACCTCTGCCATAGCCTTGATAGGCAATAGTAGAATCGTAAAATCTATCACATAAAACGATTTTACCCTCTGATAACATGGGTCTAATGAATTCTTGAACGTGTTGAGCTCTATCAGCACAAAAAAGCGAAAGTTCAGCAATTGGCTCTATAACTATGTCATCATAATCTAATATAATTTTTCTTATTAAACTACCAACTCTTCCCCAACCTGGCTCACGAGTAGAGACTACGTCAAAATGTATTTTCTCTAAGTTATCTTTTAAAAGTTTAACTTGCGTAGACTTACCTGATCCTTCAATTCCTTCAAATGTAATAAACATTATATGTTTTCTAATCGGGCTCCTTAATGAGTTCTTTAATTTCATTATAATCTAATTTTATACTTTTACCTGTTTCAAGCTCACCTAATTTTATATGGCCTATTGATATTCTTTTTAGTTTTTTGACATTTTTGGAAAAGTATTTAAAAAAATTTTTTATAATATGATTCCTACCTTCATGAATTGTTATTTTAACAATAGATTCTGCAGAGTTTTTGCTTTGTATTAGAATCTCCTCTGGCTTTAAATATCCATCTTTAAGATTTGCACCTTTTTGCATTCTTTTGAATAAATTCTCAGTAATTGAACCTTCCACATGGCATAAGTAAGTTTTATTTACTAAATAGCTGGGGTGAGAAACACGCTGTGCAAAGTCACCATCATTTGTGAAAAGCAATAACCCCTCAGTATCATAATCAAGTCTACCAATAGGAAAAATTTTTGCATCCGTATGAGGTAAATATTCAAGAATTGTTCTTTTTTTCTCATTGGGTGACATTGATGTTAAACAAAATCTTGGTTTATTAATTTTATAGTATTCAAAATTTTGTGGTTTTAGGAGTATGTTTTTATATTTTACTTTATCCCTCGGGTTGATTATTGTCTGAGGCTTTGATACTATGGCACCGTTAACTGAAACATTTCCTTCATGAATCAACTGATCGGATTTGCGCCTCGCAGCTATTCCACACAAAGAAAGATATTTATTAAGCCTTATGCCCATAAAAATTATTTCTTTTTTGTAAAATTGGCAGAAGTTTCCATTGTAATTCCAGCATGTGCCCAAGAAGCACCGGCTGCCATAACCATAGCTATATTGACTGCTTCAGCAATTTCTTCTTTGGTTACACCTTCTTGTATACCGTCTCTAACACAACTTCTAATACACCATGCACATTTTGCAAGTATTGCACAAGCTAGCCCCATCAAACCTTTTTTAAGTTTTTTTGACAAATGTCCATCCTCGTAAACTAAATTATGAAATGCAGAAAATTTTTCATGTTTATTACCACTTAATTCGTGAAAATCGGTAATTTGGGGTGTAATGTTCTTAGAAAAAAAAGAGCCCTCTGTGACGTTTTCTTTATTTTTCATCTTATCATAGTTTTCGAATGCGATACTTGAGTAAGCGTAAGGTTGACCCATATTGAGTCTCATTGCAATAAATACTGTTTCAGCAATTTCTTCGTCTGTCGCACCTGTAGCTTTTGCTAATTTAGTTCTTGATCTAATACAATATGGACAAGAAGTAATGTGTGCACATGCTAAGGCAATCAACTGCTTATCTTTTTTTGAGATTAGACCCTCTTCAAAAACAACATTATGATAATCCATCCATGCTTCATTTAATTCAGGCGCTGCCTCTTTTAACATCCCCATATATTGTGAAATATCATCTTTATAAATACTTTCGGACATATAAACCTCCAAATTCTTAAACTATTTTATCACACATTTATATTATGTATATTAAAGCAAATGACTAAAAAAAATCTAAGTACCTTTCTAAAAAAATATTCCATAGACAAAAATAATGTTTATGAGCTTGATAATGATGCATCAAATAGAAGGTACTTTAGAACCGAAGATAAAATTATAGCCTATATTCCCCAATCAAAAGGAGAGTCAATTGATGACTTTATTAAAACTACTAAGTTATTAAAAAAAATAAATATAAAGGTTCCAACAATTCATATTATAGATAAAAAGCTAGAATTTTTAATGTTAGAAGACTTTGGAGATAAAAAAATATCAAGGATTAAAAATAAAAATAATATTCTATATTTATTAAGAAAATCAATTGATTTATTGATTCAAATTCAGTCATATAAGCCAGATAATTCAATTCAAGAATTCAGTTCTGATGAAATAGTTGATGAAACTATAATGTTTGTAGATTGGTTTATGAAAAAAGAAAAAAAAAATAAAAATAAATCAAAGAACAAGAAACGATTTTATAAATATTATTTTAGAAATAATAAATTATGAACAATTAAAAAATACAGTTTATATACATAGAGACTACCATGTCGATAATATATTCTATTTTCGTGATAAAAAAGATGAAATAGGAATAATTGACTATCAAGATCTTAGGATAGGTCATGTCTCATATGATCTTTTATCGATTCTTCAGGATACTAGAAATCCTATCAAAATAGATGAAGAAGAAACTCTAATAAGGTATTTTTGCAAAAAAACCGATGTTGATTATGATTCTTTTAGCAGGGGCTATGATTTTTTTTCGATACAAAGAAATCTTAAAATAATTGGAATTTTTTCAAGACTTAAACACCGAGATAAAAAAAATAAGTATATGAATTTAATACAAAATTGTATTAATTACATCAAAAGAAGATTAAAAAAAACTAAATACCAAAAGTTGAATTCTTGGTTAAAGGAGAATTATGAGGAGTTTTGATAATTTAAAAAAAATCAGTATGTTAAAAAGTGATCAATCTTATAAAATCAATAATGAATCAATAGAACTTTTAAATTTAGCTAACAACATAAAAAAAAATTCTAATATTCTAGAACTAGGGGCGGGTTCTGGTTTTTTATCAATTGCTCTTGAAAAATTTAATGATATAAAAGTCATAGATTCATATGAAATAAATCTGTCATCATATAACTTATTAATTAAAAATATAAAAAAAAATAAATGTAAAAAAATAAATTCTATACTTGGTAACTTTAATGAATTAGATAGTGTTAATAACTATAACAAATATGATTTCATTATTTCAAACCCACCATTTTATAAAAAAAATTCTGGTAGGCTCCCTATGAATGATATAAATAAAGCTGGTAAATATGAAATTTATACCGACATGAAAAAAATTCTAAGTTTAGCTGCTAATCTTCTTAAAAATAAGGGTGTTTTTCTATTTTGTTATCCTTCTTTTAGAGAAGGTGAAATTTTAAAGAATATAAGAGGGAAACCGATTTTTATGAAATTGAAGATTGTTAAAAAATTAATAAGAAAAAAAATTTGTTACTATAAGCTTATAAAGATTATTTAATCATTTTTTCAATAAGTTTTGAGGTTATTTTAATGCCTATCAGATCATATTTAGAAATTGATTCGCTGGAAGTTTTTGCATCAACAAACGGAATTTTAATTATATCGTTATTTAATATGAGTAAAGGAATATAGTTTCTAGCTAATTTAGGTATTTTCTCATTTATATAGATATCTTGTAATTTTTTGGTTTTTTTATTTTTCGAGTAAGAAATTCTGTCACCTTTTTTGAATGATCTGATTAATATATTATCCGTATTTTTGATTGTAAAATATGAATATCCCTTTTTATTTATATCTTTTGTTATGTGAAGTTTAAAAAAATCAAAACTCGAACTTTTTAACTCTTTTGTTTTGTAAAAGAAATCTTTATTTGGAATTTTTTTTAAATTATAAAAAAAGAGTTTTGAATATCCCTTTTCTATAACGATATTATTTTTAATATTCACTTGACCTGAGGGACCTTTCTTTGTAATTAAAGCATGTGTATCTTCCATATTTTTGTATATTAAATTTTGATTAAGTGAAAAAAATTTTTTTAAAACCATTGCGATTACTGAAAATATAAAAGCTTTTGGCTTACCTGAAAAAGAGAGCAAATTTAAAATAATAATATTATTTTCAATACTAATATTTTTTTTTAAAAAAACTTCAATATTTTTATCTATATAGGTATTAGTTTCTTTAATTATATTTATTATATTATTTACAGAATTATTGAATTTAGGGTTTAGTTCTTTAAATAATGGAATTATTTTGTTCCTAATAAAATTTCTTGTAAACAAATTATCTTTATTGGTTTCATCTTCTCTCCATTCAAGATTATTGATTTGAGCATATTCAAGAATTTCATCTTTACTAACATCAAGCATTGGTCTGAAATATCTACCATCATTTTCTTTGATTGACTCTAAGCCTGTGAGCGAAGTTCCTCTAGAAAGTCTCATTAAAAAAGTCTCAACCTGATCATCTAAATGATGAGCTAATACGATTTTTTTAGCATTAAACTTTTTAAAATTATATTCAAAGAATTCACGTCTTTTGATTCTTGATATTTCTTCTAGACCAAATTTCTCAATCTTAGAAAGATTTGGAATATTAACCTTTTTTACAATTAGTTTAACATTGGCTTCTTTGCATATTTTTTTCACAAACATTTCATCAGCATCAGATTTTGAATTTCTTATCATATGATTCATATGACATGCAATTATTTGATAATCATTTTTTAAATTTTTTATCATATTTAATAGAGCAATAGAATCAGATCCGCCCGAAATACCTAATATAATTATAGATCCTTTAGGTAGAGTATTTGATATTTTAAAGTTTATATTTTGAAATATTTTTTTCTTCATTTAAAGATAAGCCCCCAGATACTATCAACTTGAAAGCATCATCGGCAGAAATATCTAGTTCCTTAATATCCTCTTTTGGAACAAAAATTAAAAAACCTGACGTAGGATTTGGGGATGTAGGAATAAACACAGGAATTTTATCTAAATCTTTATTATCCAAATCTTGAGTAGCAAATCCTATCGTAAAAGTTCCTTTTCTAGGATATTCAATTAGAACAGCTTTTTGATTTTTTGGTCCATCAGAAAAAATTGTTTTTGATACTTGTTTCATTGTTGTAAAAATTGTGCTGGCCAATGGAATTTTGGATATAATTTTTTCTCCCGAGTTAAGTAAAAATTTTCCAAGCAAATTTTTTGTTAATAAACCAATCAAAGTTATGAAAGCAATGAAAGATATTCCTGCTATTAAAAAGATTATAAATTGTGAAAGATAAGGATTAATAAACTCAGGTATATCTAAAAATCTTGCTGGGGTAAAATCAACAAGAGTGTTTAACCACGTGGTTATCTCTACAATAAGATAAATAGTTATAATGAAAGGTATAAAAATTATCAAGCCTGATATAAAATTTCTTCTTATAATTTTTAAAAAATTATTCATCAATATTTTCCGTATCTTCTTTGTTAAGATTGGCTCTCAAAATCTTACTAGGTCTAAAAACAATTGCTTTTCTTTTTGATATTTCGATCTTTTCTCCTGTAGAAGGGTTTCGTCCTATTCTTGGTTTTCTATCTTGAATTTTTAAAGAACCAAATTTAGGAAGTTTTACATCTTCACCATTTGCAAGAGATTCTATTATGATTTCAAAAAATTTATCTACTATCTTGACTGACTCTTTTAAATTTAAACCCATTTTTTTATGAAGTAGGTTTGCTAAATCTTTTTTAGTCATTATTTTCTAACCTCTATATCGAATTTATTCCTAAGAGTATTTATGATAATTTCTGTAATATCTGTTACCTCTTTATCTTCTAAGGTCTTATCCTGTGATTCAAAAACTAAGGTCAACGAAAGACTTACTTTATTTGCTCCTATTTTTTCGCTTTTAAATGAATCAAAAATTTTAACATCTGATAAATTATTTATATTAAGATTAAAAATTTCATCAACAATATCTCCTGACTTTATAGACGAGTCAATTATTAAAGAAAAATCTCTTTTAACTTGCGGTAAAGAGGAAAAAGATCTCATTTTTTTAATGTTTGGAATAAATTTAAAGAGCAAATCTAAATTAACAATGCTAGCTATCATAGGTTTTTTAATATCCAATTCTTTTAATAGTCTAGGATTTATTTCTCCAATTGAGCCAACAAGATTATTATCAAGCCAAACCTCAGCGCTTTTTCCAGGATGAAATATAGATGATAAACTTTCGGAAATTTCGTTATATTTTATTAATTTTAAATCAATAGATAGACTCATAAATATTTTTTCTAAACTTCCTTTTAAATCATAAAAGTTAAATTCTGTTTTATCCCAAAATAAATTTTCTCGTGCATTCGAAGAAATAATTGCAAGTTCAAGCTTTTCATTATTATCAAGTTTATAATCATATACTTTCCCAATCTCAAATAAGTTGATGTCATCAGACCCCCTGTTCAAATTATAAAAACTATTAGCAAGTAAAGACTGTAAAATAGTATTTCTTAAAACAGATGTATCGCTAGAAAGTGGATTGATAATTTTAAATTCTTTTGAATTCTCATCTTTAAATTTATTTGAATCTAAAAAACTAAAATTAATTACCTCTGAAAAACCCTCAGAGGCCATAACACTTCTTATAGTTCTTCTAAGATTTCTAGTATTTATAAAATTTGACTCTAGTTTTTTTGTGACAGGAATCAAAGGTGGGGTATTTGGGATTGAGTTTAACCCCTTCATCCTTGCGACTTCCTCAATTAAATCGTAGTCATAATTAATGTCTGGTCTATAAGCTGGGATTGAAAACGTTCCATCCGTGTCATTTGTATCTATCACATTGATATTGATAGATTCTAAGACTTTTATTATTTCATCTTTAGACATTCTAATTCCAATTTTTTTGCATATATAAGAATAATTCACGTTAATTTTCTTCAAATATTTTAGATCGGGTTTAGAATCAAATGAATCTTCACAAATATCACCGCCGCAAAAATTCTTAATTAATTTAGTAGCAAAGTTTAAATTTGATTTGGTTAAATGCTCAGAAATATCTCTTTCAAATCTAAACGAAGATTCAGTAGAAATATTAATTTTTTTTGAATTTGACCTTACACATGAAGGTTCAAATGAAGCGCACTCAATTAAAATATTTTTAGTCTTTTTTGAAACAGAAGTTCTTTTTCCACCTATTATCCCCGCAATTGCAATTGGACCTTTGTTGTCTGAAATAGTCAGAATATTATCAGTATTACAGCTAACATTAGATAGGGTTTCAATTTGAGAACTATTATTTTCTGTGATTGTTAAAGATGAACCTTCAACTAAATCATAATCAAAAGCATGTATTGGCTGACCTGATACAATCATGAAATAATTTGTAATATCTACAAGGTTGTTTACCGTTGATACACCAAACTTAGCAAGAAAATTTTTTAACCAAAATGGTGAATCGGCCACTTTTACATTTTCAATTTTAGCAATACAATATCTTCGAACATTTTTTGATTCTATATTTACAGTTAATTCATTAATTGAATTTGATTTAAAAAGATCATTGTTCTCGAAATCAAACATCGGCTTTATAGATTTATTCAAAGTTGCTGAAATTTCTCTAGCAATTCCAAAAGAACTTAAGCAATCTCCACGATTTGGCGTAATACCCATATCTAAAATATAATCATTCAAGGATGTTGACTGATTTAAAGGTTGACCTATTTCAAACTCGTCTGGTAATAACAGGATTCCATCCTCAATTTCATAAGGCTGACCCAACTCTTTTAGTGAACAGAGCATTCCATAAGAATATTCGTCGCGAATTTTGCTCTTCTTAATTTTAAGCCCATTTGGTAATTGTGCACCGATTTTTGCAACTGGTACAATATCGTTAATTTTAATATTGCTTGCTCCACAGATAATAGAAAGAGTCTCATTTTTTGTATTAACAGTACAAATTTGTAACTTATCTGCATTTGGATGTTTTTTAATGTCTTCTATGATGCCAATGACAATATTTTGATCAATTGGCGAAAAATCACATTTAACAATTGAATCTACTTCAAGTCCGGCCATAGTTAGCTTTTCTGAAACTTCTTCTATATTTAAATCTTCTGCAAAAAAATTTTGAATTGATGACATCGAAATTAACATAACAATTACCTAAATGTCCTAATATATTACTTTTTTTTTAATATTTTGTCATTTATTTTCTAAAAAAGATATTAACAATTATCCACAATATGTTGAAAAAAAGATGAAAAAACTCCGTAAGTATCTGTAATTATTAGCTATTTTCCTATACAAAATTTAGAAAATAGCTCATCATATAGATCATTATTTGATATCTCGCCTGTAATTTCTGCGATTTTATTTAAAAAGAATCTAATTTCTTGCGCAACAATCTCAAGTGGCATATCAGATGTAAATAATTGATAAGATTTATCTAAGTAATTTAATGCTTCTATTGAAAGTAAATTTTGCCGCTTGCTAGTCATCAAAGTCTCAGTACTTTTAATGGAATTAATATCAATCTTTTTTTCAATATGTTTAAATATTTTATTTATATTTATATTTTTTTTTGCTGATATATCAATCGATTTTAATTTTATTTTTTTTTCATAATTCTTTATCAAGTTCAATTTTTCTTTAAAACCTTTTGATTCAATCAAGTCTATTTTGTTATTTATAATAAAAATTGTTCCACGTGGAACAGAAGATAATTTATTCATATATAAATCTACTTCCTTTTTAATAGAAGAAATATCTTTATCAATATCTAACAATAAAATAATAAAATCTGCAAATTCAACAGCATCTAAAGATTTTGCAATTCCAATACTTTCTATGGGGTCTTTAGTCTCTCTGATGCCTGCAGTATCTATTATATTATATTTAATACCATTTATAACTATTGATTTATCCAATATATCACGAGTTGTCCCTGGTATCTTTGTTACTATTGCCTTGTCTTGATCTAAAATAGTATTAAATAATGTCGATTTTCCCGAATTTGGACTACCGATTATTAGAAGACTTATTCCCTTGCTTATTAAGAGCCCCTTATCATAACTATTTATTATTGAATGTAGATTTGTTTTTAGATCTTCATAATTTCTTTTAATTTTTATATTATCAATTTCTGGGATTTGTTCCTCAGGGAAATCGACTCTTGATTCAATCTCCGCAAGTAGTGATATACCTAAGTCCCTGATATTATTGTATTTTTTTCTAAATTCTCCGGAAAAATTCATTAAGGAATTCATTAAAGAAAGACTTGATTCTGAATTAATCATTTCTGATACAGCCTCTGCTTTAATTAAATCCATTTTTCCATTTAAATATGCTCTATAGGAAAACTCTCCTGGCTCAGCCAATAAACATCCAAGATCTTGCAGTATATCTATGATATTCTTAGCAATCATGTCTCCCCCATGTAAATGAAACTCAACTACATCCTCTCCAGTAAATGAATTTGGTGATCCAAAATAAACACAAAGTCCTTCATCAATCTTTTGGTTTAAATATTTTATTTCTCCATAATACATATATCTTTCCTTTTCCAATTCTTTTGAAAAAATTTTTTCAGCTATCGATTTTGACCTCTTTCCACTAAGCCTGACTATTGATACAGAACCAACTCCGGAAGCAGTACAAATTGCACATATAGTATTATTAATTGAAGTAATAGACATCCTAATATTATTTCAGATTGATATAATTTCGCAAAGTTTTCTTTGCGCTATAAACTACGCTCAGATATAATAATTTGGTCGTATCACCCCATAATTTTCGATATATTGGAGGAAAAAATGAGTTTAAGCTTTGACTTTTCAGAAGACCAAATTATGATGAGGGATGCAATTCAAACTTTTTGTAAAGAGGAAATTGCACCGCTTGTAGAAGAAGCTGAAAAGACCGAATCATTTCCCTTAGAATTGTACCCAAAATTAGCTGAGATGGGCTTATTGGGAATTTGCTTTGAAGAAAAATATGGTGGCTTGGGTCTAGACAAAGTAACACAATGTATCTTAGCAGAGGAATTAGGTAAAACTTGTGCTGGGATTGCAAAAGGTATTGCTGCACATGTAGATTTGGGATCCCTACCAGTTGCTAAATTTGGTACCGAGGAACAAAAACAAAAATACCTGGTTCCATCAATAGCTGGTGAAATGATTGGGGCTTTGGCTATAACTGAACCAAATGCTGGAACTGATGCAAGGTCGATTAAAACTAATGCTGTCAAAGATGGGGATTCGTGGATTTTGAATGGTACAAAAACTTGGTGTTCAAATGGTGTTACTTGTAACTATGTAATAGTTGCTGCTTATACAAATAAAGAAGATAAAAAAAACGGTATAAGTATTTTTATTGTTGATAAAGATCTGCCTGGATTTGAAGTTTCTAGAAAAATTCATAAATTAGGACATAGATCATCTGATGTAGCTGAACTAGTTTTTGAAGACTGCAAACTCCCTGGTGATGCTTTGCTTGGAGGAGAAGAGGGCAAGTTTCAAGCATTAATGGAAACTTTAATTGCTGCAAGAATATCCCATGCAATTAAAAGTGTTGGTTTGGCAACTGCAGCTTTTGAATATGCTTTGCAATATTCTAAAGAAAGAGAAGCATTTGGAAGACCAATAAACAAGTTCCAAGCAATAAGCTTTAAATTGGCCCAAATGGCTGTAAAAATAGAAACAGCAAGACTTCTAGGTTATAAGGCCGCTTGGCTTTATGATCAAGGAAGACCTTGTGTTAAAGAAGCTTCTATGGCTAAGCTTTATTCTGCTGAAGTTGTTCAATGGTGTGCCAGTGAAGGAGTTCAAATTCTTGGGGGATATGGATATGCTACTGAATATGAAGCTGAAAGATTCTATAGAGATGCAAAATTATCCTCAATAACTGAAGGTACATCAGAAATTCAGCATGTAATTATAGCCAAGGAGCTTGGAATTTAATAATAGTTTGTTAATCTAAAAAATATTAAAATTAAGGAGAAGTATAATGAGCGCACAAATACCAAACATTGAAGATACAAGAGAACTGCTCAAAAAAAACCAGATAGGTATTGTCGGAGTAGGGGAAACCGAACAAGGCAAAATTCCTGGTAAAAGTTCTTTTCATTTTCTATCAGAAGCATCTAAACTTGCAATTGAGGATGCAGGACTAAATAAAGCTGATGTTGATGGAGTTATAACTGCTTTCTCTCTAGTAGAAGAAACTTTTATGCACTGTACTACATTTGCCGACTATATCGGAATTAATCCAAAATATTTTGAGTCAGTCGCAATTGGCGGGGCAACCGCTGTGTGGATGACAGCTGCTGCTGCCATGGCTATTAACTCAGGACAGGCCGAAGTAGTTTTATGTGTAAGAGGAGACAACACCTTATCAGGAATTTCATCTACTGGAATGATTGCTCTAATTAGAGAAATGTGTCATGGTGAGTTTGAATATCCTTTTGGACTTACAACACCAGGTGGCTATGCATTAATGGCACAAAGGTATTTACATGAAAGTAAAGGTAAAAGGGAGCATTTAGCTGCAGTAGCAGCCACAATGCGACAACATGCACAATTAAAAGAAAATGCTATGAACAAAGATGATCTAACAATTGATGATATTATGGGAGCAAGATTATTAGCTTCCCCACTTACAAAGTTTGATTGTTCCATTATATCTGATGGTGGTGCAGCATTCATTGTAACAACTGCTGCAAAAGCAAAAGAACTTGGATTAAAAAAAGATCCTATTTACCTTCATGGTATGGGACAAGGATTTTCTCACCAATATTTAACTTCTTGTGAAGATTTAGATCAGATATATGGTGCGATACAAAAATCAGGCGACAAAGCATTTAAAACAGCAGGAATGTCAAATCAAAATGTCGATATAACTTTCTTATATGATTGTTTCACAATAACAACCTTGTTAGAACTAGAAGGCCTAGGAATTGTTCCTAGAGGGCAAGCTGGTGCAGCCGCACTTGAAGGTAGGCTTCACAAAGATGCCGATATACCTCTAAATACAAATGGTGGCCTTTTATCTCAAGCACACCTGGGGGCTATGCACCATGTTGTGGAAGCGGTGCTGCAACTAAGAGGTGAAGCAGGTGATAGACAAGTAAAAGATCCTAATGTTGCTTTGGTTCATGGAAATGGTGGTATTGTTTCTGCCCATAGCACAATTTTATTAGGGAACGAACCATTAAGTTAATAAATTTAATATTTAGGAGATTATAAAATGTCAGAAGAAAAAGTAGAATATGCAAAACCTTTGCCAGATTTTAGGCCTGAAACAAAGCCTTTCTGGGAAGGGACTAAGCAACACAAATTGTTATTGCCAAAATGCAAAGAAACTGGAAAGGTGTTCTTTTATCCTAGAGCAATAAGCCCTTTTCCTGGATCAGTTAATATGGACTTTGATTGGGTAGAGTCTACTGGTAAAGGAAAAGTTTGGACTTACTCAGTTCATTACATGGGCCCTACCAAAGCTTACAAAGGTGAAACATATGTAGTAGCTATTATCGAGCTTGAAGATGGTGTTAAAATGATGTCAAACGTTGTTGACTGCGATCCAGAAAGCGTAACCATAGGTATGGAAGTTGAGGTAGTGTTTGAAGATGCAACAGAAGAAGTTACTTTTGCAAAATTTAAACCAGTACAATAGGGAGAAATATAATGGATGATAAACTTTTTTATGAAGACGTAGCTGATGCTACCGAGCATGTATCAAGTGGCAGAACTGTAACAGAAGCTGATGTTGTTAATTTTGCAGGGCTTTCAGCAGATTTTAATAACATGCACATTGATGAGGAATTCGCTAAAAACACCGTATTCAAAACTCGAGTGGCTCATGGAATGTGTGTTGCTTCAATTGCAACAGGTTTGTGGTTTACAATGCCGAGACTTGCAACTATAGCTTTTATGGGCTTGCAAGATTGGAAATTTAAAGGAGCTGTTTTTCCTGGAGATACAATTAAAATAACTAGAAAACTTGTTGAAAAAAAGGAACACAAGAGACCAAACATGGGTTTTTTAAACTGGGAAGTAAACGTATTAAACCAAAAAGATGAAGTTGTTCAAACTGGTGTTTGGGTGATTTTGGTTCAAAGAAAAGAATCTTAGTTTTAAACAAAATAAGCTAGTAATTACAGTGCTTTACGTAGTGTATTTACTAGCTTTTCCTTATTTTTTGTTGACTTTTATTAAGTATTTATGTTAAAAACTCTTAAACCCTAAAAAGGAGGTATAAGTATATGTTAGGATATGTACTCGTACTAGTTGGTTTCGTATTCTTTTGTAACGGTATGACTGTATTAGGTAAAACCGGTGGAAAAGAAGTTGGTATGCTAAACGGCGCAGTGGCAGTTCTTATTTTGATCGCAGCATTTACAGGTGCTGGATTAGGACCAGAAGGTGCCGCAAGTACAACGCTTGTTTCAGTATTTGCTCTTATTTATGTCATAGCTTTTGGTGTATTCACATTAGGTCATGATGGTAAAGGGCTAGGTTGGTATTGTCTTTTTGCTACTATAGTATTTCTATGGTACGGACAATATTTCTTAGGTGTTGGTGCAATGGAATTAGGTATGTTCAATATTGCATGGGCAGTTCTTACTCTTGTTGCATTCTTAGTATTAGCTCAAGGTAAAAACCTAGGAACATTGCTTGGATATTTATTTGTTGCAGAAGCTTTTGTAACTCTTTTAATTCCAGGAATGAACTTCCTATTAAAAGGAACTTTATATTAATAGTTATATTAATATTTAATATGAGGGCTAGATTTTATAAATTTAGCCCTTTTTTATGGCATTAACCAAAAAGCCTTTATAAGTTTTCCATTATTAATTTCAAATTTAGCTCTAACATGCCCTTCGTAATTTAACTCAAGAACATCCATTTCTAAAACATTTGATTCAATAATAGAAAAAACATTGTAACCTAAGCTTTCATTTTTAAAATCAATGTCTGAATTTAAAATAGGCTTGTCAATCATTGAAGATGGTGAGGACGGAACATAATAACATCTTCTACTTATTTCTTGAGATTTGTTCCAAACGTCTTGTTTTATTTTTTCGTTATCTAAATTTATACTGTGGCATTTTAATCTAACTTGTAATTTTGCTTTTTGATTATATAAAAGAATTTGTGTATTTTTGTTTGATAAAACTTGTTTATATTTATCTGACCTTGAGTCCGTATGAAATCTTAGAGTAAAAGATGATCTTTCGAGCTTCCTCAATACCACTGTTCTAGACTCTGGAAACTCATCTATGAAGGTTGAAAAAAAACATAAATGAAATGAATGCTTTCTATCAACAGCTCCTCTTTCAATCTCTCCTATAATATGGCTATATATGTCTTCGAATGACTTTTCTCTAATTGTCTCCATACCACTTTGGAATACTATCCCCCGTAAAAATTGAAATATTTTTTGTTCTTAAATATTCTTCTAATCCCTCTTCACCTAGTTCTTTACCGGTGCCACTTTGCTTAAAACCCCCATATGGAGTTTCGGGGATAATACCACCATATGTATTTACCCAAAGATAACCAGCATCTATATTTTTCGCAACTTTTAAAGCTCTATTTATGTTGTTTGTCCAAATACCGCCTGCCAAACCATAATCGGTTTTATTTGCAAGGAATATGGCCTCTTCTTGTTCTTTAAAGGGTATAAGAGAAACAACTGGTCCAAAAACCTCGTCTCTAAAAAGAATATTTTCAGTATTTCTAATCCTGATTACGGTTGGCTCGAAAAAATAGCCATCAAGATCGGGGCAGCTTTTTCCTCCGCATAAAAGCTCTCCACCATCTTTGATTCCTTCTTCTACATAATTTTGAACTTTATCAAAATGATTTTTAGAGATTAATGCTCCTATTTCTGTTTTCATATCATCGGGCATACCCTGTTTAATTTTCGAAATTTTTTTCAAATATTTTTCTGTAAACTCATCAATTATACTTTCATGTACTATTAATCTAGTTACAGCAGTACAATTTTCTCCTTGGTTAAAGAAGCCGCCTCTTAGATTTGCCTCTAAACAAGAATCTATATTGGCATCTTCAAAAACTATGTTGGGAGCTTTGCCGCCCAACTCTAATGATACTCTTGATAAATTTTCTGCCGAATTCTTTACTATTTGCTTGCCTACAAGAGTCGATCCTGTAAAAGAAATTTTGCTAATGTTAGAATTTTTAACAATCGCGTCTCCACATATTTCTCCAACTCCTTGGCAAACATTTATTACTCCGGCTGGAACACCTGATTCTTCACAAATCCTAGCTAATTCCAAAGTTCCTAAGGGGGTCAATTCAGAGGGCTTGATTACCATTGCGCATCCAGCCGCTAAAGCAGGTGCCATCTTCCATGATGCCAACAAAAGAGGAAAGTTCCAGGGTAATATCTGCCCTACTACACCGATAGGCTCCTTAATTGTCATAGATAATAAGTTTTCATTTAGTGATTGAGTATTTCCCTGAATTCTTGAAGCTAGTCCTGCATAATATTCAAATGTTCTGGCTGTGCCATTAATTTCAACAATTAAACTTTCTCTTATTGGCTTTCCTGTTTCTGATGAATTGATATTGGCTAAATACTCAGACTTTTGTTTTATCATATCAGATATTTTATAAAGTATTCCGGATCTGATTGATCCTGGAGTTTTTGACCAATCAGCAAAAGATTTCAAAGCATAACTGCATGCCTTATCAACTTCTTCTTTTGTGCACAATGAAACATCCTCAATTGGCTTACGAGTTGCTGGGTTTTCTCTTATTTGAGAATCTTTTGTTTTGACTAGTTCCCCATTTATTAATGAATGAACATATTTCATTATAATAATTTATCACGTCACAAAGTTATTTAAAAGAAATTTAAGCAAAGGAGCCTCCCTTGAGAGGCTCCCCATAAAGATCAAATCTTAAGCACCAGGATAGTAAGGTGTTAAGAATCTGTGTCTCATTGTATATTTGTAAGGAGTTGAGAACAATAGATGTTTTGCAACATCGTCATC
>MDSZ01108837.1_pt1 | contig 20874 bp, 16 predicted proteins | sample 811201 | NCBI WGS metagenome assembly MDSZ01 (sample SAMN05326647, study PRJNA326480) | marine metagenome | isolation source: seawater | place: Indian Ocean: North | collected 2010 | reverse complement strand
TGGTTGCTTCCATTTAAAAAATGCTACTTCACTATTAATAAATTTATTATTTTTTAAGGTGATAATATCATTTTTTTCAAATAGTAATTCTTTGTTTAAAAATACTTTTCTATTTATTTTAAATTCAGCATTTTTGCCTAATATTAACTTTTTTATCTCATATATAGGTATATTTTGATAATAGGTGAAACCATTAGGTGGCCCTAAATGTATGAGTGGTATAAAATAGTCGTAATGCATCAGATATGATCTACAGATAAATTTTCTAACATCTTATCAGCAATGATATAATAACATTTAACAGGAATATTAGAAGAGCATTTAAATAAAAACCATTCTAGATCATTTTTTTCTTTTATTTCTTGTAAAAAAGAACCCTTAGAAGGAATAGAAATTAGTTTTTCAATTTTTTTATTTTTAATATTTGAGTTTATTTTGGCATACTTATTATTTGGATTAATTATAAAGATAAAGTTTCTATCATTATTTTTTTTCATTGCTAATTTGATGAAGTAATCTTTATTTGCTCCATGTTGAGTATGAAGTGTTGCCATAGAGCTTTTTGCCTCATAATAAAAGTGTGGTCTTGTAGAACCCTTAAATCCTCTTTCTGTTGGCGTTTTAGTTACTTTTACATAATATGTTGTTAACCCTTTAACATACCCTACGTAATTATTAAGACACAATTTAAGACTTGCATTTGGTTTTAGAAACTTTGATATATTATTTACTAACTCACCACTTTTACTAAATATTAATAGCTTGATTTTATAAGGTACTGTTAATTCTCTCATAAAACTTGGGCTCTCATTAGAAATAACTAACCAAGTTTTTATACTTCCAGATGCTAGCATTGGTAAATCACCATGTTGACTTATGAGTTTTTTACCAAACAAAGTGTCGATAAAATATTTTAATTTTTCTTTTAAATTATATTTTTCATTTTTAAAAAATATTTTCTTTATTTTATGTTTATTTCCTTTTAACTGAAAAAACTCATCCTCAATATTTGGAAGGCAAGCTGCACAATGTCTGGCTAGATTGAGTTTAAAGCAAAGGTTTTCTAAACTTGAATAGGAGTTTGAAAATAATTCTTTTTCAAACCTCTTGTAAGTTATTTTTGAACAATAACATAAAAACTTTTCCTTGTTTCCATTAAACTCTTTTGTTTTCATAAATTTTTATTTTTAATTGATTAGAATAAGTTTTAAAAATTATATATTAGTATACGAAAAAAAATTAAATACATAAGCTTTTTTATATCAATAGTCTTTTTAATTTTTTTTTGAGCTTTCTTTTTTTAGTTTTAATGACCGTTTCTTTGCAATAGTCATCAATAATTTTCTATCTTTCAATAATTTATTTGTTTTTACTATATTTGAAAAGCCCCACTGGTCTTTAGATAGATCATATACCTCTCTTTCTTTCACATTAAAATTTATTATGTCATAGACTATTTTTATTTTTTTTGTTCTCAATGAAATAGCAATTTTTTTTTCTTTAATATCACATAAACCATTACCTGTATTCTCCGCAATTACAACATCATTCTTGTTAATTAACTTTTCTGTAATAGGTTTACCTAAAAATGAGCTAGGTATTTTTATATTTAATATATTTAGTAAAGTAGGTGCTAAGTCTATATGGCTGCAGGTTTTAGTGATCTCCGACTTTTTTATACCTGGCCCATAAAAAATTAATGGAACGTGATGATATTCATCTCCAAACATTTCATACATATTTGATGACGTACTGAATATTTTTCTATTAGGTATTCCTGCATTTGCTCCATGATCTCCTGTTATAACTATGATAGTATTATCTATAACTTTTTCTTTTTCCAAAAATTTTATTAAATCACCTATTTCTGTGTCTACTCTTGATAATGCTACATCATAAAGAAATCCTCCTCTATTAAAAACCCTTTTGGATGCTTTATAAATTGATTTGACAATATTAAAAGTTTGTCTTAACGAGAAATTTGCTATAAGTAGCTTCGCTTCATGTATTTCAAAATAATGTAAATATGCAAAAAATGGTTTTTTATTGTTTTTTTTAAAAAAAAAATCTTTAAAGTTTTTATTAACAAGTTTTGCTGAAAAACATTTTCTACGAGATAAAATAAATATTTTTTTATTTAGTAAGTCTCTTGCTTTATTATATACAAAAACTTTTAATTTTGAAAATTTATCTATATTTTCCTGCCCCATAAAAAATCGGATATTTTTATCTTGATCAATAATTTTTTTAGCTATGATTTTTGTATTATTTTCAATTAAATTAATTTCTTTATGTATTTTTTGTTTTAGATTTTTTCTGTTCCATCCCTGATTTGGCAAATTTAATGAGTCCATTTCATCTAAATATTCAATAGTCATTTTTAAATAATTTTTATATTTATCTTTTACCTTTGTGATGAAGCTAGATATTGATATTTTTTTAAGTTTTATATCATCTAAAGCTTCACGTAATTCTACTTTAAATAATTGTGTAAACCATTGATATAAGTCAATCAAGTTTTGAAAAGTTTGAAATCCTCTATCATATCCATAATGAGAGCAACAAGGATGACCAGTTACAGCGCCCCAAGTCTCGTACCCTTCATTTAATAAGGTTTCTGGAAATGAAACTGGTCTATTTTTTATACCATCATTGTAGCCTCCGAAATCTAAGGGTAATGAGGAGGTAAAAATTGAGGGAAAAGCTACTTGAGTAACACAGCCATTAGAATAATGTTTGGTTGCTTTTAGTCCATTTACATATAATTTATTCAAATTAGGAGTTAGATTAGGTTTGTATCCGGTAGCCCCGAGTTTATCTTGTCTTAAGCAATCTACAATTAAAAAAACAACATTTGGTCTATTCTTGTGATTATTTTTCATATTTTTAATTTAAAGATTTGGGTGTAACATTATTTCGTCTAAGTAAATTTTTCTTTTAACTATTATAATTGTATTCTTGAGAAATCTAGATCACTAAATTATAATATCATTATACTTTTATTCTATCAATAATTATGTTTTAAAATGTTATGTTCTTAAAAATTTTTTATAACTATCACTTAAATAATGTTTTGCGCGAATAAGTTTATTATTTTTTTGATATTTATATTTTTTTATAAACAATAATAAAATTCTGATATATCAATTTATTAAATAATTCTTTAAATGTTTATGTATTTGAGTTAAGCATTTATTTATGATTAATTATAGTTTTTGCTTCAGGACATTTTTATATGAATAAACTACTTAAAGGCACCATTTTAATGGGTACTAATCAGCCTATGCAAAATATAGAACCTTTAATTGCCAAAAAGTTAAAGGATAATCTTAATCTGAAAGTTATTTTTATTGCTAAAACTAAAGAGGATACTAACTATTATAAAAAAAACTTTAAAGAATGTTTTCATGATGTATACAACAATCGATTTAAAATAAATAGTTCTTATTTGCGATACCACAAAAAATATAAAAACCCTATAGATGAAGCATTAAAAATTGAAAAGAGATATAAGATATCAATTTTTAGATTATTTTTTACTGATAGAGTGTTAGGTAGAGGCTTTTTTGCTTCAGGCGGGGTTAAACATCCAAGAAATAAAACACATCAATCACATAACCACAAAGAATTTTTAAATATGGCAATAAATTATATATACTTTTGGGAAAATTTATTCAAAAAAGAAAATGTAAGATATGCACTAAATTTAGAAAATATAGCACATCATATAGCAATAAAAAATAATATTAAGGCGTTTAAGTTATATGATGGAAAATTTAAAAGTACTTTATCAATGGTAGACCATATTAGGCCTGATCCATTTATTAGTCTTTCCGAGTTTAATAGAGTTTCTGGAGCAAAAAAAATTATAATTAAAAAACCATATCAATACTATCTCTATGCAAGAAAAAGAGATTTATACCATTTAAAGTTAATCAAAACTATTTCAGATATTTTTTATAAAATATTACAACTTTGCTATGGAAAACTGAGAGGATATGAAAAATCAAAAAATACTTATTTGTTAGATGAAATATTACATTTATGGAGAAAAAGAAAAGCTTTTATAAATTATCAAAAAATTGCAAAATGTAATATAAAAAAAATTAAAAATAAAAAGTTTATTTTTTTTCCTTTATTAACAGAACCTGAAGTAGCCTTACATGGTATAGCAGATGACTTTTTCTTTCAGTTATCCGCAATTAACCTAATAGCAAGAGATTTACCAGCAGATTATATTTTAGTTGTAAAAGAACACATACTGGCATTTGGAAGAAGGCCAAAGGATTTTTATACTCAAATTAGTGATTTGAAAAACGTATTTTTAGCAGATGCTAATGAATTTGGACTAGAATATGTAAAAAGTTGTAAAGCAGTAGCTTGTATAACAGGTACTTCAGCTTGGGAGGCAGTTGTTATGGGAATTCCTGTAATCTCTTTTTCTAAAAATAACATATGGAATTTCTTAAACCATGTTTATTACATTAATAAATTTGAAAATCTGAGAAGTGTATTTTTATCAATAGAAAAAAATAAATATCCTAATAAAAAATCAGTTACTGACGGCGCAAATTTCTATAAAATATATTTAAGTAAACTTATAAAATTAAAAGATTATAATAGTTTGACTCCACTTAGTGGTAATATTAATACAATTCCTCAAAATTTAAAAGAGACAGCAAATATTATTTATAAATCTTTGATAAATAAAATTAAAAATTAATGCTATTGAGTGCTATGTTATGACTAATCTTAGTTTATGAAGAACTTGTTATTCATGATTGTATTATTTTTAATAATTATTACAATCAAAAATATTGAAAAAATATATAAGGATTAGGCAAATATTTTTTTATATATCCATCAAAAGTGCTAGCTACAATTATGTATGAGATTAAAAGAAATAATAAATTAAGATTAATAGCAAGATTAGATATTAAAAATGATTATGTTGTAAAGGGAATTAATTTTGAAGGATTAAGGAAAATAGGAAGCCCCAAAGAATTAGCACTAAAATATTATAGAAGTGGTATAGATGAGATTATGTATATGGATGTTGTAGCATCATTGTATGAAAGAAATACTATAACAAAATATATAAAGGAAGCGGCTAAAAATATTTTTGTTCCTCTTACAGTTGGAGGAGGAATAAGAAGTCTAGATGATATTAAGGATGTATTAAATAGTGGTGCTGATAAAGTAGCAATAAACTCTGCAGCTATTAAAAATCCTGATTTAATAAAGCAAGCATCAGAGGAAATAGGAAGTCAATCTATAATTATATCTATACAAGCTAAACAAATAGAAAGTGATAAATGGGAAGCATATTATGATTGTGGAAGAGAAAAATCTGGATTAAATGTTTTAAATTGGGCACGAACTTCTCAAAATCTAGGTGCCGGCGAGTTATTAATAACCTCAATAGATAATGAAGGTATGAGAAAAGGTATGGATATGAAATTACTAAAAAAATTAAGAAAATTTATAACCATCCCCATTATATTTGGTGGAGGAGCTGGCTCTATTAAGGATATTAAAAAAATTATTCCAGAGGCAGACGCAGTAGCATTAGCAAGTGTTTTACATTATAACAATTTAAGTATTGAAAATATTAGAAAAGAAATAGGCTAAGAATTTTTTATAAAAAGTCTTTTAGAATATATGATAGTATTAGTTGATTATGGATATGGAAATATTTTTTCTGTAATGTCAGCACTCAGAGCTCTGGGTTACAAAGCTCTAGTGACCTCTGATAATAAAATTATTGAAAGGGCAAGCCTTATTATCTTTCCAGGCGTTGGTTCTTTTAAACAAGCTATTACAGAAATAAAAAAAAAAAATTTAAATAGCTCTATATTAAATGCAGTTAATAAAGGATGTGGAATTATTGGAATTTGTTTAGGGTACCAAATGCTTTTTGACGAAAGTCAAGAAAATGGAACTCATAAAGGTTTAGGCTTAATTAAAGGTAAGGTTTTAAGTTTAAAAAAACTAAACCCGAACTTTAAAAGGGTTCCTAACATTGGATGGCGTTTATTAACACCTAATAGCAACAATAGTTCTAAAATAATTCTAGGAAATAAAAGTTATGTTTATTTTGTACATTCTTTTGTTCCTGTTGTTCAAAATGAAAAAGAAGTCAGTTCATTTATAGATTTTGATGGACTAAAAATACATGCATCAGTTCATTCCAATAATGTTATAGGGTATCAGTTCCATCCTGAAAAAAGCGGGATTTCAGGATTAAATCTCCTTAAATTATCTATTGAATATTTATTAAATAGACACAAGACTTAAGATATTCTGCTTGATTTGATCTAAATTTTAAATACCATTAAAGCATGCTAAAAAATAATTCTCAAGGATGTTTATAAAAATGTCCGAAGTAGTTTTCTGTAAAAAATGTGTAATGTCTAATCAAAGGCCTGGTTCAACTATCGAGTTTAAAAACGTAAAGAACAATAAGAAGAGTTTAATTTCTTTTAATAAAGAAGGTGTATGTAGCGCATGCGAATACAAGGAAATTAAAGATAATGATATAGATTGGAAAGAGAGAGAGGAATCTTTAAAGTTTCTATGTGATAAATATAGAAGTAGAAATAATTCTTATGATGTCATAATACCTGGTAGTGGTGGTAAAGATAGTGTGTTTGCAAGTCATATTTTAAAATACAAATACAATATGAACCCGTTAACTATTACATGGGCCCCACATCTATATACTAATATTGGATGGCAAAACTTTCAGCAATGGATAAATTCAGGTTTTGATAATATATTATTAACGCCCAATGGCCAGTTTCATAGATTACTCACAAAAAAAGCCTTCATGAATTTGTGTCATCCATTTCAACCTTTTATTATAGGACAAAAAATATGTGGTCCAAAATATGCTGCATTACACAAGATTCCTTTTGTAATGTACGGAGAACATGCATCAGAATATGGGGACAGGATGGATGAAGCTTTTAATCCTAAAATGAAGGAGCATTATTTTGTAGATGATACTAATATTACAAACCTGAAGTTATCTGGGGAGTCAGCAATAGAAATTTGTAAGAGTAATGGTTTTAATTTGTCAGAGTTATCTCCATATTTGCCAATTGAACCAAAGATTATTAAAGAAGCAAAAGTAGAAGTTTATCATCTAAGCTATTATATAAAATGGGATCCACAAGAAGTTTTTTATTATGCAGCAGAGAAAGCAGGTTTTAAATCTAATACGGAAAGAACTCAAGGAAGTTATAGTAAATACACATCTATAGATGATAAGCTCGATACACTACATTTTTATACTACTTTAATAAAGTTCGGTATCGGAAGAGCAACTTATGACGCGTCTCAAGAAATAAGAACAAATAAAATTGATAGAGAGGAAGGTGTAGCTTTAGTGAGAAAATACGATCAAGAGTTTCCGGATAAATATTTCAATGAAATACTAGACTATATGGATATTACATCTGACCAATTTTGGGAGGTCATAGACAAAAATAGGCCTAAACATTTATGGGAAAAAAAAAACAACGAATGGAAACTAAAGCACGTGGGGAGTTAGATTCAATTTGAAATAAAGCATAATTAATTCATAGATTTTAAAGGTAAAACTTAACTAGCTTTGCCGTATTTAAAAAGATTACAATCAAATCTAGGTAAAAACTGCATGCTTTTTTCAAAATCATCAGCTACTATTTCTCTAGCCTCTACATTAAAAGAATATCTTACACGCTCTTCAATTAATAGATTTTCTGTATCCCTATTAAATGAGTGAAAGCCTCCATAAGGATGACAATATATTTTATCTTTAATTAAACTATAGGCTTTTAAAGTTTTGAAGGAGTTTTTAATTTGCAAATATTGTTCATTTTTATTTAATGTACTCATCACTGGATGACTTACAGTATGTGATCCTATAAGATGCCCATGATCATATAGCTCTTTTAAATTAAATTTATTCATATAAAAATCTCCTGCATCTAGCTCATAATTAAATTTTTTACATAATGCATTAATAATTGAAGTACGAAAATTATAATCAATGAAATAATTTAATAATTGCTTAAATTGAGTAACCCCTTCATCATTAGTTTGACATATATATGTTTTATTTTTAAATTCTTTAACTTTGGACTCTGGAATCATCTCTTCTTTAATTAGTTGTAATAATTCATTTAGAAGCTCTTTTCCTGTAAAAGCACCACATAGTAGGTGTATCCTGTGAACATCAAGTATTTTATTTTTTAAATAAGGAAAAGTAGGTACAAAAAATAATCCCCATAAATTTCTACTTTCCAGTTCTGGGAAAACAAATTCATAATGACATTTTAGTCCATCATCAAAAGTAAGTAATATTTTTCCTTTATCTGCAGGTAAAGTTCCATTGTTGATAAAGTTTAACCATTCTTGTCTAGAAACAAAACCGTAATTATTATTGAAGTAATCTAACTGCTTTTTAAAATTTTCAAACTTTAAAAATCTAAAATTAGGATATTCAGGATCAAAAACTTGAATGTAATGATACATGATTACTTTCATACTAATTTAAACCTTTATTTTTAATAATTTTGGGTAACTTTAAAATTTTTTTCTTTTCTAAATAGTTTTCTATCAATCCATTTTGAATATTGCTGTAAAGTTTCTTGCAAGTATTTGAATTAAAATCTTTTAAATAATAGATTTTACCTTTAGAAAAAATTTGTCTTTCTGTATGCAAATTTTCAAATTTGTCTATAATCTTACAATATTCTTCGGTCATTTTTTTGATTAGTCTATTCCCAATAGAATGAGGACTATCTCCTAGCATAATGTCTGCTCTAATCTGATGAATAATATTTCCTGTATCAATTCCTGAGTCAATATACATAAAAGTTGCACCAACAAATTCTGGCTCATTATTAATTAAAGGCCACACATTTGTTCCAGTACCCCTATAGTATGGAGACAACCCTAAATGTACGTTTAGAAATTTACCTTTAAAATGAGTTAGTAATTCTGATTTTATTAAAGAAGACCCATAACAAATAAGTAAATCAGGATTTAATTTTAATATTTGGGCAACTATTCTAATATTATTTATTGCTCCTTTTTTTATAAATTTTGACTTTGATAAGTCTTTACAACTATTTATATATGATAAAAAAAAATCAATTTCTGATTGTGTTCTTGCTTCTACATGTAACTTTTCTAGTTGGCTTGTTTTTGGGTTTAATTGAATACTTTTAGTCAGGCTTTGTTCAGTTCCTTCACAATAACTAGCTAAGACTTTAAATCTCTTATCTAAAGATAGCCTTAACTTGAAATATTTATGTCTAATTTCATTACCTGTTAATATTACTAGTTTTTTTTTCATTAATTTACATACTTTTACTGATCTATTTATTTAGTTTTAATAACAATGTAATAAAAACTTAAAGTAAATTATTAAAATTAATATTATATAAGCTTTATAATAATTAATTTGTATTTATTTTACAAACTATTAAGTTATCAATATTTAATTTTTTATTAAATATATTTTAGTTTATTTATATCATGATATTTAGTATAAATTATATTATAGTTAAAGCTATTTGCCGGATTAGCTCAGTTGGTAGAGCAACTGATTTGTAATCAGTGGGTCGGGAGTTCAAATCTCTCATCCGGCACCAGTTTATTTAAATATATAAATAATAAAACTCTTTTGATTTTAATAACTTAAAACTTTTAATACTTTATTTTTAGTGGGCACGATTACGTAAAATTAAAAATTCAAACTATATTATACATAAAATAAAAGCATGAAATAATAAAAGAATAAATTAAAATTATTACATAACTATATTTCTTAAAGATATTAAAAAAAGATTTATATGAAAGATTTCCTAGATTAAATTAATACAAGAATTAATCTAGTTATAAATTATTTAATAATTTTTTTACTTATTATCAGCATCTATAATTTTTAATATTTTACCTATAGAATGTTTAACCAAATATTCATTACCAGTATTAGTAAAGTGAGAATTAGTAGAAAAAATTTGAATATTGTTAGTCGTCACATTAGCTAATGGCATTAAATCAAGAATGAAAAAATTATTTTCTTTTGCTATCTGATTAAGTTCATCTTTAATCATTTTCAGGTTTTGATTAAATGATAATGTATTCTCAAATCTATTTTGGAATAACCTTGAATTAGGAAGTATCTCAATGTCTTTTAATTCAATATCATTTAAGGCTGTATAGTTATTTTTAATAAAATACATTTCTTTTAATTCATTTTTAACATGAACTTTTTTTGAACTTCTTATTTCTGGTAATATACCAGCTACAAAAGTAGCATTTACTGATTGTGTCAGCTTTGCCATTAATAAAATATTATTTAAATATGATGTCTTCATTTTTTCTAAACATTTTTGTATTCTTATTTGATATACTTCTCTTTTTTTTTCATATTCTAATTTGCTAGCTTCAGGATTCATTTTATTAAGTAAAACTTTGGGTGCTTTAAATAATAATTTTGAAATATCATTGATTGCAGGAAAAAAAGTTTTTATATTTTGAAAAAAATCATCATAAAATATATAATTTTTTGAGCTTAAATAGTACCAGCTATTTTTTAAAATTTCTTTACTGCCTAATGCTGTCCTTAATAAGTGGCTACAGTTTTCTTTTGGATCATGATATAAATTTTCATAATCATATTGAAGGTTAAAAACTAAGACCATATCTGGTTTTTCTTTCTCTAAAATAGCCATTTGCAAAGAGGGTATTTGTTGCCAGGATGTATAGCCTTCTACTCCGTAATTTCTTACAATTACATTGTAATTTAAATATTTTTGTAAATAAACTTGTAATTGCGAAGGCAAAGTAAAGCTATCAGAGTTAGTGCGCCCAAATACAGGAGAAGCACCAAATACCCATATTATATAGTCTTTTTTATACTTATTTAATTCATTGGTAGAAGTTTTTCTAAGATGATTCTCTTCTATATTTATAGTTTCAGATTTAAATTTTTTATTTTTGTATACTATGTAACTTTCATAATAATAAGCGCTCCCATCGATGTTTTGTCTTTTTTTATAATCTCTTTCTACTTTAGCTCTAATATCTAAGTTTGATTTAGCCTTTTCATCTGATAATTTTATATTATGACTTTGGTATATTTTATTTACATACAGATTATTATATAATTTAATAATTTTTGAAGCACTAAATTCTGCTAACCAGAGAAAAATTAAACAAAAGGAAAGATTAGAAAAAATATTAAATAAAATACTATTTTTAAAACTATTATCTCTCATTACTAAACTATTATAACTTGGTCTTAAATTTAGAATTGGTTTTTCTAAAAAGTAGTAGCTTACGGTTGCTATAAAAAGAATAATTAAAATATATATAATTAAGCTGATAGTAGTTAGGAAGAAAAATTTTTCTGCCAATAAAAATATAAGTAGGTGAATTAAATAAGCACAATATGACGTATTAGCAAAAAAAGCTGATAATTTAATTACCATATTATTTTTGAAAAGATAAATATTAGAATAACGAAAGCTGATTAAAATTAAAATTGCAGCTGCAGCTGAAAAATAAATATATATTAAATCAATTTTTTTCAAAAATGATATATAGCTTATTAAAACAAAAAGAGGAACGAGAAACCATAAAAGCTTCTTATTATTTTTTGATAATATACTTTTATTTTTAAAAAAGTAATAAGTCAAGTAACCATATGCAATAGCATCTAACCTGAAAAATGTTATCCTTCTTAGACCATGATTATCAGTTAGTAACTGTGTATATGGAAAAAATTTAATTATAAAAAATAATAACAAAAAAAATAAAATGGCATAAACTTGTTTTTTCTTAAAAAGAGAGAATGTAGTAAGTATCAAAGGAAAAATAATATAAAACCATTCCTCTATTGCTAAAGACCAAGCCGGTAAATAAAATTCATCATTTTCAGGTATTTCTATCCAAGTAGTATAGAAAAATACATAACTTATTATTTTGTCAAAAGAAATATTGGGAGTTAATAAAGCAACACTAAGCATAACTATGAGATAAATAGGAATAGTTCTCATCCATCTTCTTAAATAAAAAGTTTTTAGATTAGAATAGGTTGGATATTTAAAAATTTTATACAACTGTGGCCCAAGCACATAACCACTTAAAACAAAAAAGATTTCTACTGCAAATATTGAACAAAATTCTAAAAATTCTGATTTGTAGCCTAAAAATAAGAAATAATGAGGTACTATTACTAAATAGGCAGCTAAACCTCTTAATAAATCTAAAGAAACTATACCTCTTGTATTGAATATGGAAAAATTTTTTCGAGCTTTTAAACTATTTTCAAAAGTCATATCTAAATTTAACATCATTAGGAGTAGAGTTAGATAAAACTAATAATATAATTATTGCAAAAGCTAAGATAAGACCAAATATATACTTTGATCTATATTTTTCGACAAACAGAAAAAGTTTACTTATTTTTTCAATTTTCATCATATGACAATATATTACACATAATTTTTTATCAATTATTATATAAGGTTTAAGATTTGTTTTTTTTATAGTATAAATTTATATGGAAAAAATTAGGATTAAAAATTTAATAATATCAGAAAATAATCCTCCTCCATTGATTGCAGAAATAGGTATTAATCATGGAGGGTCACTTAGCCTAGCAAAAAAAATGGCTAAGCTAGCTGTTGATAGCGGTGCAAATATAATTAAACATCAAACACATATTATAGAAGATGAAATGTCTAAAGAAGCTGATAGTTTTAAAATATCTTATGTTAATCAGTCAATTTATGAGATTATGAAAAGGTGCGCATTATCGAAAGAAAATGAACATAATTTAAAGGAGTATATAGAAAAAGATTTAAAATCAATTTTTATTAGTACACCCTTTTCTAGAAAGGCTGCAAACTTTTTAAATGAATTAAAAGTACCTATGTTTAAAATTGGTTCAGGAGAATGTAATAATTATCCTTTAATTGAGCATATAGCAAAATTTAAGAAACCAATCATACTTAGTACTGGTATGAATAGTTTAGAGAGTATTTCTATTTCTGTTAATATTATAAGAAAATATAGAACTCCTTTATATTTAATGCATACTACAAATAGTTATCCTTGTCCTGATAAAGACATTGGATTAAATTGCATCGGAATTTTAAGCAATCATTTTCAAAATAAAATACCAGTAGGTTATTCTGACCACTCAGTAGGAGAATTGGCAATACAGGGAGCTACAGCATTAGGAGCTAGAATATTAGAAAAGCATTTTACCGATAGTTTAAATAGGAAAGGTCCGGATATAGAATGTTCAATGGATCCTAAAATGTGTAAAAATATTTCCAATAGCATAAAAAGAATCTTTTATATGAAAAAAGGATATAAAAAAATGGCAACAGTTGAAAAAGAAGTGGCAAAATTTGCATTTGCTTCAGTATGTTCAATAAAACCTATTAAAAAAGGAGAAAAACTTTCAAAGAAAAATATTTGGGTTAAAAGGCCTGGTACTGGTGATTTTCTCGCAGTATCTTATAATAGCTTACTAGGAAAAACTGCCTTGAAGGACATAAAGGAAAACTCTCAAATAAAGAAAAAACACATCGGATAATTAAGTAATTTTCCAATTTATAATGATAAAAAAGTCTTTTTATATAACAGGTTCTTCAGGCTTCATAGGTTCTAATTTAATAAAGAAAATGAAGGAAAAAAATTTATACTATAACCAAATTAGTCGAAAAAAAAATAATATAGAAAACTATAGTAATTTATTAGAGCCAACTAAAAATAGTACTCTTATTCATTTAGCAGAATTAAATGACGTAAATAAAGCCGAAGGACTTGGGGAAAGTTTTATAAAAACTAATATAAAAAATCTTTTATCTTTACTAAAAAAAAAATGGGAAAATATAATATATATTTCATCTGCTCTAATCTATGATTTTGATAAAGTAAATTCTAAATCTGATGAAAGTTTAGGTATTGTTAAAGCTGACAGTATATATAAAAGAAGCAAAATAGAATGCGAGAGAATAATATTAGATAAAGGTGGTACAGTTTTAAGGATGACGAATATTTATGGTCCGGGCATGCCTAGAAATAATGTTATTTCTGATATTTTGAAGCAATTAGACTCAAATGAAATAAAATTAATTAATCTTCATGCGAATAGGGATTTTCTATGGGTTGATGATGCTGTTGAGGCAATCATATTGTCTAGTAGAAAAAAATATAATGATATTTTCAATGTTGCTAGCAGTAAATCTATTAGTATCTATAATTTAGCAAAAAATATTATTAGGATAGCAGGAAACAGTAACAAGCGAATTTTGGGTTCAGAAAGTACTAGTAAAAATCATGAAATAGTAATAAATATAAATAAAACTAGGCAAATTTTAAATTGGACACCAAAAACAAATTTAGATGCGGGCATTAAATGCTTGTTAAAAAATTATGACAGTTAAATGAAAAAAAAAAATATAGCTATATTTACTGGTAATAGAGCTGAGTACGGTTTGCTTTTTCCTGTAATAAGTGCTGTACAAAAACATAAATCTCTAAATTATCAGCTTTTAGTATCAGGGGCTCATTTAGAAAATAATTTTGGAAATACGTTAAGAGAAATAAAGAAAGATGGTTTTAAAATAGCAAAAGAAATAAAAATAAATATGACAGGTGATACCTTATACCATACAACACAAGCAATAGGTTCTGGTATTTTATCTATATCAAACGCATTAAAAAAAATAAAACCTGATATCTTAATTGTATATGCAGATCGTTTTGAGGGGTTCTCTGCTGTAGTGGCAGGTACTCAAATGAATATTCCTACAATGCATATTGAAGGTGGAGATATTACCGAAGGTGGTGCATTAGATGATTCAATTCGACATGCAATGACAAAACTAGCTCATATTCATTTTACTACTAACGAATTTGCAACAAATAGAATTTTAGCAATGGGAGAAGAAAAGTGGAGAGTAAAAACTTTTGGTTTTCCTGGAATTGATTTAATTAAAGAAAAAAAATTTGACAGTAAAGAGTTTATAAAAAAAGAACTAAATTTAGATCTTTCTATACCTATACTTGTTTTTACTCAGCATTCAGTTACAACAGAATTTGAAGATGCTATTTTGCAAATTAAACCTAGCTTAGCCGCAATTAGAAGACTTTTAAATGATGGAGTTCAAATAATAATTACTTATCCAAATAACGATGCTGGAGGGAAAAAGATTATTAAAGAAATAATTTCTTGGAAAAAAAAAAATAAATTTTTTGATAATCTTTATGTAAAAAAATCATTGGGTAGAAATCTTTATTATGGAATTTTAAATTTAGCAAGAGATAAAGAAATTAAAGTAGTTTGTGCAGGAAACAGTTCATCTGGCATCAAAGAAACAGCAATTTTTGGATGCCCAACAGTCAATATTGGAACCAGACAAAAAAGTCGTTTAAGGGGGGATAATATTATTGATGTAGATTATGAAGAGAATAATATATATCAGGCTATTAAACAGTGTTTATTTGATAAATCCTTTAGAAAAAAGGCTTATAAAACCCATAACCCATATGGAATAGGAAATACAGGTACTAAAATTGCTAGTTTTTTGGCTAACCTAAAATTAGATAAAAAATTATTACAAAAAAAAATGACAATTAAGGGAATTAAAAAAAATAATTGGTACAAATAATAGCATTTAAATTTTACCTTGCTCACTTTTTTAATATAATATATTTTTCATATAATTTAATATGATTTTAAAGAAAATTACTATTTATTTCTTGCTAATATCTCAGCTAATTTGAATTGATATTCAAAATCAATATCTATTGAACGTTCTAAAGGCATTTCATATGTTGTTACTGTGTTGCTGTAAAATGATTTATTTTCTAATATCCATTTATGACTAGCTCCGAAAAAAGCACCATTAGGTGAGTAAATCTCGTAAGAAATGTTACTTAACTTTTTAAATTTTTTACCTGACTTGTTTACTCCGAGTTTAGCTGAGTTATATTGAATTTTATTTTGACTCATTACTGCTTTATTTCCTTGTTTTAATAATTGAATGCCATTTATAATATCTTCATCATTCTTTAATGGTGAGGTAGGTTGTAAAAGAATTAAGTAACCCCTAAATTGATATTTTTTTATTAAATATCTTAAAACGTCAATCAAAGAAGCATTATCAGAGGATAAATAATTTGGTCTTTTATTAATTATAATATTTTTATATTTTGAGCATCTTTTTAATACAGCGTCATCATCTGAAGTAACAATTGTTGATCCATAACTTTTAAGTCTGACTGTCTGTTCAATGGTCCATAAAATAAGAGGTTTTTTGTTAAAGTTTTTTAGGTTTTTTCCTTTGAGTCTTTTTGACCCTTTCCTTGCAGGTATTACAAATAAAATTTCGTCCTTGAAAATCATAACTTATATACTAAACATAATTCTAATTACTATTAAAGATTAACTTTAATTTATATAAAAGTATATCTGCTTCTTCTAAAATACATGAATTTTTATTTGTGTTAAGCATTTGCTTGAATTATTTAAATAATTATTATAAGTATATATTCTCTTTTATAATAATAATAAAAAGGTCTTAGAAAAAATTCTATATTTATTAAATAAAATGTTATTTACTTTTAAGAACTTTATTTATATTAGTTTATTATGATAATTTTAGGTATAGCAGCAGAGCATAATTCTTCAGCAACACTAATGAAGAATGGTAAAATACTTGGCATAGTTCAGGAAGAGAGGCTTACTAAAAATAAAAATCAATGCGCCTTTCCATTATTAGCTATTAAAGAATTAATAGAAAATCATTTGAATGGTGACTATAAACTAATTGATAGGGTAGTGTATGGGACTATAAAATCTGACCCTTATTTTACTGCATTAAATTTTTATTCTGGTTACTCTGTTGAAGAACAAATTAATGATATGAAAAACTACTGGTATAAAAAATATTATAAAAAAAAAAATACTACTAACTCTTATTGGAAGAATAAATATAAAAAAAAAATAAATGTAAATAAAAATCATAACTATGATTTTTCCTTTTTATCAAAAAAAATGACTTATGAAGAAGAAATTAATTACTTTTCTGAAATAGAAAGAAAAAGCGTAGTTTCAAAACATTTTTCTAAACTTAAAAACATATCATTTTTAGATCACCATACCTGCCATGCTTATTATGCTTTATATGGTGGAGAACTATCTGAAAAAAAATTTAAAGATACATTGGTTGTTACTGCTGATGCATACGGAGATAATAAAAACTGGAGTGTTTCTATTGTAAATAAAAATGGAACTTTAAATAGACTTGCTTCGGGGAATAATTTTACTGTTGCTAGAATTTATAAATTTTGCACTCTCATTTTAGGAATGAAACCCAATGAACATGAGTATAAAGTTATGGGTTTGTCAAGCTATAGTAATTCTCACTATCACATAGAAAAGGTTGAAAAAATCTTTTTTGATATATTAGATTTTAAAAAAGGGTTATTTAAGAGTAAAAAGCCTTTGATTGATAGTTACTTTGATTTAAAAATGAGACTAGAAGGTCATAGATTTGATAATATTGCAGCTGCGTTACAGAATTGGTCATCCAAAGTAACACTAAAATGGATAGAATATTGGCTTAAAAGAACTAAGAAAAAAGGATTAGCTTTTTCTGGTGGACTTTCCATGAATATAAAAGCTAATGGAGATATAATGAACTCTTCGTTAGTTAATTGGTTAAGTATACCTGCTTCAGGAGGAGATGAGTCTTTATGCATCGGTGCATGTTATTATTATGCAACTATTAATAAAGTAAGAACTAGAGTAATGAAAAGTCCATATTTAGGAAGTTCTAGTATTTTGAATAAAAATTGGTTTGATCGATTAAAAGATACAAAAATGAACAAAGATGATTTTACATTAATAGAAAATTTTAATAATAAAATGGCTGCTAAATTATTAGAAAGAGATGAAATATTAGCAAGATGTGTCGGAAGAGCAGAGTTTGGTGCTAGAGCCTTAGGCAATAGGTCAATCATTGCAAACCCTAAAAATGTTGAAAACATTAAAAAAATAAATAATTTGATTAAAAACAGAGACTTTTGGATGCCTTTTACACCATCGATTTTAAAGGAAAAAGCAAATTTATTTTTAAAGAATAGTAAAAATGTAATTTCTCCTTACATGACTATTGGCTATGAAACAAAAGATTATGCAATACAAAATATAAAGGCTTGCTTGCATCCAGGAGATAATACTGCTAGGCCACAATTTGTTAAAAAAAATTATAATAAGGACTATTGGAGTTTAATAAATGAGTTTTATAAGCTTACAAAAATTCCATGCCTTTTAAATACTTCACTAAATCTTCACGGAGAACCTATGAATTACACAATTAGTGATGCAGTTAGAACGTTAGCTTTATCTTCACTAGATTTTTTATTACTTCCTAACAATACTTTATTATTAAAGAAAAAAGCAAAAAATAAATTAAAAGAAATAATTTAATTAAATAAATATATAGTTTTAAATATTCTCTTAAATAACTAATTTAATTTTAATATATGATATAATTATTACAGATGGCAAGAAAACCGGTAAAGAAGAACTAGTATATTAAGTTTAATTAAATCTGAGTCTTGTATTTGGTTCTTATAAAAATGAGATAGGAAAAGTATTAGACTAAGTTTATTCTAAACTTTCATTAGAACACACAATCAGAACAAAGTACGGAATAATTTAAAAATTTTAAGTCTAAATCTAGCTAATAATTATACAAATGATAAGTACCTTTAGACCGTTTTTCATTTAAATGAAAAGAAGAACGTACCTATTACGTATAATAAAATAATATACAAAAGTTAGCCTAAAATATTACGCATATTAGCTGATTAAGAATTTATGTATTTTCATTTTAAAGAAAAAAATACTGAAGTAATAATTAAGTATTCTAGTATATTTATATTATATTCTTCTTTTTTAAATACTTAGTTATTTTAAAATTTCAAAAAAAATAGGTTTTAGTAATTCAGCACCAGCCAAGCTTAAATGGTGACTGTCATAGTATAGTGGTGTGCCATCTTCTAAATTTATAATACATTTTAAATTGCAAAAAATGTGTGCAACTTCATAAAAATTAAATGTATTACTTTTAAAAGATTCAATTATTCTGAAGGTTTGATTATTTTTGATCTTATAAAACTCTAAGTCAATAAATTTAATATTATAGTTAAATTTATATTTTTTATATAATGCTTTAGGAACACTTTCAGTAGGAATCGGAACAGGCATAATGAATGATGTTCTAATATTTTTTCTATGAGTTAGGTTTAGAAGTTTCTCTAGCTCGGACATATCAAAAGCTGAGATATCAGAAAAATGGATAATAACATGAGATATATTATTTTTATTTATTTCTTCTATTAGTTGGGCTGCTTTTAAACTTTTAGGATTACCATATAATGGATCATTTTTTACTACAAACCAAACTTCTTTATTTAGAGTAGTGCCAACTTCTGAAAAAGCAGTCTTAATACTGTCTGCGTGGCTATCTCCAATAAGAATTACTTTTTCCTCATATTCTTGCTTATCTGATTTATTTAAAATACACAGCTTAGACCATGGGTTTAGAATTCTAGAAATTTTTCCACATCTAAACTCTGATTTGTAAGTTAACACTTTTTGAATTTTTAGCTCTTTAGGGTTTAATGATGCCTCTTTCAAAAAGATGCTTGCTGCTGAAAAAATAATTATAAATATAGTAGCAAAAAAATAATTTTTTAAATTGTAAAATTTCTTTACTTTTTCGCTAAATATTATCTTTTGAAAAATTATAGTTAATAAAATTATTACAAATAATATTATTAACATTTTTAAATTAGACTCAAATGTAGTAGATGATCCCATAAATGGCTCATATAAAAAAAATATAATTATTGGGTAATGTAAAAGATACAAAGAATAAGAATAATCTCCTATTTTTGCTAATATATTTCCTAAAATACTATTTTGAATAATAGACGGTAGTCCTAATATTAAAAGACTAGCTGTTAATAAACATGTAAATAAAGCAGTTATTCCTGGATGTCCAGTTATAAAATCTGTTGCATTAATATTAATAAAACTAAAAGTTGAATAAAAGTATGATAATCCTGAAATAATAAAAAATAATAGAAATGAAATTAGTTGTAACAAAATAGACTTTCTTTTATGCAAATTTTTAAAAACACTAATTGAAGCAATTAAATAGCCAATTAAAAATTCCCATATTCTAAAAAAAATTATAAAAAAAGATGTTTTTGGAGAAATTTGTGTAGCAATGAAACAAAAAAGTATGGAGGTAATGAATAAGAAATAAATAAGCAATATATTTTTTCGTAACATAAAAGCTAAAATAGGTACTGCTATATAAAATTGAAACTCTATTGATAATGACCACAAATGTAAAAGTGGTCTAAAACTATCTTTATTAAAATAAGAGTTTTCGTACCAAAAACCTATATTAGAAATAAAACCAAGAGAAAACCATATCTGTTTGATAGTTTGCATAAATTCAGAATATTGAATATATAAAAAAGCTAAGATTAATGTTATTAATAATGTGAAATAATATGGAGGTAATAATCTATTTATTCTTTTTATATAAAAATACTTATAGCTAGAGTCCTTGTATAACGAAGCCATCAAAAATCCACTTATTACGAAAAATATGTCTACTCCAAGGTATCCATTTTCAAAAAACTTTATATTTAAATGAAAGAAAAGAACTTGAATTATAGCTATTGCTCTTAAAATTTGAATATCTTTTCTAAATGTCATATGTATCAGTATTTAGTTAATAAAAAGCTTACTAAAGATTTATATTTTTTTAC
>MDSZ01106155.1_pt1 | contig 20874 bp, 24 predicted proteins | sample 811201 | NCBI WGS metagenome assembly MDSZ01 (sample SAMN05326647, study PRJNA326480) | marine metagenome | isolation source: seawater | place: Indian Ocean: North | collected 2010 | reverse complement strand
TACAAGATGCACCTCGGCGGCGTTCATGACATACTTATGCCAATATTTAGTATCGGTTCTGGCTGGGATAAGCATAACAACTCTAGTGTTTTCATTCAATGATTCATTATACCCTTTTTCAACCCACTTGTCAATACCGCGACCATATGGCGGATTAACAAAACTCTTGTGCCCGGTCCAGTTCTTTGACAAGCCATCTTCAGCTTCAGTATAGAAGTTGGCGCATTTTGTATTAAACGGGCTAGCGCAAGGATCAAGGTCAAACGGACCAAAGCGCCAGTTTAGTTTATCAAAAAAATCTTGTGGCGTTGCCCATTCGCCTGTTGCACTAGAGAACATTACTTTTTGTGTTGCTGTGTTCATTGTTTAGTGTTCCTTAAGTTCGTTCGGGTTATCGGTTAAATGCACAATCTTGTTTCCATTTTCATCAAAACAGCCACATTGAAATATGCCTTTGTCGTTTACTGTAGTTTCCCCATGAATGGGGCAAACAGCATATTCCATCTTATTGGGCATACTTTCAACTTTCTTAAACCAAGCTTTAGTTCCATATATACTGCGAAGATGGGCCATTGGTCCACCGGGGTCATAACACGGGCAAAGGTTGTGTTTATCATACATTCCGTGCTCTGGGCACATGCTGACCGCCATTTTAGCCATTTGTCGCCTTTGTTTTCTATTCACCTGTACTCCCTAGGGCGCCGGCGCCACGATTGCTAATGGTAATTGGATACCAATCATATAAATTTTTAGTCATTGACTCCAAAGCCCTAAAGTGGACCACTGGAATCAATACAACCTGTGCGATGCGGTCACCGCATTTGATGGTTTGTGGTTCTTTGCCGATATTGTGTAGGTTAACAAACACCTCACCATCGTATCCAGAATCAATAACACATGCGCCCACAATCAAACTCTTCTTGGCTGCTATGCCAGAACGATTCTTAACTTCTAACATATAACCATGAGGCACGCCAAATCTCAATCCGGTTGGCAGCACTGCGCTTTCCCCAGGTTGTATTACATAATCAGACTCATCAGCGGGGCTATAGCGAATATCTAGCCCAGCATCGCTAGGGTTTGGCCTGAACGGAGGTTTTGTGTTCTCACGAACTCTTGAATATTCAATAATCATTTGTCTTTACTTCCTCAAGCCCCTAGGACCATACCCCAGTGCTTTAAGAAAATGCGCCTTAAGTCGTTCTGGGGTGGCGTTCCAGCCGGCTTCTTTTCTAGCACTTGAGATAGCAGTGTTCACATAATCAGTTGGGTACCTCCAACTGCCTCTCGGGCCTCCAAGCTTAACAGCCGGAAGTCTTTTGTCGTTGGCCATAACGGACATTGCCTTATTAAAGTTTGGAGTAGATTCGACCCCAATAATCTGTGCAATCTCCTTAGTAGAAGCATAATATTTCTTATCAAAATCTAACGGAGCTTTTATTTTGAATGTATCACACAGTTGTGATTCAGGAATACATTGAACTGACTTTTCATTTAAAGTAACCGTCCATGGTCCACCATTTTCAGAGTCGCATATGTTGCTACGAAAATCAAAATTATACCCAAACATGGCACGAATTTGCTTTTTCGTAACCAATCTATCATCAACAATAGTCTTTGTGCTAACAGGCTTATTTGTTGTTTGCTTTATGATTGGCTGGTCGGCTGTTTCTACTTTTAGTGTCGCGGGCTGACTGGCTAATAGTTGGTTAATCGTGTTTAATGTTTTATCAAATGTATCCAATAATTTATTTGCTATGTCTGTATTGTTCATTGTTTATCCTAGTAGTTTAAAATTGTGTCTTATTGATCTTGTGGAAAATCCCCACTGTTCACTATAATCTAATTTTGCCATATACGGTCTATTAATTTGTATTCTATCTTTAAATTTGTCAACACCCCAACATTTAATTTTAGTTAGCGTGCTAGTGGAATCTATAACTTCCACAATCCAATATGTCTTTCCATGTTTTGTTTTCTTAGGTATTATAGCACGCGGAATAAACCATGTCAACAATAATTCTGAATCAAATTCTGCAATTGGCGGAATCCCCATTTCATGTAGCTTGTCCTGAGTGGCCATACTTACAACCTTGTTTATTGGAAACATCCCTGTTAAGTCAACAAGGTATTGGATTTTCTCTTCCGCTGTAAAGTCCATTTCGGGAGCGTATGCTTCAATATTCTCAATCAGGTTTTTCTCCTTTCTTGGTCTATCAACTGCAACCGCAGACCAAAAATGTTTGGCGCCGGTGAATCTATCGTCCATCAGAACAGACAATGCTCCCGATCTGACCAGCACATCTAAGGCTTTCTTATTAAGCTTGCTATACGACATTTCTTCATTGAAAATAAATTGCTCAATCGTTTCAAATGGTCGGTGGCCTACGATCTGATCAATGGCAGCGTTTCCAAGGCCCTTGATCGATGTTAATGGCTGCACAAGAGTTTTGCCATCGTCGCTTATCTCCCAAACACGACCAGACGTGTTAACATTAAGCCCCTCGATTTCAAACCCATATTTTTTAGCGATATTAGTCGCCTTCTCCTTTCTGGATTCTGGCTCCTTATCAAGAAAAGCAGCCATCCACTCAGATGGATAATAGTTCATTAGCCATGCACATTGGTACGACAACATTGAGTACGACACTGCGTGTGACTTATTAAAGCCATAACCAGAAAAATACTCAAAAGTGTCCCATAGTCTTTTAGCTTCTGACTCTGCGATGCTCTTTTCGCTGCAGCCTTGCATAAACTTTTCATAAATAATCTTTTTCTTATCATTGCCCTTACCTGTTCCCTTTTTAGTAAGTAGCTTACGAAGTGCATTTCCCTCGTCCAAGGTCAAGTCCTTACCAAGTCGATGCGCCAGTAGGGCAATCTGCTCTTGGAAAATTAAGAAGCCGTATGTCTCCTCTGTGATCTCACGGACAATCGGATGAATATAATTAATGTACTGGGGAGATCTTTTTGCTTCGACATAATCTCGATCAACGCCGGCACTTAAAGGCCCAGGGCGAAAAATAGATGTGATGGCGGATATATCAATAATACTAGTTGGCTTTGCTCTGACGCAAAAGTTTTGTGCGCCGGCCTCTGTAAACTGAAATATGCCTGCCCATTTTCCTGTATGAAATACATTTTCATACACCGCTTGATCATTAAAGTCGATTACATCGGGATGCAAATTCTTTTTGTAAAAATCCTCAACCTGTTCAAACGTTGGTTCATCAATATTGTGATGGCGTCGGAGGATGTGTCTAACGGCGCCGTCAATCATTCGCAAGGTAGAAAGCCCAAGCAAGTCAAACTTAATAAAGCCCATGGGCTCAAGATGTCTAACATTTTGCCCCTCAGACCATGGAGTTTGTCGAACACCACCAGAATTAATAAGCGGCATATACTGATCTAAATTTTCAGCAACCACAACACCGCCAGCATGTCGGCTACATGATCTAGTTTGCCCGTAAAGCGCCTCAACATGTGTTTTGACATGAGGATACTTATTTAAAAACGATTGTAGCGTTGGGCTAAACTCCATTACCTCCTCAAAAGTAGGCGTATAAACACCGGCTTTTATTCCATGACGCTTCTTAGCTGGCCCAGTGGCTTCAAACATCATCTTGGACGTAACCGGATTAACCTCAGTAAATGGGATACCATAAAACTTAGAGATGTCTTTAATAAGAGAACGAAGTTGTAGTGTATTCCAGTTAGAAATGGGTGCCACTGTATCTTTACCCCACTCTTCAATTAGAAGCTCCTTTAAGATCATCGGATCAGCAACATCATAGTCAATATCAGGGTAGTCTTTGGCGTCCGACCTTAAGAAACGAGAAAACAACAGGCCATATGTAATTGGATCAACCTGCGTAATACCCAACACATATGCGACCAAAGAGCCGGCGGCCGATCCTCGACCTGGGCCGGTCAACATGATCTCAGATGCTTTATCCGATATGGCCTTCATAGTCAAAAAGTATTTACTAAATCCTCGATCATCTATAACATTTAGTTCGTGCTTAAGACGATCAATATACTCTTGTTTTTCTGATAGATTCAGATCTGTAAGGCCCTGCAAGCTTAGTTTTACCAAAGCCTGCGTTGCCGTCATCCCGGCGGGTACAACAAAGTCAGGTAGGCGTACAGTGTTATCTGGTAAAAATCGCTCGATACGTTTGTGAGCAATATCATACGTTGTCGTAATCGAATCCAGTACGAGATCATCATCATACTCAAACCCCATCGTATTAGAGTACTTCCTATAACTTTCCCAAATTTGCTTGCCGTTTTTTGGGTATAATTCATAACCAATCTCCTCCGTATCGCTTGGTAGTTCTGTGCTTTCATAATCTGGCTTGCTTTTACCTAGCCAGCCCAGGCGCTTATAAAGCTCCCTGTCTTTCCAGGCTTGCGGATTAGGATAATGACTGTCAGCGGTAGAAATTAACTGCATGTTAAATTCTTGCGCTATCTTAATTATATAGCCATTTAGTTCGTGTTGTTCAGGAATATTGTTCCATTGCAACTCTCCATACCAACGATCACCAAAGATCTCTTGCATATGTCGGGTGGTGGCCCTCATTGCCTCTAAAACGGCTTCTGGGCCTTCTTCGCGGTTTTCCCAATAGTTTCCGGCATATACACCGCCCAAGCAAGCAGAAGCCGCTATGATGCCCTCACTGTATTTGGATAGAAGTTCATAGTCCATCCGGGGATAGCGATAAAAGTTTTCTGGCTTGTAGCTTTCGGATATAAGTTTGAACAGATTGTTTAGGCCAGTTTGGTTTTGTGCCAATAAGATTAGGTGTCGCCGGCGGCGCAATAGGGACTGTACCTTTTTGCTTTCATTTTCATCTTCGACCGTTGCACCAGACTGTTCAGCCTTTTTTAGACTACGGGCGCGTTTCTTGTCCTCCATTGCGTTTTCATATTCCTGGCGCCAGTCGCTTAGGGAAGGAATGAAATACGCCTCACAGCCAAAAATTGGCTTGAAGTCCTTACCGTCTGCCTGCATCTTTTTGGCATGCAAAACTTGATAAGCCAACCCATTCATATTCCCGTGATCTGTCAACGCAAGAGCATCAGAGCCGTTACTGTATGCAAAATCCATATGTTCTTGTGGATACCCAATCGCATCAAAGATAGAACCTGCAACACTGTGTGCGTGAAGGTTTACAAAAGGTATATTATTCTTCGTCAATTCCAACTCCGTTAAACTCTTTATAGCTTAATATTTTTTTGTATGGTTTGTTTATAGCTGTTCTTTCGGGCGAGGCCAAAAAATCACAATATGAATTCCAGTTATCAATCTTGTGATACCATGGCAACTCAATTACTTTAGCTTCTTCTAATATAACAGATTTGAACACTTTGTCAAGTGGAAAAAAGCGTGCAGACCATCTTTTTTCAACGGGCAGCTTTTCTCTTGTCATGCCCTTTCCAGGCACATGTACACCAGTTGCATTTTTTCTAAGATCACGACGAAATCTTTTGAAGTCCTCTCCATCAAATGTAAACCCCAAGTAATGACCTTGTTGAACTGTCTGGTTTTCATATGACAAAATAAACCTTTTGCTTGAACTAATTTGTTTTCTGTGTTGTCTTAATATTTCTAACGGGTACACTCCATATGGGAAAGAAGCATAGTACATGTCGGGCACAACCCATTTGCTCATTTGTTTACTAATCCAATATGCAGTTTGAGCCCCATACAAGACGCTCCACGACAGGCAGTCTCTCTTATCTCTATCCTTTGGATGGATTGGCACATAATATATTGGTATTCTTTTTCTGGTTTGTGAGGGGAATTTATCGAAATTGCCCCTTCCAAGCCAGACTGGATCTAATACATATTCTCCAACCTCATATCTTAAAAGTGGCTGCATTTCTTTATGGCAAACAATCCATATTGTTTCACAGCCAGCCCAGGCACACTGCATAATCGCATGATGAATTGCTAAATAACCGGGTGCAAGAGGCTGCATACAATCGTGCCATGGCAAATTAAAGTCTAATTTTTGCCCTGCAACTGGAATTACACCTGCGAGGTGAAAAGACAGAGGATTTTTACTTCCCGTTTCCATTTATTAATGCATTGCCTAGTTTTGTTAAGTATTTATTATTATACTGTATTTCCGTGTTGAGTATTTCTTGTTCCGATATGAGATTCATAAATTTTAAATTTTCTGTATCTTCATAAGAAAACTTACTTATGCACTTTACTTCTCTACGGTCTGGTTCAATGTTTAGTGCTCTATACCTATAAGGTTGGCTAGAGGATACGGGAAACAAAGGGTTTTTACCGTTACGCTGCCCCCTAATACCTGCTTCCTTCATTGTCTTTAATATTTTAAATTTTACAATCGTTGGCGAATAGTCAAACAATTTTAACTGCTTCTCATTAATGTACGAGAAAGAGGCTAAATCTTTCTTGTCATGATTGCCGTCTATTCTGTCAGATGGATAAAAATATATATCCTTAACAAATTCAGAATCAGTTTGCAAGTGAGTGTGTTCGTGGCACATTCCTGATCTTACATTAAACCAATCAATTACCTCATATATTTTATCAACATCCTCTACTGGTGGGCTTATATTTTCAATTTGCTCAGGCTCAAATACTAGCAATGAATCGAACTCGATAATCACAACAGACGCTGCGCCAATGGAAATCCTTAATGTGTTATCGTGGATCCTAATTGATTTAGCTTTGTCGCCACACGGTATAAGACCTGAAAGTGATAGTAGCAGGCAGAAATCTCTGTATTTATCTAATTTGGATTCCTCATTGTCTAATGTATCGAATGTGTGTGGAGGGTTCAAATTTTTATAGACAATGGGATACCCCATAAAATATGCATATGCCATTGCACAAAAATTTCCACCCACTACTATCTTATCAAATTTATATGTATGCCCCTTCATTCATCTATGGTGCCCATAATATAATTCTCTAATATAACTTGTATTTGCTTACCGCCAAACTCAATCTTTTCAACCATTGAAGATTGAACCACTACCCTATCCAAGCTTTTAAGCTTTATTTTACAATCTGGTGCGGATCGCAGAACAATCGCTATATCGTATGTGTTGTTTTTTGGTTTATATCCATCAGGTAGCAATATTGTCGCTTCCTCTGTGGGCTCGTCGTCAGTTGCTACAGGACGAATTAATACATGTCGATTTAAAGGTTTAAATATCATTTTGTTTTCTCAATTATATCTTTATGTGTGTAGAAGTAATCCAATGGCATAAATTCAGTTACTCGGGCATTGCAATATTTACAATAAAAATCAACCGCAACGTTATCTCCAGATGTGGCGCGTGTTACGCCTGTTGGTAACCAATAATGCTTTTTACTTTTTGGCGATGGGCAACGAGACATTTTATTCTCACGGGACATGAGATGATCGTATTTCATCATAACCTCTCTTTATTTTAGTCCATGCTTGGCCTTTTTAATAGTCTCATAAAAATCCATCAATTGTTCAAGATCAACATCGTCTTTCAAAAGTCTGTAAGCCTTTGTTGCCATTCTTTGTTCATCAGATGTTAGCCAATTTTGCTCATTGTATTCTTTGCGAAGTTCACGCTTCTGTTCCTTGTATGGCTCCATGGCATCTTCGATAGTCTTAAGGGAGCGAATATATTCTGCGATATGTCGTTCCTTTTCAGTCTCTTCATCGAGTTGTGCAACTTCAGCATACTCTGGTGCTAGTGTTAAGTTATTCATTTTTACCTCCTATGATAAATACTATAACATTTGTTTATTATTTTGTCAACCACATTTTGAATAACCGCATTCTTTACAAGAAACACAGCCATCCACATAAACCAACCCCTCTGCGGAGCAGGAGGGACATGTTTTATCAGTGGCTTCTGTCCCATCCACAATATAATTCTTAAGAACTCTTGCTACACATCGGGCAAAAGAAAACATATCACTGTCACGATCTTTTTGCATTTGTTCTACGATATATTGAATCGGTGCGCCATGGCGTAGCGATAGGGAAATCATTCTAGTAAAAGCAGAATGGTTTGGGTTATCAAAAACTTTAACAATATCCTTGACAACAAATTCATCTTCATTCTCGCCAAACGTCAAATCGTATTTAGAATTCATTGTTTTTCTTGGGTGCTTAATTAAGGTGCCCTCTGTGTACTTTGTTGGAATTTCAACATATGTGGCCAATCCGCCTAATACTTCATAGGGCTTATCGTTCAGTAGGCCGATCAAAATCGTCCATTTTTCACCTTTAATTGTAGTGTGGTGAATTTTACAGTTTAGCTCTTTGGGCCGCTTAGGGGCGTGATTAAACGGAAAATCATCCTCGTTATCTTTCTTAGAGGGTTCAGAGATCAACACTCCTGTTCGCGAGCCGTCAACATAAACTGTTATGCCCTTCAAGCCAAGTTTCCAACCTAGCATATATAATTCGGACACGACTTCGTGTTGTACATCAGACGGTAGGTTGATCGTAGAACTAATAGAATGATCAATATGCTTTTGAATCGCACCTTGGATTTCTACACGCTTTTTCCAATCAATCTCATCACTTTGTACAAAGAAGTCTGGTAGTTCTAATTCATCAGTCCATTCGGCCTGTTGATCGCACCACTGTTGTACATTATGGTGAAAAACTTTATATTCAACCCACTTGTCCCCCAGGTCATCAATAAAATCAGCCTCTGTTCCTGTCTCATTGTGGCTTAGCTTTCTTCTGCGAACATATGAGTTTCTAAACACAGGCTCCAGCCCAGAACTAGTTTGAGACATTATAGAAACAGAACCAGTGGGAGCGTTAGTTAATATTGAAATGTTTCTTCGTCCACTATGAGCCATTAAAAGCTGAATTTCTTCCGGCAAGGACTTAATGAAAGCGTTTTCTTTTTCCGCTTCCCAGTCAAACACAGCGAACGGACCTCTTTCCTCGGCTAATCTAGCACTTTCAGTGTATGCGCTGGTTTTTAAAGTCCCGTATATCTTGTCGATAACCTTGACTGCTTTATCTGAATCGTAAGCCAAGTTCAGGCAAGCCAAAGCATCAGCCAGACCATGGGTGCCCAGACCAGTACGACGACCACCAATACAAGCATCTAAAAGCTTACCCCACAGAACTCTTTCGTCTAATGTATCACAAACATTCATGATGTTATGAAGCTTTTCTATCTCTAGCTCAACTAAATCATCAGAGAGTCTCATTGCACTTGTCACAACCGAATCAAACTTTTCAAAATCAAATTTGGCATTGTGTTTGAAAGGATTAGTGACAAAGTTTTTAAGATTAATTGACACTAGTCTGCAGCTATCATGTGCAGACAAGGGAATTTCACCACACGGGTTTGTAGTTAAGGTTTTAAACCCTGCACTGGCATATGACTCGGCGGGCAAGTTTTTAGTTATGTTATCCCACATAAGCAACCCAGGCTCTGCAGTCTTGGTAGCAGACTCGATAATCAAATCCCACAATTCTTTCGCATTGATATCAGTAGAGTATTTTGGATCGTCAGAATCAACAGGAAACTTTAAAGTAAAAGATTCATTGTTTTCGACCGCTTGCATAAAACTGTCGCTGATCTTAATTGATACGTTTGCACCGGTAACCTTAGTAAGATCGTGTTTCATGGTTACAAACTTTTCAATATCTGGATGTCTTACATCCATGGTGATCATCAAGGCGCCTCGACGGCCGTTTTGGCCAATCATGCGGCACACATATGAATAAAAATCAGCGAAGCTCCAAGCACCAGTAGTTGTACCTGCAGAATTATTGACTGGCGTGCCTTCAGGTCGAAGTTGACTTACATCTATGCCAACACCGCAGCGCCTCTTAAATAAATTAGCCAAATCTTTACCAGAGTCAACAATAGAGGATATATTATCGTCGGGCGATGACACAACAACACAATTGGATAAAGAGACATTCACATAATTATTGCCTATACCCATCATTGGGGAGCCTTGAGGCACAACATATTTAAAATTTGAAATCAAATCATATATCTGCTCTTCACTTAGCGCCCTACTGCCGCCGAATTTAGATTCAATTCTCGCAAATTCTGATGCGATTCTGTGGTGCATATCATCTGGAGTCTTCTCTACGAATGCACCAGTGCTGTTTTTCAAAGCATACTTAGTCATCCATACATTAGATGCTAATGTATCTCCATCGAAATATTTTAATGTTTCTTGTTCTACTGTCTGATCATCATATTCTGCCATTTGTATCTCTCTTACTATTTTTGAAATTTTTATACTTTTCTCTTAATGTGTCGGCTTGCTGTTTAGCAGTTTTAGCCATCATTTGATCGGGCGTGTCACCGGTCGATGGTAATACCCTGATATTTACAGTCGAAGTATCCATGTGTAACGGGTATACAAGCCCGTCTGGGCCGTTCCGGTTTTTTGCGACGAATAGTCTTCCTGTATTGGCACTTTTATCCTCTGCGGTTCTTGAAACGGAAAAGATAAAATCTGCCACAAAACATTTATTAAACGCTTCGCTAATTGATTCCATTGTAATAACTTCTGCATTGAGTCCTGACCTATTTGTTTGTGAGGCTGTCCAAATCGGACACTCATATTGTTGAGCTATTGCCCTTAGCTCTTCATATATAGACTCCAAATTCATTCTTTTCTCTTTATATACTGTTGTTGCTTTTAATAAGTCGCCATAATCAACGATGATCATGTCGGGGTTGATATCTCTTTGTTTTAGTTTTTCTAAATGATTTCTAATAGTTTGTGATGAGGCCGTTTTGGTTGGATACTCTTTAACAATTAATGAGCCTTCAATCTCTTGCAAAGTATCATAAATCATTTCTTTAAAAGAAAAAAGATCATTCAATGGCACCCCAGTTATACAGCTATCATATCTCGATCCGATAGTGGTATCAGCCAACTCTAATGTATAGTGTACTACAGTTTTTCCTGCTTTTACAGCCATGGCGCCCAAATGAACCAATACCATCGATTTACCGGCACCTGTGGGTGCGATTACAACGCCAAGCTCGCCTTTGCCTAGGCCATCTTTACACAGAGTATCAATTTCTTTCCACCCAGTTGTAATTGGGTTACGAGCTTTAATTTGAAACCGTTGTTCAAAGTCCTTCAAATAATCATATCCGTAATCATTATCCATTCCCAATTTTAGAGCATTGTTTATTTCATTGGCAATCTCATCATATGATGAATCTTTTAGTAATTTAACAGATCGTAAGATTGCTTTTTTTAGAACTTGCTTTTTGCAAAAATCCAGCGCGGTTTCTTTAATATATTCAGTGCCCTCAACATCTTGATTAAATATTCTTACAAAATAATCCCTTACTTGTTTTTTGGTAGCTTCATTTTCATCATCCAAATCAGAACGCAAGATAGTCGTCATGATTTTATATGTTGGATGAACCGCGTACTTTTCTTTATAATCAAATATCTTTTTTATAAAGACCTGAAGATATCCAAGCTCTAAAAAATTAATATCTAAAATTTCAGACATCTGATCGCAAAACGGTCTATCCTGCAAGATCAGTTGGCACATGCCCTCTTGAAAATTCTTGCCGTATCGACTAAAGCTAGCCTGTTCTTTCATGTAACCCTCAAATAATAATATATTCTATTAAACTCAAAATGTCAAATACATTTTTTAAATATTTGGTTTGCCAAGAAGTATCTTCATATACTGCTTGCCGCCAATGGTTCGTATGTACCAGCCATCGTAGCCAGGATATTCCCCGTCTGGGTGAGGGCCAACCCATTTCAGCTCTTTATTTAATACTTTTTTAACAGTTTCTTCATCGTTTACAGATTCAATATTATGCTTTGTAATCATAATATGGGCAATACCATGTGACATTTCAGCGTAATATCCTTGTGTCTTTAGCATGTCTGCTGTTTTATCAATATACGCATCTTTAGCAGGTCTTGTGCCATCGTGACCGGAAACTGCTAATTTATTTCCGGCTGACTTAGTAGCTGCAACTCTGAGTGCGTCGGGGTCAGGATCATTGTCTAAATCAACAGCTGTCCATTGATCATATTTACCGGGAATATCTTTTGGTCCTTTGATCTTTGCATGGCCGCCGATTTTTGCATATGCGGTTGCAATTAGTTCATACAATTCATCAGTCAGATCAAATTCATCTGGATCGTGCTCCAAGTCAGAAGTTGGAATGTCAGTCCATTGGCCTTTACTTGCACCATAATCTTTAAATGTTTTTTCAGATAGAAATTTTCTAAATTTTGATTCGTATTCTTCCACCACCGTTCTCCATAGACATTAACTCATCATAAGATGCATTTTTTAAGTCTGATAATTTTCCTAGGTATCCGCTGCGGCGCAAAACTTTAAATGCTAAATTTTCAACAGAGTATGCGCCGGCATTCTCTAGTCCTGTTTGTCTGAACTTTTTAATTTTAGCTTTTAATGCCAGTGATTTGCTGAGCGCCATGTCATAATCTTCTAACTCAAATTTTTGTTCAATATCATCGATCTGATGCATCAACGCTACAGCTTTGGTTTGCACACAATGTTCGCAAAATGATTCAGCTTTGTGAACAGGCTCAGTTTTCCATTCGTCATACTGAATTGAATATATTCCAGTGGACATGTGGTCTTCGGATTCATCTTCAACATAAACTTCTACTTCAAAGCCATATATTTTAATGTCATGTGTGTCGTTCCACACAATCCTTTTTGCAGTAACATAATCTTTGACTAGTTCGGAATTGTCGTCTATATCCTCATAGTTAACAATAATATGCAAATCAATGTCTGAAAATTTAGACCAATTGTAGTTTGCTAACGAGCCTGTCATAGTGATATCAAGAATCTGGTCAGACTCAATACCAAGCTCATCCATAAATTCTCGCGCTATATTAAGAAGTCTTTTTCTAATTCTTGGATTTAATTTTTTTTGCTCATCCCAGAACTTAGGATGCAAGTCATCTTGAATCTTAAAGCTAGAAAGATCTACATCTTCAGCTTTGGCTAATTCAGATAAGTATGTTTTCCATTTTTGTGTGTGCATATTAATAATTAGTTGTTATTACCTGTTCTCAACCACTATTCTTTTCATAGATGCAAATAATTCTGTAAAATCCACAGAACCAAATCCATCTTGAATCATCATTTTTTTAACCTCTGTTACATTCATCTCATGTACAAAATTTTCAACAGCATATTTTAGTTTTGTTTTGCCCTGGACTGAAATAGAGGGAGAATATAGTTGCATCATTTTATAGTTGTGTTCAACGAGATCTCTGTTTTCAACAATTTTAGTGTAGGCTTTAACATTGCTTTCTACGGTAGAGCAATATTCTACGACATCATCAATCGTGTAGAACTTATCCTCAGCTAAAAAAGGCAATCTTTTCGCCACCGTAGGTAGTCCAATTCCACCAACACCACCAAGATTATCGGACTTATCCCCACAAATCGCTCTCGCAAGTGCAAAGTTTTGTGGATGTATCCCATATGTCTCAACAACTCTTTTTGAGTTTAGGATTTTTTTCTGAATTGGTCTGTACAGCACTGTATTATCATTGCATAATTGAATGAAATCTTTGTCGGATGATACAATCACCTTTTGCCAGTCTTGATATTTACTCATAGAGCATACATATCCAATGACATCATCTGCCTCAACTTGTGGCAACATGAGTTGGATTACGCCAATATTATTTAAATGCTCTATCAATCTTGTTTGTTGCCAGATTTTGTTTGCTATTTCTTCGTTTTCAGACAGGTTTCTAATGTCGCGATTTAAACGTATGGGCTTTCGACCTTGCTTATAATTTTTATCAGATGACTTACGTTTTGTAGAACCACCTTCACCATCCCAACAAATAATAACCTCATCAGGCTTTGTTTCTCTCAAAAGCTTTTGCAATATTTTTAAGAAACCCTTCATGCCTCCAATGGGCTGACCATTTGTGGACAGGCTGGGGTCTACAATGTACGCTCTAAAATACATATTCAGAGCATCAATAACCAATAATCTTTTCTGTTTACTCACTTTTTCCCTCGGACAATAATACTAATTCTTTCTCATCACAAAATTCTTTTGTAACATGGTTATTCCATCTAATTTGATAACATGTTTCTGTTTTTACATCACCTTCTTTGTCATACTGGTGGCTGTGTACTACGTCAATGACGATACCTTTAAACGTCTGATCCCATGCCCATGCAACATATGATCCTAGTAAAATTTTACTCATCTTCCTCTCTATCAACGGGTGATAACAAATCTAATTCTCTTTCCCAAAATCCACATGTTCCATAGCCAGGTATGTAAATCCAGACTTCGGCGTAAGGTAGTGGTTTATAACCATCATACCCGTAACCAAAATCATAGTCAAGTATAAAATCATCATCATGATCAATTTCTTTAACAACTATTTTTACAACAAAACCAAGCCCTTCTTTTTCAGGCCCTGGCCATGGTGGTGAGGGCAAATACTTGTCATAGAATTGATAACGTACTAAATCTCCAATTTTAAACTTCATATAATAAATTAGAGTTTATATACGTTAATTTCCTCTATTTTTCAATTTACCCACTTAGATTTATCGACGTGCAGGACGGCGTGCGGGATTTGATCGTGTAACCCAGCGGCCTGGAACCCAGTGTCGATTTGGTCCTCGGCCGGCATAATGCCCAGGCACCCAAACCCTGTTCGCATGTGGACTAGCAGCGGGGCCATTAGGATACGCGCGTGGGTTTGTTACTTGTACAGGCGGCCTATATGCCCAATGACCTCGGACTAAAATACCATGGTTATTATACCTAGCTGGCACCCAGACGTAATACATACCGGGTCGGGCATTACGATTGTAGATATCTACTTGAGCGCTATAAGTCACCGATGTTGCAACATGCCCATGATTTGTGTGTGCATGCGAATGTGCTACACACCCTACAGAAGCAAGTGCCACCAAGGCTAGTGTTACGAACTTTGTCATTGTTTTCTCCTTATGAAAAAGTTAATTTTTTATTACTTTATACATTATAACTAGTATTTTTTTATATGTCAAGATAAAAAAAATAATTTTTAAATATATACTAATGTGTGTGTGGAGGAATTATGAGCAATGATTGCGCTATTCTGGGTTTTTCTCATGCTGTTCCCAGGCGATGTTCAAAAAGCAAGAGCGGATAGTGCTGTAGAGCGCTGCCAAGTGACTAGTTGTACATGTAGTGTGCGGCAAGGACAAAGACCAGTTGCGGAAGTCAATACAAGGACAGTTAATAGAAGGCATGCCGTTTATTTTCGCGAGGACGAATTTAGTCTTTTAGAGTCACAAAGTAGTTCGTTAAATATAACGTTTAGAAGCTTTGGTCAACAGAGGAGTCGTATTACCCTAATTGGGTACACTGATGGCTGTGGAGGTTCTGCATATAATCGTAGGCTAGCCGCACAAAGAGTACAAAATGTAAAGCGAGCCATACAAACACACGTTCCAAATGCCAGTTTTAATATAGTGATCCATGGTGAGCAAGTCAGCCACCATTCCGCAGAAGCCAGACGGGTCGATGTCGTTATTCATACTGAAGACTCCTTTACAACTAGAATAGATAGAATCCCGGCCGACGTTTATCTAATTGACGGCTCGGGATCCATGTGGTCTGGTTGGAGACGTTGGACAAGTTTGACAAACGCCTCGTTCAAACCAGGGAGTAGAATCTATGTGTCTATGATGCGCGGTTGTCATAGCGGTATGTCATTGGACTCCATACGGCCACAAGGAGGAACAGAAATTTGGTATTCTTACTACTGGGTTTTACAGCAGATGAGGGAAAACCAAACGTTATTAATTATATCTGATTTTAATTCTAACGTTGCTCTTACAAGAAGAGAGTCGGATATAATATCTGCACTTGCTAGAAGAAAAAATATAAATGTAATAACATTGCGCCCTTAATTATTCGTCATCCCCATAAACCTCAGACGCATCAGCAGTTCTGTTATCGAACTTCATGATCACTTCTTCTTCCATAATCTCTAAAACATTACTTCGAAAGTTTTCGTCTGCGAGTCGTTCGACCCATTTGCTGGCTTGGAACTTTGCTCCAATCGTGTTACCATCCTTGTCAAGAAGCTCATACCAAGCGCCCGATCTTTTAAGGCGCGGCGAACCTCCGATAGCATCAAACCAACTCTCTTCATCCTGTACACCAATTTCTTCTCCCCATAAAATTCTAAAATTACACAGCCTGCCTTGCGTTCCAAAACGGGACTTTTCAAGTTTAACTTTAACCTCAGAACCGATTCTGAAGCCTTTGTCATCAAGCACATAGCTCGCCTTTGCTTTTCGACCAGTTAACCAAATTCGAAGAGAATAAGCATAAATCATAGCCTTCCCTCCAGGCGTCATATACGGCGTTGTAAGCGCTTCTGACGGAGATCGAGTAATGTTAGTCTTAAGCTGATTAAGGACAAGGAACGTGCTCTGAGAGTTCGCTATGGGCACTGTAAGCTTAGACATACCCTTTGCTAAGATTCTTGCCTTGACTGCCATCGATGAGAGCGGATTAAAGTCACCCTCAACATCAGATACCGATGGGGTCAATGCTAATGAGTCCCAGATAAATAACATTCGATTGTCATTTGAGCCAAGCAGTTCTTCAATAGTTTCTAATACAAACTCAACTGATGTAGCCTGGACATATAAAAGGCTATTTAGATCACAGCCTGCTCTTTCCAAGAATGCTGGGTCGATAGCAGACTCAGAATCAAAGTAGATTACGTCAATGCCCATTTTCTGTGCGTTTGCAGCGATTTGCGCAGCCATGTAGCTTTTGCCTGTTGCTTCAAGCCCAGCAATTTCTACCACTTTGCCAACAGGGATACCAGCTAATTGTCCTCGGCATATAATTGAATCTAGCCAACGAGAGCCGGTTGCAATCCAGTCACGAACCTCAGTAGGATTATCCTCTCTCAAATCGTGGGCTACATTGAGGCCGGCCCTTTTATTAATTAAATCTCGCATTTCTGTGATAGACAGTTTGCCAGCCATGTTTTTATTTTTCCTCGCCATCATTATCTCCCTCTAAAATGATCTTCATGTTTACAGCCACTACAATTCTTTCTTTATCCTCGCCCAAATATGGCTCTGCACTGTGCAGCAGATAAGATGGGAAGACAACCAACAAACCCTCATGTGGCGTTTGGTGATATTGGTTGCTTTTGAAACAGTCTGTGCCGGGATCAGAGTAGTGGAAGCTAAAAGGTTTTAAAAATACATTTTTTCCACCCTTGTCTTTTTCGCCACCATCAACATAATATATACCACACCAAGAACAATTGCCATGGCTATGAGTCCCGTGAGCGCCTGCATGTCTTGTGACATGATACCAAGATTCGTTAATCTCAAGAGTCGGTGTAGGGGCGCCCTCTTTCATGTACTTACTAATCCACTGTTTTTCATTTAGACTAGAAATCACCTGCATAGAAGACTCCATAATAAAATTAGCAAGAGATGCTACATATGGATCGTCATCTTTTAAAAAATCAAATTTACTTTCAGATAAATTATTTTTTATATTTGGAGCAACTGTGCTTTCGATTGCAGTAGTTTGTTCTTTCTCCAGTGAAAGAATGCGCTCTGCCAACCCAGACTTGATAAATTCGTGATCGGGATTTTGAATAAAAAATATTGGCGTCTCCCATAGCTTTACCATGCCGGCTTTAGCCATTCTTTGTTTTTGCATTTATGCCTCTATAGTTTTGTAAAATGTGAGACACCTGTTCCCCGTGCCTCCCTGCGGGGATAAACAAAACACACCATAGTATCTGTTTATCAGCCCTATTCTACTAGGCTCCCATTAGTTCCTCAAACGCTTGCTCTACGTTGGAAGCGGAGTCTGACTGGGTATACTTGACGGTTTCTGAAGAGCTATCTTCTGCGTCAGCATCTTCGCCGTTCAAATAAGACTCAAGAATAGTCTCAACCTGTGCTGAGGTTTGACGTTCGAACAACCCATCAAAGCTAGGAATATTTTCCAATAGCTCAGCGCACTTATCTGAACCTCCAACAGCATCATCGCAAAGTGGCGAAGTACGTCGGCGCGGTTGAATCTTGGTTTGCGGGAAGGAAGCTCCAGCCGGCTTACCATAGATAATATTAAGGTCAGTGCCCTCATCGGTGTCTGTAATATCACCATAATCAGGGTTAAGAACAAGGTTAAGCAGACTCTCATAAGCCATCTTACCATAGCCCCAGATACGGACACCAGACTCCTCTTCGCCACGGACAAGAACCGGGCTAAAAAAGCGCTGACGAGCAAACAGACCCTTCGCCTGCTTAATGCTGTCTGGGGTTCCTTCGCGATAGAGACTACTAGCGAAATCGCAAATAGAGCAGCTATCTCCAAAGTTCTTCTTAGGGCACAAGACTGACTTGCGTTGTCCATTTACCTCTAAATAATGAAAGTGAAAATCCTTGAAAGGATCTCCGTCTGCGGTGGGAACAATACGAAGTGTTTGTTCCCCGTCCTTGGGGCGCCAAAAGTTAGACTTCTTATCGCCACCTCGGTTTTGTAGTGTATCGAGCTTAGCTCGCATCTTTTTTAGGTCAATTGCCATTTTTTTCTCCTTATAGCTTATTGGCTTATAGTCAAGACGACAAATGTCTCGTCTTGCTAGTCTTTATTAATATATCGTATAATTGTTATCGTGTCAAGTATTTTTTTAATTTTTTAATCTGTCTGGCTTTTGGAATACAAAACTATCACCTACACAGACGCAGGCTCCGTTTTCAGATACATAATCATATTCACCTTGCATGACCCAGCAGCCAGTCTCGCATTGGCCAACTCTGCGGCCTTCTTCATAGGCGTATCCATAATAATGATATAGGCCATATACCAATCCTGCTAGCCCTGCTGTCAAGGCCAACAATCTCCATCTATTGCTAATAAAATCTTGGACGGCTCCAACTGCTTTCTTTGCCAAGTCCCATAGAACTAAGGGGCTGGCAATAGCCACTCCGAAAACGGCAGCAATTGCACCGGTAATTTTATTCCATAACTCATTAAAAAATGTCATCAATTTCTGTTTCATCAATATCTCCTCTAGTTGTAGACCAATTAAAGATTCTAAATTCTGATTGGTCGGTGTCCCAGACAAGCTCTAATCCCTCTTTGAGAGTGCGCTTGGCACCAGTATTTTTAACTTTACTGGTAATAAACTTTTCTGGTAGGTCTTGAAGTCGAACAAACTTCATTGTTCTTTCTTCGCCATTTTTCTTTATAAATGTTCCAATATATGCTTTCATGGTATCTCCTGTTGTTGTTTTAGTTCGTCTGTTTGTATGAAAGATGTATTCGCAATTATATAAGCAAAATTATTTTCATACTTTGTTGAATGAATACTGTAGTTGACCGCTAGTTTTTCTTTTTTTACTTTTTCCTTTGCTTGGGACGTAATCTTTTTAAACAGCGAGCCATCATTCTCTAAGGTATCTTCGTTCAAAGCATAAATATAATATTTCTCCTTAATTAGTTTCAAGGGGAAAAATAACTGATCTTCTTGCTTGTCAATATTAAACAAACCAAATGTTCCAATATTTGAAAAATCATCACATGCGGTCTTATGTTTATGAATAGGCTTACTATGATTATACACATTAATCATGTGCATAGTGTGTACTATTAATTCGTTTATTTTATCATAATAATGAACGATTGGTATGTCACCAATAATATCGCCAACGACAGTGTTGTTAACAATATAAAGTTTATTAAACACGGCTGATCTTGTATATTCTTGAAAAACACCAAAAGCCATTCTTTCTAACATATTTGCGGTACCGGATAAAATACTGGTGTCGGGCTGTATATATAGAATATCAACATTACAACTTTGCAATGCCTCTAAAACTCTAAGCGAGCAAGCTGAAATATTTCCAGAGCCAGCAACAATAAATAACACATCTCCACTTACATTTTTGAAAAATGTTTTCATAGAGGGGCATTTAGTTTCGTATTGTTCAGGAGATTTTTGTGCTGGCATCGCATAAATCCCGTCTTTCTTATAGCCCTTGAGTTCAACATCAATTTTGTATATATTATATTGCGGGTATTGTGCAAACTTGTCAGCGATGGCACAACCTGCATTTCCTAATCCTATAATATTCATAAGTTTAACCTCTTCATGTCTCCAAAGTTTTTCCCGGCACTGACATTGACTCTAAATTTTCCTAATTCAGTGTCTGCAAATATATTAATTAATTCTGGGATGAGGTATCGCTCTGAGTCTGGGATGTCGAGGATGATTGAATCATGTAGTGTAAATGCGACTCTTGTTCTAAAATCAGAGACTCTGCTGTGGAGCTTGATGAGTTGCCTATTGACGTTATCGACACAACTACTTTGAATAATATAAGAGAGAGCATGATGATTATCACTAGGTATAGATCGTCCGAATCGTGTTGTGACATGTGTGCCGGTCCAATACTCGCTAATAATTCTCTCTCTTTGGTACGTTTGTCTAAGTATTTCTTTAGCATCTGTAGTAGATAGGCGCTTACTTTCTTTTTCGGACCCATAAAGCCAAGCGAAAATTCTTGTCTTAGCTTCGTCTCTTGTGATGTTTTCTTTGAACACGTTTTTTATGTTCCACTCATGAATATCTTCTTGCGGCTGGGCCTGTTCCGATAGGGCCAACATGGTTCTTAATTCTGCTGCGTTGAAATCTAACTCCACAAACCAGTCATTGCTAGGGCTCAAGACAGAACGATGGTCTTTGTCGAGGGTCAATATTGGAAAGGCGTCTTTCCTAGTTGTCAGTCGGCCTGTTTTGGTTCCAAAAATATTGTACTTAATATACGGCTCAATGGTTTTCACTTTTTTCATAAACTGACGGGTTTT
>MDSZ01119758.1_pt1 | contig 20876 bp, 16 predicted proteins | sample 811201 | NCBI WGS metagenome assembly MDSZ01 (sample SAMN05326647, study PRJNA326480) | marine metagenome | isolation source: seawater | place: Indian Ocean: North | collected 2010 | reverse complement strand
TGCCTCGTTGGTCAATGGCTACTTCCGAGTCGTAATAAACGTGCGGATTGCTCCGCGATTAGAGTAGAGATAATTAATGCCGGTGTAAACCGTAAAGAATGTTGTAATCAGAGCTACATACCAAACAATGTCGTATCGGTCAATGAACTGGAGAAATGTTTCTGAACTGATAAACTTGATCGTTTTAAGACTCAATACAGTGAGAATTACCAAAATGGCTGTAATTTGTGCAGCTGTCTTCAACTTGGCAACTTTGCTTGTAACCATACTGATACCATATCTCAGGAATGTCATCCGCAAACCGGTGACAAACAAATCCCTAAAAACGATAAGGACTACCATCCAGTATGGAATCTTATCCATAATGGCAAAAGAGATGAAAGCTGATGACACGAGGATTTTATCGGCCAAAGGATCCAGGAACTCGCCGGCTTTTGTTTCCAAACCTCGCTTACGGGCAATTCTGCCATCGTAGGCATCGGTAATGCCGGCAATAATAAAAATGATCAAAGCCGCCGGCTTGGACCATTCAGCCTCCATGAAAAGAAAGATAATAAATATAGGCGTGAGAACAATACGCCCTATAGTGAGAATATTCGGTAGCATATCCATGTTAATTCTCATAGTGAAACCCTCCCCTCCAAAGCGCTCACGATTGTTGCTTCGTCTGAGTATTCCAAGTCGCCGCCCATGGGAATTCCCCGGGCAAGCCTGCTTACTTTCACACCTTTCGGTTTTAATATCTTAGCCAAATATAGAGCTGTAGTCTCACCTTGTGCACTGGGATTTGTAGCGATTAAAACCTCTTTCACTCCTTCGAGACGCTCAAGAAGTGAATCTACGTGGAGATCATCGGGTCCTATGCCGTCAAGCGGAGAGATAACTCCACCCAAAACATGATACTTTCCCCTGAATTCGCTGGTCTTTTCTAACGAGAGCAGGTCGGTGGCATCTTCAACAACACATAAAATAGTTTCGTCCCGCTTAGGATCAGTACAGATGCCGCAGGGCGAAGTCTCAGAAATGTTGTGACACAATGGACACGCATGAACCCGGTCTTTCATTTCCAGAATTGATTTTGCAAGAGATACAGCTAATTGCCGTTCGGTTTTGAGCAAGAAAAACGCCATTCTCTGGGCGGTCTTTTTGCCAATCCCGGGAAACCGGGAGAATCCTTCAATGAGATGGTTTACCGAATCGGGAAGAGCTCTCATTTCATTCCGGGAATGTTAAGGTTTCCGAGTGCTCCCATCATACCTCCGGACACTTCATTCATCCGTTTCTGGGATTCCTCGCCAGCTTTCCTATTGGCTTGATTCACAGCCGCCACTATCAGATCTTCTACCAGTTCCACATCTTCCTTCAGTATCTCCGGTTCGATCTTAACGGAAAGTAACTCTTGCTTACCATTGACACGGGCGATAACCATTCCTCCTCCCGCCTGACCTTCCATTTCGATAGATTCAAGTTCCTTCTGTGTACTTTCTAGACGTTCCTGAACCTGCTTGGCCTGTTTCAGCATATTTGAAAAATTTCCTTTTGAGATCATTCTTTGTTCTCCTAATAAATATTACTTTATGATTTCTCCACCAAACAGATCAACCATTCGCTCTGTCACTGGATGTTTGGTGATATCTTCTTGCTCCGAGTCTTTTTTCTCACTTACGATAAAATTCATTCGCAAATTAACACCAAGTTCTTTTTCAAATGTTATTTCAATCTTTCGAGAGTTCTTTTTCAACACATCAGTCTGAAACCGATACTTTCTTGGGATTGTAATAACTAACTTTTTTCCCTTCAATGTAGTTGGTTTACCGTGAGACAAAAACGTACTTAAAGATGTGCCATTCTCTCCAACTTTAGAAATAAGATAGTCCCATTTTTCTATTACATGATCCAAACTAACAGCGGTATTCTCATCGTCAGTATTCTCTTCAGTTTCTTCTTCGCTTTTGGGATTTTCTTCTGCATTATTGTCTTCTTCAGACTTTTTTTCATTTACTACCGGTGCAGGATCACTTTTTGACTCAACTTTTCCAAAAGTTTGGGAAGGATTAGGATTATTGTCTGAGGAATGTTTTGATACCGAACCAGACAGGCGAGTGATTAACTCATCGAGTGAAACAGATGGATCCAGTTCTACCAACTTCAGCATGACAGTCTCTAGATAGATTCTCTGCTGTTGCACCAGCTTTAAATTTCGCTCCATTTCTACCAATTGGTCATTGTAGCGAAGCAGGTCTCGGCTGTGCCAGTTGGGAGCTTCCTCACTATATTTTTTCTGCAAATCGGTGCTTAGTTCTAACAATTCAGAGCTACTGTCCGTACAGCTGATGAGAAGATTTAGGAAATGCCTACTCAATCCAGAGACGAATTCGGAGACAGAATATCCTTGAGTAAACACTTTGTGAAGAAGTTCCAACAGTTTGACACGGTTTCTCTCCCGGATTACATTTCCAATCTGGAAATACAGTTCGCTTGGGATAATCCCCAAAAGAGAAAGTGTCTGTTCGATTTCAATCTTACTGCCCGCGAAGGCGATAATCTGATCCAGCATACTTAGAGCATCCCGCATAGATCCGTCAGCTTGAGATGCGATTGTTTGTTTGCTCTTTTCATCAATCTCAATCTTCTCAGCTTGAAGCACATTATCCAACCCCTTGATAATATCATCTATAGACATTCGATGAAAATCGTGCCGCTGGCACCGAGATAGAATGGTGGGGGTTATTTTATTGGGTTCAGTGGTAGCAAAGATAAATTTGATGTGTGGCGGCGGCTCTTCCAACGTTTTGAGCAGTGCATTGAATGCCGGAGTGGTAAGCATGTGCACTTCATCAATGATGAAAACCTTATACTTTGCATTAATAGGCGGGTACTTCACCACTTCCCGAAGATTTCGAATTTCATCAATTCCGCGATTTGAAGCTCCATCAATTTCAAGAACATCCATTGATCTGGAAGTGGATATTTCTGTGCAATTTCGGCATTCACCGCAGGGAGTTCCATCACTGTTTTCCAAACAATTAAGCGCTTTTGCTAAAATACGGGCAGTTGTGGTTTTACCTACACCACGAGGACCCGAAAAAAGATATGCATGCGATATTCTATCTCGAGCGAACGCATTCTTTAAGGTCTGGACGATGTGATCCTGTCCGATCACTTCGTCGAATGTTTCGGGTCTATATTTTCTGGCTAGAACTTGATAAGACATCTGTTTTTCAGCTCTTTACTATTTTAAAAGAGTTAAAGAGCAAAGGTAAAATAACTTTAATTAGATCATGAAACAAACCATTCACCCATCATTTTTACTAGATTCACTTTTTAACATGAAATATATTGGTCGTGCACCGCAGATCGGAGCTTACGGAACATGAAGAACATCAGCAGCCAGCTCCACTTCAGCTTACCATCGGCACACAAGAAAACATACCTACCGCTGCTCCCTTCCGGGTCTGACGGGGTTTGGCAGTATCACGTTGCGATGGACTAAAGTTTCAACACCGCTTACTGGCGAATCCATGCACAGCAAGAGCCTCTCAACGGCATCGGTCCTGCTATAGCGGATTGCAGGTTACAGGGCACCGCTGGCTCCCCACCTAGCACGACCAAACTTTCAAAAATCTGTGGAGCCGAAGGGGATCGAACCCTCGACCTCAGCATTGCGAACGCTGCGCTCTCCCAACTGAGCTACGGCCCCCAGATCAAAGAACCAATATTTATGAGTCAAGTTCCAAGTCTAGATTATCATTAAATATACTCTCATCTCGTCAGAGTTGGAACAATGATGTTCACTACATTAATATTCATGGTAGAACCTACATATAAGAGTATTGCTGTTTGCCTATTTACAATGCCTGTCGTAAAATGTCCGCCGTAATTCTTTAACGACAAAAACAATCTGGAGAATATATTGACTGAACAACTTACTCATTGGACAGAAACATTCAGCGGATGGATCAGTTTTCCGCTCATATTCATGCTTTTGAGTGCTGGCATTTTTGTCACTGTCAGTCTCCGTTGGATTCAATTCAGAAAACTCAAACACAGCTTTGATGTTGTAAGCGGGAAATATGATGATCCAGATGATGAGGGTGATGTAACGCATTTTCAGGCACTTTCAGCTGCCCTTTCTGCCACGATTGGTATAGGCAATATCGCCGGTGTAGCCTTGGCAGTCAGATTGGGTGGGCCAGGCGCTCTATTTTGGATGTGGATTACAGCTCTTTTTGGAATGGCATTAAAGTACGCCGAATGCTCACTTTCGCACTATTACCGGGTTATTAACGAGGATGGATCGGCCTCTGGCGGACCGATGTATTATATCCAACGCGGTCTGGGAGAAAAATGGAAACCCCTTGCCGTAGCCTTTGCATCCTTTGCAGTAATTTGTTCATTCTGCACAGGTAATATGAATCAGGCGAATACGATTGGACAAACATTTGCCAATCATCATGAAGTTAAGCTGTTAAAGTACAAAGTGGATTCTCTTGAAGTAGGTCACCATTTTTACCGCGACGTATACGATAGTAAAACTGGTCAAATAATGTTTGAAACCGCCGAACATACTATAACCGAAAAAGATATCGTTTTATTCAAGAAAAAATCCGTCACTTCTTTGACTGAACTAAACACAGATGAACTTATTGGATCGGAGTTGTTCAAAAAACTGACTGCAAATAAGGGAAATACTATTTTCTTCTCTGAAGGACACATTATTGAAGAATCTAATATTCCTGCTATCATCAAAGGAGATTTCAAGACAGTTTCCATCAAAAAGGTCGGAATACCAGAATGGATGAGCGGTCTTATTATCGCTTCACTTGTCGGACTGGTTATCATTGGCGGCATCAAACGTATTGCTGCAGTTGCCAGTCGCTTGGTACCGACAATGGCTGCTATCTATGTTATAAGTGCAGTAATGGTTCTTTTCTTTAACTACGATTCTATTCTGCCCAGTATCAAACTCATTATTACACAAGCGTTCAATCCAGAAGCTAAATGGGGCGGAGTTCTAGTTGTTATGATGTGGGGCATTCGCCGTGGATTGTATTCGAATGAGGCTGGTCAAGGCTCGGCTCCCATCGCCCATGCAGCTGCAAAAACGAAGGAATCCATTCGAGAAGGAGCTGTAGCTCTTATGGGACCTTTCATTGATACCCTTGTCGTATGCACAATGACTGGACTTGTGATTCTCACAACAGGTGTTTTGGATTCAACTGATTTAACCGGAGCACAACTTACCCGAGAAGCATTTACAATGGGTTTTACATTTGCGCCAGAAATAGGAACTTTCATCGTCAACACTTCAGTTCTGCTCTTCGCATATACAACCATGGTGGCATGGAGCTATTACGGCGACCGGTCCATTGAATATTTGATGGGACCACAGGCAGTCAAACCGTATCGCTGGGTGTATGTTTTCTTCAATTTCCTTGGGGCAATCCTCCCTCTCGCCTTTGTATGGAACTTTGGTGATATTGCCCTTAGTCTTATGACGATTCCAAACCTGATTGCTGTTATTCTGCTTACTGGAACTTTAAAGAAACTAACTAAAGACTATTTTTCTCGGAAGCATCTTACTTTTCAGGAAAAGCTCCTAGCCAAACAGTAAGGCTAATGGACCGAGAACGAAACCCCTTTCTGGAGGTTGCCCTCTCGGCTACCCAAGAAGCTTCTGACTATATTCGGGAACAATCAAAGCTTACTCGTCAAATAGATTTTAAGGGAACCACCGATCTGGTCACTCAAGCCGATCGCGGTTCTGAGGAAATTATCCTCCGGCAGATCGAAGCGGAGTATCCTGAACACAGTATTCTCGCGGAAGAGTCCGACGGCAAGCGGCTGAAATCGCAATTCACATGGATCATTGATCCTCTGGACGGAACCACCAATTTCGTCCACGGCTACCCTTTCTACGCTGTCTCAATCGCACTGTTCAAAGATGAATCACCACTAATCGGAGTTGTGTCTGATGTCTTCCACGAACAGATCTATTCAGCTGTGCTGGGTGAAGGTGCCTATTGTGATGGAGAGAAGATCAGCGTTACCGGTACATCAAAACTGCAGAAAGCACTCCTGGCTACGGGATTTCCTTACATCCACGATGAAATCTGGCAGCGAAACATGGAATATTTCCGTGAATTCACTGACCGCTGTCAAGGCGTTCGAAGAGCCGGAGCGGCTGCCTTGGATCTATGTCATGTAGCCTGCGGCTGGTTGGATGGATTCTGGGAGCACGGTCTTCAGCCGTGGGATTCCGCTGCAGGAATGTTGATTGTGGAAGAAGCGGGCGGAAAAATCACTCGGAACGACGGGAGTCAGTTCTCAATCTTCTATGATAATATCGTAGCCTCAAATGGGATACTTCATGAAGAGATGCTGGCGGTTATCAACAGTTAGATTTTAGAAACAGCGTCACGCAATTCCGGTAGTTTCACTGAGAAAGAATCATTAAACGTATAAATTGGCTTATCTATGACCCTTCCTATAGCAGTGCAGGTTACACCTATTTGCATGCAGAGCCGCTCCAATTCCATGATATTTTCCTCTTTCACTGTGATGATATACAATCCCTGCGTCTCTCCGAACAAAAGCTCATCATTCCGGATTTTACTACTCATGTAAATCCGTGCGCCAATTCCATCGGGTGAAAGAAGAATCATCTGGGCTATGGTTACAGCAAGTCCTCCTAGAGAGACAACAGAAGCAGATGAGATGAGTCCTACCTTCGTACCTGTGATTAGAATCTCACGAATCCGCTGTTCGACGACAAGATCAGAAACCGGTGGAAGTCCTTCTTCTTTGCCATGGATTTCCTTAAGATAAGCGCTTCCGCCCAGCTCCCCGCGGTGATTCCCAAGCATCATGATAAAATCATCTGGGTTGTGTAATAAATGCGTTATTACCTGACTATCTTCCGGCGACTCACCCACTACAGCTACCAAAGGTTCCTCATCTGATGAGATGAACTGGCGACTTATAACCTGGAGTCCTAGATCGGCTGTGGCAAACTGGAAACCTGAAATTGTTTCGCGCAAAGTCCTGATAGAGTCACTATCATGGCCGGAAGCGGGAACAGAGATGACAGCATATCTCGGCTCGACACCTGAAACTGTTAACCTTCGAGCCGCTGAAGCCACTGCAAGAATTGCTCCCTGCCTCGGATCAAGTTTCCAGAACCGTCCACCGGATTGAGCAGTCATTATTTGCAACTTACCATCCTCTAACTGTTCTTGAAGCAGTTGAAACTCCTTTTGCACTTCCGCTGAGGAAAGAAGTGATTTAAGATGACGTTTATAATATCTGGGCTGTTTAAGTGAAGCAACATCAACTGTACTGCTAGTCGAAACTCTTTCCGGTAACACGAGATGGGTTCTGGGTGCTGAGTGAGAAAACATGAGCTCAGCAATTTCTAGACTGCACAGTGAAGTTTTTCCTCGGCGAATATTCAACACTCTATTACTATTTGTTATACCAATCTCTCGGCATGGAATTGAGTGTGATCGAAGAAGTTTTTTTGCTTCGTTCTTGTGGCTTGTGGAGACTACTGCCAGACAACGACCGGGACTTTCTGAAAAGAGTAATTCATCCGGCTTGTTTTTTTGTTTTAGTGCAGGGATTTTTCCTTCTGAAATATCTATTCCTACTCCTAAGTATTCGGCAAGCTCAGCTGAAGAAGCAGCAATTCCGCCCTCCGCAATGTAAGAAAGCGCCAGTAAATACGGTTTTAGAGAAAGTTCTGCTATAGAAAGTGAAAATGCTTCCAGTTCTTTGGGTGCAATTAGATCGGTTCGATCTGTCTCCGCTCCTAAAATAAACAGAACTTGATCCTGTACAATTGCATTTTGAGTTTCCATCGCCTTGTTTTTTTGAGTCCCTGATACAATCGCAACAAAGGTCGGATTGTCTTTAGTCTCCGAAGGAAAATCGAGCCTGTTCGAACTACAAGAAAGCTGTCGGCCAAAAAAGTTTGCACCTTTAGTAGCTTCCTTAGTAATGGAGTTATTCCAACCTGTAACAACAAAATTGACTGCTTCTGGAATAACACTTTTTAGAGCCAATTTCATTACAGCTTCCGCCATAGAGGAATATGCCAGCTTACGAGCACTGTTTTTTGATTGAATGCGACAAGATGATGAAGCGGTCACTAACTGTCCGTATGCTCCTACAGTAGGGTCATCATTCGGCTGAAGAGGCGGAAAAAGTGCCTCGGACATGGCCGTTGAACGAGAGTACAATTCGGCCTTGTTTTTGAGGAAAGCAGTTAAGCGCTCTTCTACAGGACGATTTGAGTTTAATGTGGTCTTTTTTGACATGATGCTATGCTTTAGCGATGGAGAATATAGTACGATTTAGGCGTGAATTAAATAGCCAAGTAATAAATTTCCTGGATTCAGCTTCTTAACTATTCACATCCTTCACAAACTTCCGTGCCACTTTGATAATCTCCTCTGCCAGCTTCTCTCCCACTCCTATTTCTGTAACTATTTTCTCAGCAGAAGCATCTGCTATAGTTTTTACATTCTCGAATCTTGTCAGCAGTTTTTTCCGGCGGGTGGGACCGATTCCGGGGATTCCGTCAAAAATAGATGTAGTGGCTGACTTTTTTCGTCGCTGACGGTGGAAAGTGACTGCAAACCGGTGCGCCTCATCTCGAATACGGCGGAGCAGGAATAGACCGGGAGACGATTTAGGGATATTTTGTGGATCAGAACTACCGGGTATGAACACCTCTTCTAACCGCTTCGCCAGTCCAACGACAGAGATGTAGCTCAACCCCATTTCCTGCAGGGCAGATACCGCCATCCCGAGTTGACCTTTTCCACCATCAATCAGTATAAGATCAGGTAATGCAGCTTGTTCACTCTTCAGCCGGCGGTAGCGCCGCAAGACAACTTCCCGTATCATGGCGAAATCGTCAACTCCTTTCACCGTCTTGATCTTGAATTTACGATACTCACTCTTTTTCGCCACTCCGTCCATGAAACAAACCATTGATCCCACGGGATTGCTCCCCTGAATATTTGAGATGTCGAACGCTTCGATTCGCCGGGGCGGTACTTCCAAGTTCAAATCCGCCTGAAGCTGTTGCACCATATCCGGCACCAGTTCCCGGCGGCGTTCCCGCTTGCGGAGGTTTTCCCCCAGGAGCAGTTCTGCATTTTGCAGAGAGAGTCGGACCAACTTTGCCTTCTCCCCTCGTTGTGGTACGGTGAGGGTCACTTTCTTCCCTTTCTTGTCCGACAGCCACATTGCCAGGGATTCATCCTCTTCCGGTTGCGTCTGCAGTAGAATTTCCTGCGGTAGAAAGTCAGAATCGAGGTAGAACTGTTTCATGAATCCGGCCAAAATATGGCTTAATTCTTGCTCGTTAACACCTGAGAGAAACATCCGCTCCCGCCCGATGATCTTCCCATTACGCAAGCGGATGACAGCGGCGCAAGCGTCCTTCTTCTGTACTGCAATAGAGATAATGTCCTGATCGGCAAAGGAAGCTGAAATTTTCCGCTGTCGCTTGGTAAACGCTTCCACTGCCGTGATCTGGTCCCGGCGGAGGGCTGCCTCTTCGTATTGCTGCTTCCGAGAAGCGTCCGCCATTTCATTACGAAGCTGTTTTACTATTTTGTCAGTCCGACCGTGAAGAAAGCGAATCACCTCTTCGATCATGGTATTGTAATCTTCCTGTGACTGAAACCCTTCGCACGGACCGAGGCACTTCTTGATGTGGTAATCGAGGCAGACAGAAATTTTCTTTTGGGCAATGGTGTCATCATCGATGAGATAGCTGCAGCTACGAATCGGAAAAATTTTGTGGACTACCTTCAGCGACTCCCGGAGATTGTGGACTTCTGTAAAAGGACCAAAGTAGCGGGAGCCGTCGTGGACTACTTTTCGCGTCAGAAGCACTTGCGGAAACGGCTCGCTGGTGATGCGAACGTATGGATACGTTTTATCATCCCGCATAAGGATGTTGTAACGCGGTTCGTGCTCCTTGATCATAGCTGCTTCTGTCAGCAGCGCTTCCGATTCAGAGCGAGTCACCAGCCATTCTAAATCGGTGATCTTCTTTACCATGTTCTGAATCCGCGGTATGGATAGTGAACTCTTCCGAAAGTAGCTCCGCACCCGTGACCGGAGCACCTTCGCCTTTCCCACGTAGAGTACCTTCCCGGATTCATCGTGGAAAAGATAAACCCCGGGCTTGCGGGGGATGGAATTTACCTTCTGACTCAGCTTCATGATAAAGATGAAATTTAGATGAATTTAACTATGAAATAATAGTTTTCGACGGGTAATTAAATATACTGATAGAATAATTAGGGTTGTAAATGTTGACATAACCATGTTATTCTCAGCTTATCAATAATGAAAATCTTGATTGGAATAATTATAAGCTTAGTTTCATTCACGGAGGGATCAGCAGTGGACGAAAAGAGTTACAATAAACTATCACCTGAAGAAGAAAGAGTCATTATTCATAAAGGTACGGAACCGCCGTTCAGTGGTAAATATAACGACTTCTTTGCAAAAGGGACATACCAGTGCAAACAGTGCAGCGCACCGCTTTACAGTTCCAACGATAAGTTTGAGTCGTCTTGCGGCTGGCCCAGCTTTGATAATGAGATCAAAGGAGCTATCAAAAGAGAAACTGATGCTGACGGAATTAGAACCGAAATTTTGTGTGCGAATTGCGGCGGACATCTGGGGCATGTATTCGAGGGGGAAAGATTAACAGACAAAAATGTCAGGCATTGTGTCAATTCCGTCTCAATGCTTTTCATCCCTTATAAAAAATCTGAACTTGCTAAAGCGCACTTTGCCGGAGGGTGTTTTTGGGGCATAGAGCATCTCTTCAAGCAGAAAGAGGGTGTCGTTTCCGCAGTTTCAGGATATATGGGAGGTACAGTTGATAATCCCACTTATGGTGATGTGCTGCAAGAAGATACCGGTCATTTAGAAACTGTGGAAGTGACGTATGATCCGAGCAAAGTGAATTACGAAGATCTTGCGCAATATTTCTTCGAAATTCACGATCCGACACAGGTGAATGGTCAGGGGCCGGACATTGGGGAGCAATATCTCTCTGCTATCTTCTGCAATGATGATGATGAGAAGAACATTGCGCACAAATTAATTAATATCCTAAATGCTAAAGGATATGAGATCGCTACAAAAGTACTTCCCTCCACCCCGTTTTGGAAGGCTGAAGAATACCATCAAAACTACTATAATAAGAACAGACAGAAACCCTACTGTCACGTGTACGAAAACAAGTTTTAATCTTACATCTTTAGATTAAAAAATACTCGATCAAGAATGTAGTAAAAAAGGCAGCTGTGAAGCTGCCTTTTAGTTACTTATTGTTCGATAAAAGTTACTTCTTTTTCTTCCTGCTAAAGAGGCCCTTCTTTTTCTTTGGTTCTTCTTTCTTTTCAGACTTCGGTGCAGCAGCTGGTGCGTCACCTTTCCCTTCAGCTTTCGCCTCAATCCGTTTCTCCCATTCGCTCATTTCCTGTTCCGCTTCGGACGAACCTTCTGCATCTGCTTCCTCAGCCGGTGCCGGGGCAGCAGACGGTTCTTCACCGGCGGCTTCTGCTTCCACAAGTTTCTTCAGCTTTACTTCGCGTTCCTCAGAACTTGATTTTAGTGATTCCAACATTTCTGAAACTTCATCATGAAAGTGAGCAACGGTCTTTTCCATCCTTCCCACAAGCTCTCCCATAAGAGCTTCTCCGTATCCGGGTCCGAGCCCTTCTACCATTTCGTCCATCTTTTCCAAGATGAACTGCTTATGTGCGTCAGTGTTTTGATCTTCGCGGATTTCTTCGTCGGCCATAGTTTTTCTCCTAACCTAATTTATTGAATTTGGTTTCTATTATACTACTCATTTATCTATGGTAATGAATCCAATATTAACCACTCTTTATTTTTAAATTACTCAAGCCCCTCCACCTCTCCTGGTGAGAAGGCGATATGTTCCTTAGGTGACGTCATTAATTCCACAAAGTCGTAAACCGGCATTCCTGCTAAAAATCCAAAGATTGTACCAGAAAAGCGACGGTTCCATGTCTCGTCAAGGGTGGATGAACCAAAAAAGTTTAGCAGTTCTCCGGCCCCTAAACCAAAAATTCCCATAGCAGTGAAAGTTATTACTTTCAGTTTCGTATTTCCTTCTTCTGAAATGGGGCGATAAGTAATTTCCTCAATGTTAGTTAATGGAATTACTTTTTCACCTACGACCTGCTTCAAGCTGAGTTTTTTGTCCGCAAACTCAATATAACGGCCTGTCACGGGAAGCCCATCATAACGCTTTACGGTCGTGAAAGAATTCGGCGGTATGGACTTCAGAATATCATCTACCCGAAGGTATGAAAGTTCATAATGAAACTTTGCCCGCATCTCTTCGGTTATTCCAGGGTGGTCTTTAACTTTATTCCGCATTTGATTAAATTGACTAAAATTGTACTTACGTCTGATGTTCTTTTGTCGATTACGTTCCCGATAGACAATCTTGGAAGAATAACGGTTGATGGAATGCTGAAAAAACTGGGCATTCTCAAAACCGTCAATATCCGGGAAAACACCGAGTATGGCGTTTTCCTCGGCATCCAGAGTAGTGCCTATATTATCACTTAAAGGAATTACTTCCGGCTGGCCTGCCAATAGAAAAGTGGATGAGGTTAATATGAGAACAATTGCTTTCAGACTAAACTCCTTCAAAAAGAGCCAAGACCTCACCTTTATCAGCATGGCGATCCAGCGCTTTTTTTGAAAAGATGAGATCACCATTTCTGATCACCTCAAAAACACCACCACCAGATGGAATCAGCGTCAGCTCCTTGATGTCAGTACCGTACTTATCCAAAAGATCGTTCGCCAGACCGGCGGCTCTGGGAAGGTAGTTTCAAGCAGTACAATATTCTATGGAAACTATCATTCTCCCCCCTGTTATTTCCCAATAAATTGGTAAACCCAAACAACACCGAAGATTATCAGGATACCTGCAAGGAAAAGCAGAAAAATAGCTGCTTTTTCAAATCCTTTTCGGCCGACATCGAATTTTAGTACATCTTTCGTCATCAGAAGTCAAATACAGTCTCAATGTTCAATATGTTGATAATCTCACCCTCCACGTCCTCGGAGATTACTCCATCACCGTCAAGATCTGCATGTAAGCGCCTGTAATCCCAGACTAAGCTAACACCTGTGCTGACCTCGTAACCAATTCGATATCCGAGAATCGTATTCGGAGACGGATTAGCGAAATCAAATGGGTTATCGTCATTATTACGCTGATAGTAAGCATACGCCTGACTTATCTTAGGAATATTATCAGTATTCAGTGCCAGTGCTGAGGTGAAACTGCGAAGTGTATCACCGTTATCACTCGACATATCAGTGTACGAAGCCGAAGCACTGACTAAGTTAAACAGACCCAAACTGGCAGCGCCGTAAAATCCTGATCGTTGACCTTCACTGATATCGAGTACCTGATCTTTTGTAGTTACACTTAAATTACCGGTAGTGTCTTCCGTGATTACAACACGGTCAAGATCATATGCCTGATCAAAGAAACGTGGTGCGTAAAAGTCGCTGTCCATCCGGTATTCAAAGCTGATGTTGATGATCTTAAATATCGTCGCATTAGCGCCAAAAGGTACAAGTCCAATACCACTTTTATCATCCGCAAACTGCAACATATTACCTTCAGCATAGAGGTTTATGCTAAACATCTTCGAACTGAAAACCGGATATCCTGCATCAACTGAAAGTCCTAACACACTTCGCGCGTCAACTTCATCAATATCAAATGGATCGGGTTTTAGAACTGCACCATCGGGATCATTATTCACAATGCTGGTATCCTGACTGTTATCAGTATATCCATCACCATCCTGATCTGGATCAATCTCATCTGCGATACCATCACCATCAGTATCGGTATCATAATCTCCATCCTCCGGGAAGTCATCCAGCAAATCAGGAACACCATCTTCATCAAAATCCTTCAGTCCCGAGTACTGATTGATATCCATGACAATGTTCGCACCAAGAGTTAATTTGCTAAATGGATTGAAGGTAAACCGTCCACCAACAAGGCCACCGCCGCGTCCGAAGTCCTTGAAGTTTGCTACAAAGAGTTCTGTACCAAACTTACCAAACTTCATTCCTCCGTTAAGACCAATCCGGCGGACTTCGGGGAATTCCATAGTGTTTGAATATCCGTAAATGAGACCGCCGTATCCAAGAGTCATATTCTCGAGTGTACCGTAGCGAGCGAAGAACGGATCTCCCTTCGCGCCCCAGCTAACGTAAAGGATCTTATCGAAGAAATCGGTGGGTTCGTCCCATTCATCCTTCCGGATATTTCCCTGAGGGTCAATGTACATGACCAAGTCAAGACCGACACCAAGCTTGCCGAACTTGATTTCTGGACGAAGAGCCAGTTGATTATAGATGACACCGTCAATGGTTACAGAACCGAGGCCAGCACCTAAATTAAACGGACCTTCTTCTTCAGGTTCGGGTGCTTCTTCTTCCTCTTCAACATCTGGTACATCAGTTTCCGGGGTCTCCTCAGGAATCTCTTCTTCAGGAATTTCCTCTTCCGGAACTTCTTCCTCAATCACTTCTTCTTCAACTTCCGGCTCAGGCTCTTCTTCAGTAGATTCTTCCTCTTCTTCCTCTTCCTCTTCCTCGGCTTCTTCCTCAGGTTCTTCTTCTTCATCATCCGGATCGTCAGGTACTTCTTCAGGACTTGCCGGAGATGTAACCAATTGTCCCGTAGCGGTAGAGAGAGTCATCTGTCCAGGTCCTAGGGATTGAAACTGTCCGCTAATTGAATTAAAAACTTCAACATCTCCCTCTAAACCATAAAATTTATCAAATCCCATCTGATTTGAAACCGTCCAGAATTGTGTCCCCTTTACAGATGCTACTGAAACTGGAGTTTCAATTCTGAAATCTTTTCTTTTATCCTTTTTTACATCGGCAAGAACCTTTCCAAACTCAATATTAATAGTCCGTGTATTGGCTGTCTCCATAAATTGAAATTGAGAAGACTCACGAATCTTTAGCATACTCTTATCATCAAGAAAGACAATAATACAGAAGCCCTCTCCGCCCACTTTTACTATATCACCATCAAATACAGATTGTCCAGGTTTCAATGATGAAAAAACAGCATCTGCCTGTTGCTTAATCTGAACCTGTCCTCGAGCTTTGGCTACTTTAGCCACTTCTTCAGCTGCTTGAATTTGGTTCATAAGAAAAGGAATGATGATCAGCGAAATAAATAATTTTATTCTCATAGTTACTCCCTCATTTTTTTCATCTTAAATGCTGGTTGCTTTTCGAGATTTCTACCGGAGACTAACGAAAATGATACCTCCTGATGATTTCTCGCCTGCTTTACTCGCAAGAAGTATGAACAAAAGTATCGCCTATGGAATTATAAATCAACCTTACTTTGTTTTAAATCACAAATTCTTTATAAAAGCTAAATTGCTTATTCTAAATAGACTTTATTAAAAACAATTTGAATCAACTTGTATAGTGAATAAATTCAAGTCTTGAGTAAATCAATTGGGTAAAACAGTAAAATGAATGAAAAAGATAAACTAGAAGATCTCTTCGAATATACTCTTGATATGTTCTTAAAGAGTGCCGGCAAAGATCATGCTGAAATCACTCAGTTCAATCGGTGGAGAGATGGCATCGTCGATGCTAATATGTATACTTTTGAAGTTCCTCATCTTCACGCTCAAACACCACAAGTAGAAGTACGGAGAAACAGTGGAGAAATACTAGACCTCATCTGTTTTGCCAGTTACAATTATCTGGGTTACTCTTACCATCCTGATGTTGTCCAAGCTGCAAAAGATGCACTGGATGTATACGGTTTAGGTGCAACAGGTTCTCCTGTACTCAACGGTACTTTTGACATTCATAACATACTTGAAAAGAACTTATCTGAATATTTCAAAAGAGAGAACCTGGGTACGTCACTATTCTCTTCTGGATATGGGGCTAATGTTGGAGTTGTGTCAGCTTACTGCCATAAAGGTGATTATGTAGTTCTTGACCGCTCATCTCACGCATCTCTAATCGATGGAGCAATTCTCTCTCAAGCAAATATCCTTATGTTTAAACATAACAACGTAGAACATTTGGAAAAAATATTAAACAAGATTGACTACGAGAACTCTCGAATTCTCGTATGTGTCGAAGGAGTATATAGTACTGACGGAAACTACGGCAACTTGTCAGAAATCGTACCGGTAGCAAAAAAATATGGTGCTACAATCCTGGTAGATGAGGCTCACTCACTGTTGGTTGCCGGACCCGGAGGTCGAGGTGTAGCAGAAGAATGTGGAGTACTGGACGAAGTGGATATGATTATTGGCACATTCAGTAAATCCTTCGGCGGTGTAGGAGGATGCTTGATTGCTGATAAGGAATTGGTTAACTATATCAATTATTATGCCCGCAGCCGAATGTTTTCCTGTGCTATAGATCCGGGAGTAACGGGTGGATTGATCAAAGCCCTTGAACTTGCATCTGGTCCTGATGGAGATCAAAAAAGAGAGAGAATTAAAGAGAATGCTAAACACCTCCGTTCCCTCTTGAGAGATAAGGTTGATATCGGTACGGCACATAGCTGGATTATTCCTGTTATTTACGGAGATGAGAAACTGACTATACCACTAAGTGATTATCTCCAGCACCACGGACTGGACATTTCTCTAATGATGTTTCCCGCTGTCCCAAAAAACCGCTCACGAATCAGAGCATTTGTCACTTCCGAGCATTCTCCGGAACAGGTTGAAAAAGGTGCAGAGATTCTACTAAATGCTGCTAAAGAGTTCAATTTCTTTCTAGACTAATAAGCGGAACCCTTAGATAATGACATCCAATAATGATGATTTTTTGGTTTGGAACTTTGATTTTGCGCTGACTACTTTTTATGAGGTTGACGCTTTTCAACTCGAAACCCTAATTCCACCGCAACTGAGCCTTCAGGAGGTTGCACCTGGAGTAGGATTAATAAATGTAACTGCTTTTAATTTTGTTGAAGGTCAACTTGGAGTTCTTCCTGAATTTCAGGAATTGATCTTGAGCGCAATTGTAGCTCCTGATCTTCGTCGAGGAGTACCCAGCGCTGCCATGTTTGTCCTCTCACTCACAAGCACATGTCAAGAACATCTCGACCATAGCCACGATTACTATAAACTTCCAATTGTAGAAAAATTAACCGTATCCCTTTTAAATAAGAAAAATCACGAAATAAATTTCGAAGATGGAGAGGGTAAGATAGCTCAAATTAATAATTGCGCACCTATTATTGAGTACGATAACTCAAAACGGTACTTTCAGGCTTTTACTAAAGATGGAGACGATGTCCTTATCTCAGATGTGTTTATAGAAGCTCCTCTTTTCGAACATCAAGAAAACGGTGATACTGGGAAATTATATGAACACCCGTTTTTCAAAGACATCGAAGTAGATGATCCTGATGTAACAAATTTCCTTCAGATGATCAATGAACCGGGTTCAACCGGGAAGCAGACTTATTTTAAGCCGACGAAGTTTGTTTAGATAGTACCTCTCCCAGTTCAAACACGGTGAGGTTATTTCAAAAGCACCATCTTCTTGGTCTGTACAAAGTCTCCAGCATTTATCTGATATAGATAAACACCTGCACTCACAGCATTACCAAAACTGTCAGTACCATCCCAATGAACAGATTTGTAACCAGCGTCTTGTGTGCTGTTAATCAGCTGTCTCACATTCCTACCCAACATGTCATAAATGATGATAGTAACAGTAGCCTGTTCTGGTAAATCATAGTGTAGTGTCGTTACAGGGTTAAAAGGATTGGGGAAGTTCTGGTAAAGCGCAAATTCTGCAGGCAGTCCATTATCTGGATTAATACCCAGTGGATCATACACATGAATAGTGATACTGTCCGTCCAGAATATATTTCCTTCACTGGCGATTCTCACTTCAATGGGGAGATCCGTATCCGGCTCACACTCCGGATCGATTAATAATCTGAAAAGTGTTGTACCGGATGAAGTTCCTCCCGGCGGAATATCGCCGTAGTCGGGATATCCAATACTACCCAAAAGCCAAATACATTCGTCATTTCCTGGATAGACATTTGCCGAAACATTTGTTACAACTTCCTCCTCAGCGTTATTCATAATTGTCATGGAAAAATTTATATCATCACCGGGATTTGGGAAGGAATCGGGTGAAACAATTTGAAAATTCTCAACCACGATAGGTCCCATAGTGGTGAATGCATCATAATAGAATTCATGAATTAGGAGAGTGTTGGTCATAGTATCTTCCAATGTGAATTCGATATCATACACTGTTTCTTCCGTATCAGCTGACCAAGTTCCACCCCAAATGTCATCGTCAGCTTCCCCATCATTGTGAGCGCCATCATCAAAAAGATTAATTACAACACTACTGCTATCGTCTCCATGAACAGACACATTCGGTACATGGACATCTGATAGAAACATCCATTCAAGCTCAACTGTTAATTGAAGCTCACCTGTTTCGGGTTGAACATATATACCAGACCATTCCACATCAGCAACTGGTGACTGTGCTACTCCGACTGACATCCATGCGTGATGAACACTGTTGTATTTTTCACTGTCCCCAGGATAAAGAGCTGAAACGACTTCCAGCATGGCAAGACTCCCTATATCGAAATCATCCGTTGGAGACAAATATTCTGTATTCCAGATATACCAGATATTAGCTGCAATATCCCGTGATTCATCTAAATCTTGGCTCAGCGGAGGCACTTCAATACCGTAATGATTCCCTCCTGTAATCATCATGTAAAAAGCCTTATTGGGGATTCCCGAATTTGTATGAACACCGCCGTAATCGTTGTTCCCTGTGGGATTATCAGTAAAGGGCACAAAAGAAGGATGATTTACATTATCAGGGTCGCCATAGGCAGGCGGATTACTTATGCTTCTGATGGCACCTCCGGAATAATACAGATCCTCACCCATAAGCCAGTCTGCATCCTCATGCCACATGGCTTCTACAAGATAGCCGAAAATATCGGAGAGTGATTCATTCATAGCTCCGGACTGATTTTCATAGATAAGTCCTGATGACCCCCTTGTAATGCCATGGGTTAATTCATGGGCTGCCACATCCATGGCAGCAGAAAAAGGACGGAATGATCCTCCTCCAATGCCGTAGTGGACCGTCTGAGTAAAAGAGTTATAAAAAGCATTATTTACACTCATATTGGGATTCGGACCATAATCTATAAAACCGATGACCCTTCCACCTTCATCATCCCAACCGTTCCTATCATGTTTGATATTAAAATAATCAATGGATTTAATATGATAATCGTGAGCGCTCACTCCAGACCGGTGGGATGTGGATGGAGTTCCCGATGAAAAATTATCTGATTCACTGTTCACCACAAATACCGGATTCCATGCAGAATTGTACGCAGAGACTGTATATATTTTGCTGGGTGCATCTTCACTCTCATTAATCAGATTAAACGCACCGTAAGATGCGTTATAAGGGTCAGGGTAATTATATTCCCATAGTACATTTAGACTATCAAGCGCTTCCTGAATTGGCTCCATATCAAACGTATCCCCTTCATAGATATCCAATGAATCTACCGTCTCGTCCAGCAGATTGATTCCTGATCCCATTGTTGGACCATCAGTAAAGGTGAGAGTATTCCATTTCAGGATCTCCCCTGTTTGGGCATCTACAATATATCGCCTTGACAAAGGAAATGAAGATAAATCAACACGGTAGGAAAGATGGAATTCACTGTTTTTTTTGTAAATGACCAACTCAATTCCCTTTGCTTGAGTTTTTTCCATTCCAAAATGTGTAATAGCAAACTGAACCGCATGTTCTACAGTGATAGTGGGCGTTACATCCGTTTCAATTCCATGGGAGAATACACTGGAAACAGTTGAAATATGCCCGTCAATATCGGTATGAATTTTCAACAAATGATGCATGAGGGGAATTCCTTTATACACCTGATTCAGTGTAAGATGATGCATTCCAAAATTATCAATGGATTGCTTAATCACTTTTAATTCAGATTCGACATTTTTAATTCCAAATAGTGTTTTGTGATCATCTAGGAACTGAAGTGCTTCAGCAGCAAAATTATTGCCAATTGTGCCGCTAAGCTTTCCATTGATATTCCTAACAGTGCCAAAAGGATGATAATGAACAGAAAAAGGGACAGAATCACTTCTATTCTCAGAATCGGTTTTCAATTTCATAAGAAGTTCACCATCATCTGATGATGACCAGAGAAGGTTAAAACCTAGTGTAATGATTAGTAGTGTCTGTTTCACTTCATCATCCTCTCGTTATTATTCCCAGTTCAAACACGGTGGAATGTAAGGACAAAGCTGGGGGAAACAAAAAACCCCGCTACTTGGCGGGGCTTGTCGTCAGCGGAGAGGGCGGGATTCGAACCCGCGTTACGGGGTTACCGTAAACGCGCTTTCCAAGCGCGCGCCTTCAGCCGCTCGGCCACCTCTCCGAATCTATTAGCAATATACATTATAAAAAACGAGTAGAAGTTAATAATTGGTGATATTGGTATGATTCTAATGAATCAGACTTTAGCGGATTTCTCTTCCTCAGTATCTGACTTTTCTTCCTCAGCTGATTCTTCGGCTTGTTCATCTGGTGTATCTTCAACTGAAGGACTTTCTTCCTCTGAAGCTTCAGTATTCTCTTCATCAGCACTCTCTTCAGGCTGAGATTCTACTTCAGTTTCTACCTCTTCTGATTTAGACTCTTCAATCTCTGGTTCAACTTCAGCAACCTCAACTTCG
>MDSZ01192604.1_pt1 | contig 20881 bp, 6 predicted proteins | sample 811201 | NCBI WGS metagenome assembly MDSZ01 (sample SAMN05326647, study PRJNA326480) | marine metagenome | isolation source: seawater | place: Indian Ocean: North | collected 2010 | reverse complement strand
TATTGTTGAGATTGACCACAAACAGGTCTGTTGAATCGTGCCGTATGGTGAATTAAGTGCGCCTAAAATAATGCCTATAAATACAGTTAAAGTATACGAAATTTTACAAGGAAAAGCAACCGTTTATATATGGCACTAGGTGATTTAGGAAAGATAGTAAAAAATGTTGGTTCTAGCATTCTCGACAGGACCAAGGCAAGGCTCACAGGCGCGGGCGTTCCCATAGACTCGAGGGTAGTGCAGGCCAGGGCAAAATGGTCTGGACGGAATGATAAAAGAGATTGGCGTGTGAGGTTACAAGTACCTGAGACTGGTTCGGCAATCTACCAGTCGATCTTTGGTAATGAAAAGAGGGGAGACAACGATCTATTGGAACCGTTGGTTCCTTCGCGTGGCATGTTTTGGCCATTGACACCAACCATGACCGTACAGCATTCCAGCAACTACAACGCCCTGTCGCAGACGCACAGCAATTATCCATTCCAGGCCTATCAGAACTCACAGGTCGACTCGATCAACATCATTGGGGAATTTCCAGTGCAGAATTCAGAGGACGCCAAGCACTGGGTGGCCACTGTGAATTTCCTGAGAACCGTGACCAAGATGTATTTTGGCAGAGACGATGCTAGAGCCAGAGGACTTAAAGGCAATCCACCACCGATACTGCACCTGTCAGGTTACGGTGATCACATGTACAATAAGGTGCCTGTGGTCGTCAACACGTTCAATCTTGAATTGAGGCAGGGAATTGACTACATCTCTACAAAACAGACACAGGTAGGATATGGTGATGAGTTCGTAGATCCAAATTTGGCGCAAGCCATCGAAGACGCCACTCCGCAGACCTGGGCACCAACTTTGTCAAATATCTCTGTGCTGGTGACACCAGTCTACAGCAGAGAGTCGATCAAGAACTTTTCGTTGTCAGCATTTGCACGTGGTGAATTGAACGGCAAGGGCGCCGGCGAGATAGGATTCATCTAATGGCCAGATATTCGAGAACATCGCCCTACTTCAACACTACACAGAATGCTATCAATCTGGAGACATTGACTCCGAGACCGATCACTGCCGAGCAGGATGACCCCGAGTACACCATCGAGAGGACCTACGCCTACAGACCGGACCTACTTGCATATGACCTCTACGGCACACCTAGGTTGTGGTGGGTGTTCGCACAACGTAATCCAGACCAGATTGAAGATCCAATATACGATTTCCGACCAGGAGTGACCATACAGTTGCCCAAGGCAACAAACGTCAAAAGTGACCTAGGGGTATAAAATGGCAACATACCCTACACGAAATGACAGTCAGAAGAATCCCAGGCGAAATGACAGTCAGAAGAATCCCAGGTTAAAGTCAAGTGACAGGTTAACTCCACTGTTAAAGTCAGGTGAGGCAAGTGACAGGTTAAAGTCAAGTAAGCAGAACCCTCTGCATGACTTCGCCACCTACAACTGCCTGTTCACGCTGAGTGGCATCAACGAAGCCTCATTGCAGAGCCAGAAGAACCTTTTTGAAATGCCATTGACCAACGTCATAGCCAGGAGTGCCGGGATAGGTACAGGTGAGGGCCTTTTCACCGGGGTAGGCCCAGCCAGAGATGATGAACAAGAAACGACCCTGACCGGAAAAGTTGAAGTAGAGATAGGTGGAGAGTGGGATCCAAACTATAAGGATTCGATTGGCATTCTGAACAGGCTTCACGACATTTTCTTCGAGAACGTCAACATAACATCTGTCGTTGGACCTAATGTAGAACGTAACTTGGCTAACTTCACCAAGATGACATTCGAGTTGCACGAGCCATATGGCATCACCTTCATCGAGAAACTCCGTGCCTGTGCATACCTTAACAATTACCTAGACTACCAAGCCGCCCCGTTCCTGCTCACTATAAATTTTCAAGGTTTCGATGAGAATGGTACAACAGTGGTTAACGGTGATGTCAAATCACTGGAGCGTAGGATACCCATATTCATAACCAATGTGGACTTCGATGTCAACGAGGGCGGAGCCAGGTACGAAGTGACCGCGGTCCCATACCAGGACATGGCGTTCGACGACAGTTACAAATTTGCACGTACATCCATACAGGTCAACGCGGATTCAGTGGACGACTGGATAAGATTGGTCGAAGCAGGATTGGTGGACCAGATGAGGATTGAGAGGGAAGAAGGAGCCAGGGAGTTCGACGACGAATACAGGTTTGACATCAGCAGGATACGAGACAAACTCGGCCAAGGCACAAAGGTCACAACGGTGGAAAGGGACAGCATTTTTGGCCTTCAGACTGTGTTGGATTGGTTCGAAACATTGAAGCAGAAAACAGTAGATCGTATCAACGATGATTTCTCGGATATGGACAGTGATATGAATTCAGGAACGGCTAGTCGGGCTAAAATGACTCTTGAACAGAAAAACAAAGGAATGAACATCGATCCCAACACCAGCCTTGTGAAGGCGTTCGAGGACATAGTGAGATCGTCTGACTACTATCAGAAACTGATAGACGATTTCTGGGGCACCTATGCTGAAGGAGAAACACAGCAGACGCTTCTGAAAAAATTCCAAGATCCTAAGAAGTTAGCGGAATTCCTGGAAGAAAACCAGTACGTGGATTGGTTCTTCATCAAACCCAAAATAGAGAATTTAAATGAAAAAGGGCTCGACGCTGTGACCAAGATGTACCCCAAGCGTATAACCTACCAGGCCATACCTTACAAGGTGCACATCGGTAAACTTGTACTTCCGGGATTGGGTCTGGGCGATGTTGACTGGTCACAGTATTCCAGAAGGAATTACAACTACATCTACACCGGAGACAACGTGGACATACAGAACCTCAGGATCAATTATCAGACAGCATACTTCTACCGGAACGTGAGGACTGATCCCAAGGGAGTTGGTACAGACGGCCTTTTCTATAATTTCAAGAAAGGAATCAGGAAATGGTTGGGAGGCAAGAAACAGCCAGAACCAACCCTGCCATTGCGGCAATATCCTTCGATACTGAAACAGCGTAATCTGGTACAGCAGGTGTCTCCGGCCAGTCTCAGGGCCAACGAATTCTTTGACTATTTGGTCAATCCTGTGGCCGACATGCTCAACGTCGAGATGGAGATACTAGGCGATCCCGCCTACATTGCACAGGACTGCTTCGCACCCATTGCCGACAAGGTGCTTCAGGATGGCATATTTGAAGACAGTCGCCAGAGTTTCAACATGGAGTCCTACATGCCCGTGGTCACCCTCACATATCGTATGCCAGCGGACATCGACGACAAGCAAGGAAACATGTTCTCGGACAAGTACCTAGACGAGAACCTATTCTTTTCTGGGGCGTACCAAGTGACCAAGGTAGAATCATCGATGAACCAAGGAGAATTCAGACAGACGCTTACAATGGTGCGTATGAACAACCAAAAAGGTAGCACCGCACCCAAGGAACTGATCGATTCTGCTCAAGATGGAGCAAAGAAAATAATGTCCGGGGATAACATCAAAAAGGATTTTGGCCCGTATTTTAGGACCTAAATAAGTTTATGGCAAGGGATCAGAGAGGTTTTGTAGACACACAGGACAACCAGAAGTCCTACAATGAGAAGTTCGTAGACAACGATTCAGGTCCATACGTGGGCGTGGTCAAGGTCACGTCCGATCCACTCAAGATGGGAAGGCTTGGCGTCAACATTCCAGCACTTTCAATTACCAACAACCCATCGCCGTCACAGGTGATCTGGTGCCACTACCTGTCACCGTTCTATGGTGGCAAGCCTGAGGCATCGGTCAGTTCTACGAACACAGAAACATACAGGGATAACCAGACCAGTTATGGTTTCTGGGCAGTGCCACCCGACATAGACACAGAGGTTTTGGTAATCTTCGCCAAAGGCGAAAACAACGAGAACAGCGCCTACTGGATAGGTTGCATACAGAAACCAAAAATCAATCAACAGATACCCGGCTTCGGTAGCACCAATAGGGTGCCCACAAGCACAGCGAGGGAGGCTGGTAGGACTGGCCAAACTTCGTATGGTACTGACTTCCTGCCATCTGGTGATATAAACAGGAACTTCCAGCATAAGGCCGGCACACTGGTTAACGCGGACAGACTGGACTTGCCACTCAATGACCTATTGGCTGACCAGTTGTTACAGGAAGGACTCGTACAAGACACTATCAGGGGTACCACCAGCAGTTCGGCCAACAGGGAATCCCCGAGCCGAGTGTTTGGGATCAACACCCCGGGACCAGTAAGGGCAGACTCTAGGGCGAAGAACATAGGCCTTCTTGGAACGACAGTCAGACCAGACAGGGAGTTGGGACATAGCCTTGTGATGGATGACGGGGACACCAATGGTAATAATAAACTGACCAGAATCAGGACATCAACCGGACATCAAATATTGTTGCATGACACAGCGGGCACAGTGTACATAGCCAATGGCTCGGGCAACGCATGGGTAGAGATGGATGGCCAGGGCAGAATTAATTTTTACTCCAACAGGGGCATCAGCATGCGGACGGAGGGAGACTTCAATCTACACGCCGACAAAAACATAAACTTTCACGCAAAAGCAAAAATTAACTTTACAGCGGAGGACAACTTAGTTCTGAATTCAGAGAAATACATTTACGCCATGGGAGATTCCGGTATTTTGAGTGCGTCGCAAAACGGCACCATCAGAGATTACGCTAGTGACGGTATCAGTTCATTTACCGAAGGCACACAGTTACACGGAGCCAACGGCAGAATAGACCTTGCAGGCGACCAGGTCCACTTTAACTCACGATCGGCAGAGACGGTGTGGGGTCCTACATGGTTGGAACCATCGCATGATAAAATTGACCTACAGCCAGTGCAAGTGACAGACATAGTGTCCAAAGAGCCTATAAGCCAACGAGGTGTGGTGAACACTAGAAACACTGAGACCACAGTGAAAGATTCTCAGACTGACAAGAGTCAGACCGTCTTCGTTACACACGAACCATACGCCAGGGCCAAAACTGAAAATGAGCGAAAAATAGAATTCGTTGACACTGTGATGACGTCACTGGCCGCAGAAAATCCAACTTTGTCCACGGAAGAATTAGGCGTTATCAGGCTGAAATTATTGGGAGCCAGAGATGTGGATGGTGTGATAAACACAGTGAAACAGATTGCAGTGACAGATCCCAAGGTTATTGTCAAAGACAGAGTGCTGTCTGAACTCAATAGTGTGGCAAATAAAATCAAGGAAGAAATAAAAGATGCCCTGTCTGATGCGGTGTCTACTGCTAAGGACACTGCCAAGGATGCACTTGGCATATAGGAAGTAAATATAGCATATGGCATACGGAGATTCAGGATCAGGTTCAGGAGCAGGTGGCTTATCAAACAAGTCAGTGACCTTCAGAGGTTTCAGTAGTAGAGCGCAGAACCGCAATTACAAACTGTATGATTTTGAAGTTGCCAAACAAAATTTGATCAACAGGTTGAGTGTGCGTAAAGGCGAAAGAGTCGAGAATCCAGAGTTTGGCACTATCATATATGATGCACTGTTTGAACCGTTTACAGAAGATGTCAAAGATGCCATAATCGAGGACATAACGGCAAATCTTAATGCCGATCCACGAATTAGCACACAGGAAATACGGGTATCAGAGGCGGATAAGGGCATAGCCATACAGGCCACAATCACATATGTTCCTCTCAATATCACAGAGAAATTGAGGTTTAACTTTGACGAAAATTCTCTGTTGCGCCTTTCTTAAAGTACGCACTTAATTTAATATATAAATATCCATACAAACAGTATGGCCACTACAGATAGACAAAATAGATTATTAGTTGCGGAGGATTGGAGAAAGATCTACCAGGCCTTCCAACAGGCAGATTTCAAATCATATGATTTTGAAACACTCCGAAGGACCATGGTGGCATACCTGCAGGAGAATTATCCAGACGATTTCAATGATTTTGTAGAAAGTTCGGAGTACGTGGCTCTCATCGATCTCATTGCCTATGTGGCACAGGCACTGTCATTCAGGGTAGACCTCAATGCAAGAGAGAACTTCCTTGAAACAGCCGAGAGACGGAACTCGGTGCTTAGGTTGGCAAGGCTTATCAGTTACAATGCAAAAAGGAACAAACCAGCGACAGGGCTATTAAAGTTTGATTCAATCTCAACTTCCCAGGACGTGTTGGACAGTACAGGAACTAATCTTAAGGATACTACTATTATCTGGAATGATTCTGCAAACAGCAATTACAGAGAGCAGTTTACTGCGATATTGAATGCGGCCAATCAGACAGGACAACTATTTGGCAATCCAAGAGAGTCAGGTTCGATAAATGGTATCGACACTGAGGTATACACTTTGAGTTCTAATCAGTTAGACTTACCGATATTCAAATTTACAAAATCTGTGGGCGGAATAAGCCGTGTCTTTGAGATAGTGCCTAGCAGTATCAATGATTCAGATAGCATATATGAAGCAGATCCGGTGCCAGGAACGGGACTGACGTATTCGTACAGGATAGATGGATCAGGGGATAGTTCAAATAACACAGGATTCTTCTTCATGTTCAAACAAGGGACACTAGAACAGACAGATTTCAACGTGGATACTGCATTCACTAATTTTGTGAAAAAGTTTAGCACAACAAATGTCAATGACACAGATACATGGTTGTATCAATTAGATCAGTTTGGCCAAATATCTCAAAAATGGAACAAGGTTCCGTCGCTGTCTGGCAATAACGCAATTTACAATTCTTTAACAAAGAATGACAGGAACACATATAATGTCGTGACACAAAATAATGATACAGTGGACCTTGTGTTCGGTGACGGCAATTTCTCTAACATTCCGTTGGGAAGTTTTAGATTTTATCATAGAGTCAGTGACAACGACAAATATGCGATCCAATCAGCCGACATGCAGAATATTCAAACAGTCATTCCCTACACAGATGCCAATGGCGCACAACAGTCTTTGACTATCGTAATGAGTTTGAAGGCTAGCGTTTACAATGCGGCCGCAACGGAATCTAATGACAGCATCAAGGAAAAAGCCGGCCAGGTATACTACTCACAGAACAGGATGATTACAGCGGAGGATTACCAGATTGTTCCACTGTCGGCGTCCCAGGAAATTGTTAAAGTTAGATCTGTGAATCGTTCGGCCTCTGGCATATCGAGAGCCAAAGAAATACTCGATCCCACTGGTGCGTATTCTAACGTGAATGTTTTTGCGGAGGATGGCATACTGTATAGAGAGGAATCAGTACAACGATTTACTTTTTCTTTCAATAATAGGAATGACATTCAATCCACTATTGATAAGTCTGTTGAGGCCAAATTAAAAGAAGCATATGCTAGACAATTTTATTATTTGAAATATGGAACCAAAGACCTAGCAACGCTGACGGCCACGTGGAACTCCACAACTAAATCAACAAACTCTAATACTGGATATTTTAATTCCGGAGGTGCTTTGGTCACAGGAGACTTTGCCACTTCGAATTTGAAATACGCCAAACCCGGCGCCTTAATTAAGTTTACATCACCAGACACCAGGGAATTCAAGAACGGTGTTCTAGTAACCGCGGGCACTGACGAAGCAGAGGATAGGGTTTGGGCAAAAATAGGAAGTGTAGTCGGCGATGGCGCAAATGGAGGTACAGGTAACCTTGAGTCAGGCACAGGCCCGATCACTTTAGCAAACATCATACCACAAGGTTCCATCCTAAACGCAATCATTCCAAATTTGACAACTTCATTTACTTCTTCATTGGAAACAGATCTAATTGACAGAATTGAATCTTACGAAGATTTTGGATTGAGATATGACGTAGACAGCGAAACCTGGAAGGTGATTACAGCAACTAATCTAAGCACAAGCACGAATTTCAGCCTTACAAATACCGGATCGACTGCAGGCACCAACGCTGACGCAAGTTGGTGGTTCAAATTCACAAATGACGGGAATACTTACACTGTGCAGTACAGAAAACTGGATTACATTTTTGAGTCTGAGTCTCAGAATAAATTTCATTATGATGTAGAGGAAAAAATTTATGATTACACTACTGGCAAAAGTGTCAAAGACACTGTCAGCATACTCAAAATCAATAGCATTGTATCATCCGGAAACAGCGTAGGTTATCCTTTGACGTGGCAGGTTGTTGACGTTGTAACAGAGGCGGACGGTTTCAGAGATAACAGGAAAGTGAAAGTTGGATTTTTTGACGACGACGATGACGGAGTTGTTGATAACCCAGAGTTGTTTGATATTTTCGTAGAACCGACTGTGTCTGAATCGACCAAATTTGTATTTTTTGAAAAGTACATTTCCTACGATAACATAGAGAGATTTAGACCTTATGCCGCCACTAATTTTGTAGTGACAGAAAATGAAGCAGATATAAATCTAAACACAACAACATATGACGACGGACAACTTTTCTATTTCTACTCAGCAACTGAAGATGTTGTAAAGTCGTATAGTTCTACTACAAATACTTTATCAACGAGCACGGACTACACAGCAAGAAGAGGCAGAAGCTCTATTAATTTCCAGTACAAACACCACGCAGGACAAGAGACACGAATAGATCCAAGTGTATCCAACATCGTAGATGTTTACTTGCTCGAAAGAACTTATGATAATCTTTTCAGGATCTGGTTACAAGACGGAGGTACAAAGCCCACTGAGTCTACACCTGACCAACTAAGGATAAATTACAGCGGTACGTTGAATCCTTTGAAATCGTTGTCCGACCAGATAATATATCATCCAGTAAAATACAAAATACTTTTTGGAACAAATGCGGAAGAGCAACTGCAGTCAACTTTCAAAGTTGTGAAGAATCCTAAAACAAACGTATCAAACGCTGTAATCAAGACAAGGGTGATCAGCGCAATAAACGAATTCTTCGCTTTGGATAATTGGGATTTTGGAGATACATTCTACTTCACAGAACTAGCCGCATACGTACACAGTCAACTTGCACCGGATCTATTGACCGTAGTCATAGTTCCCAATCAAGAAGGACAGAGTTTTGGGTCTCTGTTTCAAATTGATTCTGCGGCGGACGAAATTTTCATCAGTGGGGCCACCGTTGATGATGTGTCGATCATAACAGCACTAGGAGCCAACCAATTGGTGGCATCCGGCACTGTGGTCACATCAACATCGACTACTACATCAAATACCACAACAGGTTCAGCGGTATCAGGCTCTACTACATCAGGCTCGGGATCAAGCACCGGCAGTAGTGGGGCAGGATACTAATGGCGGACGTCCCTACTAATTCATTCACAAACAACGAAGTTGTAAAACAAGGCGACAACGAATACAGGCGTACGGTGCAACACTTGCCTGCTTTTTTCAGGACGGATGCCAATCAAAGGTTTCTTGCCAGCACTTTAGATCCGTTGGTACAGAAGGGTGCCCTAGAAAGAGTAGACGGGTACGTTGGACGACAGGACGCATATACAAGAACAACATCTGATAGATACCTACCCGCCACCAGTGCGGATAGGTACGCATATCAACTAGAACCCACAGTTACCTACACTAAAAGAGATACGGTTTCTGTAAATCCAGAAGATCAAGTGGAATTCTCGGGCACGTATGATGATTACATAAACCAGATCAAATACTTCGGCGGAAAGGTGAACAACCATGATAGACTAAACAAGGAAACAGTCTACAGTTGGAACCCAGCGATAGACTATGATAAACTGATTAATTACAGGGAATATTATTGGATACCAGAAGGACTTAATGCCATAGAAATTGACTCAGTGGGACCTAATTCGGTAGTAGAATACTCGGTGAAGAATTTGGCCCAGGGTGCATACAATTTTTCACACAGGGAAAACGAAAACAATCCTATTCTTACACTATACCGAGGAAACACATACAAGTTTGATGTAAATGCAAAAGGTCATCCTTTCTGGATAATGACCGAGCCATACAAAAGCAAAGTAGCGGCGGACGGATCTACATCAACTATTTTTGACACAGGGGTCGTAAACAACGGAGCAGATTACGGAACTGTCACATTCACTGTGCCTACCTCAGGAGCACCTGATACATTATATTACCAATGTGGGAACCATGATGCCATGTACGGCATATTACAGATCAGGGATATCACTAGTAGCACCACGCTAGATGTCGATGATCATGTAATAGGAGTAAAAAATTTCAGTCTAAGGACCTTGGATCTTTCCAACGGTATGAAAGTGAAATTCACCAACTCGTTAGTGGGTGCAGACTATCAAAATAAAGAATACTACGTTGAGGGCGTCGGCAAAGGTATTACACTTACCGATGTTGATGATTTGATTACGCCTGGCAGTTATGCCACAGAAACAACCATACAATATGATACTGTTGCATATGATACTCGGCCATATGCCAAAGCATTCTACACACCGGACAACAAGGATTATATCACAATAAAAAGAGATTCGAGTGATAAAAATGCCTGGACGAGATATAACAGGTGGTTTCACAAATCGATTATTAATGAAACAGCAAGAATTAATGGGCACACTCCTGTCCTAGACGAAGACGACAGAGCAAAAAGACCAATCATAGAATTCGACGCAGGACTACAACTTTACAATCATGGAACCGTGGCAAAAAGATCAGTTACACTCTATGACACTGTGACCACTGACGCATTTAGTGATGTGGTTAAACAGACAGGTTACATCATAGACGGTATATCCCTTGCCAACGGAATGAGGGTTGTGTTTGCGGCAGATACTGATCCTACAGTAAAGGATAAGATCTACGACGTCAACTTTGTTACAGCCGGTGATTCAACACAAGTCATTAGTTTGACCGAAGCCACTGACGCAGAACCAACATCTAATGACTCTATTTTTATCGAATTTGGAACGATCAATCAAGGAAAAACTTTTTATTATGATGAGGCGTCTGAAGCATTCAAAGAAGCGCAACAGAAGACAAAAGTAAACCAGCAACCGTTGTTTGCTATGTTTGACAACAACGACGTTTCATTTGATGACGCAACTACATATCCAAATTCGACTTTTGCGGGTGCCAAGGTTTTTGAATACGCGACTTCGGACACTGCGACTACAGACACAGTTTTGGGAATCAAAGTAAAATACAAGACAATTAACAACGTGGGCGATATTGTTTTCGAATCAGATCACACTTCAGGCACATTCACATACAAGAATGGCACGAGCACGGTTACAAAAAGCCTTGCAGAAGGACACCTACACTCGACAATGGGAGATGAGGATCATGTGTCAGCATGGATAAAGAGAACTGTAGAAAGCAAACAAAGAGTAATAAGAACCTTTACTGTTGAAGATTCTGAAAAACAACTTTTCCCAATAGATTTTTATAAGGATTCTGCTGGGCTAACAGACCTTGAAATTTCTGTGCAAGTGAACGGTGTTACAAAAAATATATCAACTGACTACACACTAGTAAATGGCACGAAAAATAAATTTGTGAGGTTTGTAGAAGAGTTAGAAGTCAGCGATCAAGTTCGATTGGCAGGATATAGCAGTGCCGAAAAGGTGTCTGGAAAAGGAATATATGAGGTACCTGAAAATCTTTCAACCAACCCGTTGAACCAAGCATTGTCCTCATTCACCCATGGACAGGTTTTGGCCCATGTTAAGGATATTTTCAATAAAAATCAGGATGTCACAGGTGCAGTACCAGGCGAGTCTAATCTGAGGGACAAACCCGATGCCCGTCTGAAAGGTGGCATCATACATCAACACGAAGGACCATTGCCGCCCGCCATATTCAATCTCATAGATCAAGAAGTAAATTTTGTAACAGCGGTTGATTATGTGAATATGGAGTACGAGAAATGGTATAATTCGTTCCTAACAAATGCAATAGGAACTGCTTACGAGGGCGTGGTTGCCGATAGGGTCGACGAAATTATTGCATCCATCACCCAAGGAAAGACAAGTGCATCTCCTTTCTTTCATGAGGACATGATAGGTTATGGAGAAAATGTGTCGAAAAGATCATATACAGTAATGGGCTCCTCACAGACCGAATACGCATTGGACTCGCAGTTGGATATCACAAAGTTAAGCAACAGGGCAGTGTACGTGTATCTGAATGACGTTCAATTGTTACTAGGCACAGACTACACTTTCAGTACTATCGATGACAGTGTCAACATCTCAAAAACTTTATCAGAAGGAGATAAAATCCTAATCAAAGATTATAGCGACACTACCGGAAGTTATATGCCGCCGTCACCAACTAAATTAGGAATGTATCCAAAATACAAACCGGAAATTTTTACCGATACAACTTATATCACAGACACATCAGTGATCAGGAAGCACGACGGTAGTATTATCAAAGCGTATGGCGATGAACGTGATGATTTGATACTAGAACTAGAGAAAAGGATTTACAATAATATAAAAACTTCATACGACGCAACCCTTGTTGACATACATGATGTTATGCCAAGCGCATTTTATAGCACAGATTATTCTCTTGCAGAAGTAAATGATGTGATGGGTGTTGATTTTTACACGTGGGCAGGTAGGAACAATGTGCAATACATCAACAACACCGCATTCACAGAGGGATCACCTTTCACATACAATTACTCGGGCTCTACAGACAAGTTGTCAGGCGCCAAACTTCCAGGGTACTGGAGGGGGATCTACCAATTTTATTATGATACGGATGCACCACATGTAAGGCCATGGGAGATGCTAGGTCATTCTGAAAAACCAGCAGACTGGGACGATACATACGGTCCTGCACCTTATACATCGGGTAACAGCGTGTTGTGGAATGCGGTAGCGACAGCGTCGGGCAGATATGCAAAACCAGATATAACTTCCTATCTTCCAGTCGATGCTTCGGGAAATTTACTCGATCCATTGGCGGCCGGACTAGTATTCGACTACAACATTCCGGGTAGACGGAAAACATGGAAGTTTGGAGATCAGGCACCTGCGGAAACGGCATGGAGAAGATCTAGTGCATATCCATTTGCTGTAGTGAAGGCTCTTGCTTTGACCAGGCCTGCTAAATTTTTCTCTAACATGTTTGACCCATCGAGACTGACTACGAATACGGCCGGTAATCAAATAGACAGTGACACAGGTGTGAGGAGATCTTTTGCCACTGCAAAATATCACCTAGAAACATCTACGGATAGTACTACTGGAATCACCACAAAATTTTTAACGGCAGGCTACCAACCTTACACAGTGAATTACTTGATATCTAGGAATCTTGATCCAAAGGTTTTCTTCTATGACAAAATGAAGAACTTGGACGTACAACTTGCTTACAAACTGGGCGGCTTCACTGACAAGGAAAACATCAATGTGTTGACGGACAGCGTCTCACCGGGATCGACTTCAGGTTCGAAATTTATTCCTGATGAGAATTATAAAATATTGTTCAGGACTTCTAATCCTGTTGAAAGTTTTTACTACAGTGGTGTGTTAATTGAAAAGAACACAGACACAACTACAAAAACAGACGGTTCGACAGTGACGAATGTAGGAGGATTCAAGGTACTAGGATACAGTACAGTGAGGCCTTACTTCAATTTCAACAATCCGATCAAAGCAACTTCTTCTAGCGCAGTGTCCGTACCAGGATCCGTAGCAGTCAATCAGTATAGGGACTATCAGGAGACTGTGCAAACTATTCCATATGGACACGTATTCGATACGATACAGGACGTTGCTGACTTCTTATTTGGATATGGGCAATGGTTAGAATCGCAAGGCTTCCGATTCAATAAATTTAGTAATGAGCTAAAAGAAACGCTTAACTGGCAAAACGCAGTTCGAGAGTTTTTGTTTTGGACCACACAGGAATGGGCGCCTGGTTCTGCCATAACTTTATCACCCGCCGCTGACGGTTTTGAACTTGATTCAAATAGTTCAATAGTTGGGAAGTTACGAAATCAAGCGGGAGATTATTCTCTGTTAGATTCCGGGGGAAGGAAAATAGATATAGCAGAAATTTCAACAAAAAGGCTAGGAAAGACATTTGAACTTGGGTTGAAATCACAGGACACAGGATTGTATAACATTGCACTGAACACAGTGCAGAAAGAACATCTACTGTTATTTGACAACAAGACAGTATTTTCAGATATCATATATGATCCAACTTCCGGATTCAGGCAGGAAAGATTAAAACTAGTCGGCTGGAAGACAGCAAATTGGAATGGAGATTATTATGCACCTGGATTTGTGTTTGACTCTGCAAAAGTAATTTACTGGACTGCAAATACTGATTACAAAATTGGCGACAGTGTAGAATACCAAGGTAAATTTTACGTTGCTAAGTCTAACCACAATTCTGGAAATAAATTTGATAGAGAAAATTGGACACTGAAAGATGAGAAACCTGCACCGCAACTTATTCCTAATTTTGATTACAAGATATCTCAATTTGGAGATTTCTATAATCTAGAGACGAACAATTTTGATGAAGGACAACAACAACTTGCTCAAAGATTAATTGGGTACCAAAGCAGAGACTATCTACAAAATCTTTTTGTCAATGATATATCTCAATATAAGTTCTATCAAGGTTACATTAGAGAAAAAGGAACTAAAAATGCAATAGACAAAATCCTTAAAGCCAAGTACGAGGGTGAAGACATAAGTCTTGATTTGTATCCTGAATGGATGATTCGTACAGGAAATTTTGGCAATACCGATTCAACAGAGAACATCCAACTAGCATTAGACGATACCGAAGTGTTAAGGAACCCGCAAAGTATTGAATTACTAGGTGGTTCCAATGAGACAGCAGAGCATACTAACTCATATGCAGTGTACAAAGACGATCTGTACTACCAACCAGTAGATTTTTCACCCGCGACCACTTTCAAAAGGTTAGACTACACCAAAGAAGGAGTAGATAGGGACATTGCACAGGTTTTGAAGACGGCAGGTTATCCACAGCCTACACAGGTACAACACACATTTTTCAACATAAACGACATGTTGGCATTAGATGTAGATTCTGTAAACGCCAATGACTTGATATGGATTGCTAACAAAAGCAACAATGATTGGGACGTTGTCAGATTGACCTCAGCCAATATAACAATTGAAAATATAACTTTAATCAATGACGGGTCGCAGTTACAGATAGCATTTACAGGAAGCCATAATTTGACAGCCGGGTCAGTGACCACGCAGGCTGATTTATTTGCCATAAGAAACGCCCAAGAAGATGACCTGAACGCAGTGTACGAAGTCAAGGGAGTGCATGACCACAAGACGGTGATCATAGACTATTCCGGCAGTCTTAATTTCTTGCCTACGCTTGAAGATGGATCTACTGCCGACAGTTTCGGCAACATTTATAAATTTATCTCTGTCAGATTAAACTCAATGGACAATGTCAATGATCTCATACAGTATGATGTCTACACTAAGAAGGACGAGTCGATCGAACTCGAAGGAGATAAAGTTTTTGCCGATGCAGACAGTTCAGGACTATGGCGTGTTTATGAAAAAATCGATCCATACACTTCTGAGTTGATACTATCGTCGAATACCGGAACTGCAAACCAAGAATTTGGCCACAGAATAGTGGCAAGGAACGACGGCAGGACAATAATCGTGTCAGCACCCGGTAAAGGACAAGGTGAAGTACATTTCCTTTTCAGATCTTCTGTAGAACCAGGCACAACATTAAACACCCAATCTACAGTGACAATGACAGAAAATGACGATGACACGAGTAGATTAGGTGAGTCTCTGTCTATCAGCACTGATGAAAATTTTGTTGTGGCAGGAGCACCTTACACAAATACATTAGATTTAGACGGAAGCACCAGACAAATTGACGCTGGACTTATAAAAATATACATATGGGAGCCTACCACGTTCAAGTACGGTATATTAGATACTATCACTCCGCCAACAGACGGGTCAAGTTCAAACGAGAATCTGAATTTTGGTTGGGCTCACAAAATCTCTGAACCAGGCTCTGCATCTGTAAGGACCACGGCGGACAAGTATTTGTTTGTGTCTGCGCCAGGTCATGATAATGATACAGGTAGAGTGTACATGTATACATGGGGAATAGGTGCAGATGGATCAACTTACGACACGTGGACACAGGATTACACAATAGAAGCACCCGACGGAGGATCAGGACAAAGATTTGGTCACAGGATAGCCGCTAACGACAACGGTGACATACTTGCGGTAAGTTCTCTTGCACCAGGCAACGCTGGTAAGGTTGAGATATTCGTTAAGACCTCCCAAAGTAATGATGGAAGCACACAAAATTCTTTTGCACTGGCGCAAACAATAACAGGAGTGGCCAGTGACGGATCTTCAATAAACACAGCATTTGGTGATTCTTTGACCATGAGCAAAGATGGTACAAAACTAATAATAGGTGCGCCTGGGGTAGATGGCACAGATCATCCTGACAGTGGGGCGATATATTACTACAAATGGAACGCCGACGGATCAACGAACACTTACACTCTTCAGCAAACAATAAATGCGCCAAGTACAGAAGCAAATATGAAATTTGGAACAAGTGTTGACTGTAATCAAGATGGATCGAGACTAGTAATCGGTGCAGAGAACTTTGCTAGTCCAAGAGAAATGAAATTTGACAACGGAGCAACCACTTTCGACTTACAAGACACCAGCGTTATTGATATTAACAAAGGCTCCGGTGGAGCATTCACTGCCACAATGTACAATACAAACTATGTGTTGGATGACAGGTTGATGGGCAATAATGTAAGTGCAGATGATGATTACGGTAAAGGAGTTTGTGTGATCGACGATACAGTGTTGGTTGGTGCACCAAACGATGATGCTAACATAGGTTCCGATGGTAGTACAAAATTAGTCAATGACGGCTCGGTCTTATGTTTTGACTTGAATGTTTCCGGCGAGTATTCATGGAAAAATATCACAACGGAAACACCATTGATTGATATCGAGAAACTTAACAGGGTGTTTGACTTCGATAACAGATCTAAACAGATACGAAATTACTATGACTTGTATGATCCAGTGAAAGGAAGAATACTAGGAATCGCTGACAGAGAAATTAACTTCAAAACTGATTGGGATCCTGCAAAGTATAACTTTGGGACAAACACTGACAGTAAGATTGCGTGGACAAATGACCATATAGGAGAAGTTTGGTGGAATCTGTCAACAGTAAAATGGCTATGGTATGAGCAAGGTACCCAAGAGTACAAGACCAACCATTGGGGGCAGACCTTCCCCGGTTCAAGCATTGATGTGTACGAATGGGTGGAATCAAGGTTACTGCCAAGTGAATGGAACCTTAGAATCGAAGGGTCTGGACAAACTCTTTCGGGCACTGCACTGCATGGCGATGACTCACAATATTCGGTGCAACAACGATATAATTCAAGACTAGATAGATTTGTCAACTATTATTACTTCTGGGTGAAAGGAAAAGTAGACATACCTGCCAACAGTGTGGTACCTAGAAAGAACACCGTTAAATTTATTGAAAATTTGATTACAAATCCTAGACTATATGGTTTAAACTATTACTCCGTAACTGATACAAATAAACTAATTGTCAACAATGTAAAGGATTTGGCAGACAAAAATATAATTCTTAATATAGATGTGAGATCAAACAATTTCGACGGTGACTCCCATAGTGTTTGGAAATTGGCACGTCAAGGTGACAAAGACTATAAGCCAGGGTCTTATATAGAGACCAGATGGTGGGATTCACTAATTGGGGTAAATTCAAGTGGTGACCTAGTGCCTGATATCACTCTGCCAGTCAACGAGAGATACGGAAACAACGTACGGCCTAGACAGAGCTGGTATGTTGATAGGTATAGCGCACTGAAAGAGATCATAGATTATGCTAATTCAGTGTTGAAAAAATCACAACTTACAGGACAAATCAAGTTGGACAACTTAGATTCGAAAGATCCTGAACCAACAGTAGGAAGTGGTGAATGGGATGGCACAGTTGACACATACGCTGAATTGACTTATATAAACACAGCAGATATTTCAGGCACCGTGAATTACTTGGTTAAATCTGATGAGACCGCAGACAATTTTTGGGCGATATATCAGTGGGATGGCACTGAGTGGTCCAGGACCAAAATACAGACTTACAATACATCACAATATTGGAGTTATGTTGATTGGTATGGTACAGACCCAGCAGTTCATGAAATGATCCATAGTGAAAACACACCAATTGATAAACAAGTGAAATTCGAATATGAGTTAGACAGTCTTGATTTGGCAGTTGGCAAACATGTGAAAGTAACAAATGCCGACACCGGTGGGTGGAAATTGTTCATGAAGACGGCAGACGGTTGGACAAACGTTGGCACAGAAAATGGCACAATACGATTGAGCACGAAACTTTATGATTATGCACAGGACGGAACTGGGTTTGCCGGTAGTGACGATTTTGATGACAATTTCTTTGATCAAACACCAACCACAGAGACGAGGAAAGTGCTTACAGCACTTAGAGATGATTTGTTCATAAATGAGCTCGCAGGAGAATACAACACTCTGTTCTTTACAGGGTTGAGAAGTGTACTTGCAGAGCAGACCTATGTTGACTGGATGTTCAAAACATCTTTTATAAATGTAAAAAATTCTGTAAGGAACTTAGATCAGAGAAAAACTTACACTTCTGGTACAGACAATTGGATAGAAGATTATATCAATGAAGTAAAACCGTTCCATACAAAATTAAGAGAGTACAAACTTGGATACTCTTCGACAGACACCCAAGACGGAATCTTTACGGATTTTGATAATCCAACTTACTACGACGAAACAACAGGGAAAATAAGGCCATTGAACGTGGACCTAGATACCTCTAAGTTGACAGAATATCCATGGCAGATGTGGTATGATTATCATAAGAAATATGTTAGTTCTATCACTTTAACTTCAGGTGGTTCGGGTTATGAGGTAGCACCTGAGGTGAGCATAATCGGAGGAACAACTGGTTCAACAGGACCTTTTCAAGTACAGGCAACAAGTAGTTCAGGAGCAACGTCAGGATCTTTTGGATACTATTATCCGTTGTTCACAAATGAGAAACAGGCGCAGATCTACGATTCACAGAATGGCGGTTCCGGCACAACCAAAAGTTACACGTTTGATAACATAGCAGGCACATTCTATGGTCCAACAGCATCTACTAGTGAAGCACAAAGTACGAAATCAGGCACATTCAAGATGTATGTGACACCGGCTACGACTGCGGCCACGGCCACGGCTATAATACAGAATGGTGCTGTGACAAAAATTAATTTGACTGGTGTTGGTGCAAACTACACCACAACACCAACAGTTGTGATCTCAGGTGGTAAAAATGATGGCACTACACCAACAGACACCGCAAAGGCATATGCAAACTTAAACAATGACCTCGTAAGAGACTTTGATACCACTATCAAGTTTGACAGGGTGTCCAGCACTTCGAGAGTGGTTGATTGGGCGGCGAGTACAAGTTATGCCTACAATGATCTGATCAGATACAACAATGAACTTTACAAGGTCACGAATGCATTTACATCAACTACAGATTTTGATGACAACATCGGAAGCGTGTACAAGGTCTATGGTAATGAGACAGGCCTGACCGCGGCTGACAGGACAAAAGGATTCTACACTCCGGGAACAGGAATGCCAGGCAACGAACTAGATCAGGTGATGACAGGTGTTGACTACGGTGGCACAATGGTCACAGGATTATTATTCACGCAAGAAGCGGGCTGGGACAAAGCGGGTTGGTATGACTTCCCTTGGGACAACTACGGTGAATCCAGGGTCAAGGCATTCAGGGCTGACGGTTCTACAGCATCATACACTTTTGACACTGCACCTGCAACCACTGAGGTGTACCAAGTCTATCTAACACAGGATGACAGCTCAAGGAAAAAACTTTCTGATGTGATCAGGGGCGATGGATCCACTGCAACATTTACGATCAGTGAAACACCGGAAGAAAATGCACTGGTTGAATTTATACCATTTGACGACGACGGCGTACTTACACCAACCGATGACAGGACTTTAGATTCAATAGTCAAGGGCGGGTTGTTCACTTCCGCACTAGGACACGCTCCTAGTGACATTGTGTTGGAAGGAGACGCATTTGTATCTCCAGACACAAGTTACGCACCTGAGGAGACAGTGCCTGGACAGTTGTTTGACACATTGGACATCAAGGTTTACACATCACCAGAGTCTGGGGTGCCTTTCATAAGTGAGATGAATTATAGAGGTGACGGATCAACTCTAACCTACAGCATCGGAGACCATCCAGGCACACTAGGTGCGGTCACTGTGACGGTCGATGGAGTGATTAAAAAATTACAGACGGATTATACGGTTGATGTTACAAATAAAACAATTACATTTACATCAGCACCGAGTAACCACGCTGTGATATCGACAAAAGTATTTGCAATATCTGGAGAAAATTACAGAGTGCTTGACCAATTCATAGGTGACGGAAGCACCACTACATTCTTGACAAAGACAAGAGGTGAATTTAATTTGGATTCTACAGAATCAGAAATTTTTGTCACAATAAACGGCGTGCCAACTTCATCATACACAACATCAATAACCGCAAACACAATTACTGTTACATTTGCGGCGGCACCTCCCCCAAATGGATTTATACAAGTTGCTGGTTTTAACAAATCAGCCACAAGCACTAGAAGTTTTGCCGCTGTAAGAAATCAGCCAATTACATTCGACGGGTCAACAGAAAGATACACACTGACATATCCACCAGGATCGATCGGGCCTTTCTCTGCTTTGACCATGATAGAAGCCAATGGCAAGATGTTGCGTGGCCC
>MDSZ01127678.1_pt1 | contig 20889 bp, 12 predicted proteins | sample 811201 | NCBI WGS metagenome assembly MDSZ01 (sample SAMN05326647, study PRJNA326480) | marine metagenome | isolation source: seawater | place: Indian Ocean: North | collected 2010 | reverse complement strand
CTTTTCCAAGTCTAGCAGTTACAATTTTTGCCTTATCATCCAACATGCTTACCCATGGTGCAGTATCTGGGTCAGGTACGTTTATCGTAATACTATACCCCTTAACAGGATATATAGGTAAATTATCTCCTACTGTTTTTGCTAGTTCTCTACTACCTATGCCAGCACAAACTACTACTGGGCCTTCTATATTACTAATATTGTCTAATTTACCATGATTATACTTGACGCCATATTTGTTTTCAAGCACTTTTTCAAGTTCTATACAAAACTTATGGATATCACCTGTGTAATCACTTGTATTGTAAAAACCACCTATTAATGAATTACTTCTTTTAAGTGCAGGTTCTATGTTAAAACATTCTTCGGCGGTAACTGCCCAACGTTCTAAACCTGCACGTCTATATATTTCATTAACTTTATGTGCATTTGCAAACTCGTCTTTGTCACTATAAACATGTAGTATTCCTTTTTCAACTTTATCAAAATTTATATTTTCTTCTGTTGCAATATTTTTGTATAGTTGATGTGCTTCTAAGGCCCAACGACAAGTTTGCTCTGTATTTTTTTCTGCATTTTTTATTTCAAGCATAAATTTAAGGAGCCAACTATATTTTTCAAAACTTGGACTTGGATTTATTTTTAACGGCGCATCTGCTTTTGTTAGCCATTTAAGTCCTTTTTGTACGTTACGCCAACTATTCCATACTTCTGCATTACTGGCACTAAGTTGACCGCCATTTGCGTAACTTGTTGCCATAGCAGGATACCTACGTTCATCATATATTGTAACATAGGCACCTCTTTTTGCAAGATAGTAGGCAGTTGTGATGCCAGTTATACCGGCTCCTATTACACTTACTTTTAACATTACATGCTGTTTTTCTTTTCTTGAATCTCTGCTCTACGTGATTTGGCTAATTTGCCTAATTCGCCTAGTGCTTTTCTGGCCCTAGCCGCCGCGGCCTTAACACCCTTAGTCTCGAAAGCCTCTGATTCCTTGATATATGTTTCATAGTTTTCAATTATTTGTTCATGTATTGACATTATTGTCTCCTTATCTAAGTTGTATTTCTAATTTAAATTGTGAAGGCTTATTGATATCCTTGCCACAACATCTTTTGCAAATATAAAATGGATCGTTGTTATTTAATCTACGTTGGTATTCAGTCATAAGTTGCTTTGGTGAATAACTTAGCATGTCTTTATGTCTATGTCTTTGAGTTTTACTATACCACATTTCTCCAATGTGACAGCAAGGAAACTTATTTCCCTTATAATCAACATATAAACTTTCATCCCTATTACGTTCGCAATCTACTTCCAATAAATTATAGTCCAAAGCACTATAATCATTTGCTGGTTTTAAATGGTCAAAACTAAATTGATCCCATCTATCAGTTTCTTTACATCTAAACCAACTAAATCCCATATCATATGCTAGTTTTTTTATTTTACCTATTTGATGTTTGTTGTGTTCAAATACTAACATATCCCAATGGGCAGTGCCACCAGCATCTATAAATGCTTTGGCATTTTCCATAATTTTCTTCCACACTACTCCTACTCTATGTATGTTGTTCGTATCTTCTAACCCATCAATACTGAACACAACATAATCATATGAACCATTTAACAGTGTGGCACATTCTTGCCACCAAGTATTGTTTCTTATACTACCATTAGTGTTTATGCCTACTACAACACTTGATTTTGTTTCTTTTAACCATTTTATTTTTTGTAGTAAATCCTTATCTGCACAAGGATCTCCAACACTACCACAAAAAAATACTTTTTCTAAAGTCTTAAAATTTTCTAGTACGATTGTTTGAAATCTTTTTAAATTTAAATCATCTAAACTTACTGCTAAACCTTCGCCATTTATATTTCTCGCACACATAGGACATTTAGCATTACACCTACTAGTGTTTTCGAAATGTATTAACTTTTTCATACTATTTCTATGTCGGTGTCATAACTAGTGAAACCATTTTCTTTTATAACCTTCAAAACATTGTTAACTCTACCGACAAGTTCATCCTTATGACTAACTAACCAAACACTTTTGCTTCTTTCTCTGCTCATCTTTTTCAACACTGCCATAGCATTTTCAACACCAGCACTATCCATGCCACTATCTACTAATTCATCGATGAACAATAAATTTATAGGCTGATATAAACTTTCCCATACATCACGGAATGCCCAACTCATACTTAAAATTAATCTATTACGTTCGCCTCTGCTTAAATTATCAAAATCTAAGTCTCTGCCTAGTTCTTGTATTTCTACACTTAAATCGTTTTGAAATATTACACTGTGAGGCAATCCTACTGCGTTAAGATACTGCTCTAATCTAGCATTTAAGTAATTTAGATTCTGGTCTATTATACGTTTTCTTATAAAACTGTCTTTGTTAGTTAGTAGTTTGTATAAAAACTCTTGATGGTTTTGAATTTTTGTCAGTTCATTTATGCTATCAAAATTTATATCTTGTGTTGCAGTTGTTTCCATATCTTGTATTTGTTCTATGTATGGATCAGTTTCATCTTTTTTGTTTATCAATTGTGTTTCTAAATTACTTAAACTACTTCTGTGATTATGTGCATCGTTAACATCATCATAAAAAGTTTTAGGTTTGCTTGGAACAGTTTGTTTTTGTAATTCTAGTTCTGTTATCGCTTCATCTAACTCGTGCAAGAAATTATTAGCATCTTCATTTTCTTTGTGTGCTTTTTGTATTTGCTCTTTGTGTGTATCAAGATGCATGACACTTTGTTTACAACTTGCACAAATTCCTTCATTTAAACTATCAAGTGTCTTTTTTGTTCTGACACTGTCACGAGTTGCTCTAGTTTGTTGTGCTTGTAAACTAGCAATATCTTTTTGAAGTTGTTGTTGTGCAGTATTTATAGTGTTCCAGTCTGCAAGTTCACTGTGTAATTTTAGTTCCGCATCAATATCTACGTGTGCTAAATCTTCTATTGCTTGTTTTAAACTATCAACATCTTTTTGTTTTTTATCTTGCCAAAGTTTTTGTCTGCGTTTTAATGCTTCTACTTGTTCTTGTATCTTTGTATTTGCATCTTGTACTGCTTTTATTTTTATTTCTTCTGCTTGTGTGTCTTGTTTTGTTTTACGTATTTGTTCTTTTAAAACTTCTGCTTTTTCCGATAAAATAGTTATACCTAGCAGTTGTTCTATAATTGCTCTCTGGTCGTTTTGACGCATACTTAAAAAAGGTTCACTGTAAGTGTTTAGAGCAACAACATGTTTAAACATATCATGGCTCATTCCTAATAAATTTTCTATCGCTTTCTGTGTTTCTCTACTATCACCTTGTGCATTATCATCTACTTCTTGTTCAGTATTGTTCACGTAAAATTTTAGAACGTTAGGTTTACGACCACGTTCAATTCTATACTTGATGCCTTCTTTCGCAAACTCTACGGTCACTAACATATTCTTACTGTTAGTTTTATTAACTAAATTATCACGTCTTATATTTGTTAATGCATTTCCATATAATGCATAACTTAAGGCATTAATTATTGTTGTTTTTCCAGTTCCATTTCTACTACCAGCATCACCACCACCTGTATCTAAATTTTCACCTAGTACAAGTGTTAAATCTTGCCTGTTAAAATCTATTGCTTGTGTAGTATTTCCTACACTCATAAAATTTTTTGCTGTTAGTGAATCAATTTTAAACATTTAGTTCTTCTAAAAAATTTTTATGTAAGTTGTTGTAGGTTAATTTATTATGTTCTAAAACATTAGTCATATCAACTATCATTTGTTTCAACTCTTTTATTGTATACTCATTTAATTTTAAAATCAATCTTTCTACAGTTTCCATTCTTGTGTATGGATTTTCTATACTATCGTATGACTCATCCCACCATTCGCTAAATGTTTTGAATCCTAGGATTTTTAGTTGTTTTAAGTGTCCTTTACAACCAAATACTACAAAAGGTCGCATGTTATTAATAGGCCTAAATGTTTTTTCTGTAATGTATGCTTGAGGAAACATCACTGTGCTTTCTGATACGATATCTAAAAAAGCATTTTGTAAAACACTATACTGATATCTAGTGCTTGGAGTGTTAGGAACAGTATCTATCAGATTATGCCGCATATTTTTTTTATTTTCAAAACCGTAATTATATAATTCATTTACAGTATCATATTGATTATAAGTGGTTAGATAATCAATTTCGCTGACAAAGTTAGTATGCCAACTTGTTTTGTTAGTTTCTATTGCATCCAATTTTTTGTCTTGATATTCATTAGATTCACCTTTTATACTTGATACATAGAATCCTTGACTTTTTGTAAAAGAGTATATAGTTTGATCTAACAAGTTGTTGTTTATTATAAAGTCTTTTGTTTGATTCCTATGTGGTCGTTCAAGAGCCAATAAACAACTAAACTTATGTGTTATGTCACTTTGATTAAGATTACTAATTGATACTTTTTCTGGATTCCAATGTAGTAAAAAACATAATGTATGCTTAAAATCTATAGTATCATAATCTAGGAGTTTACATGCTTTTTCAACTTCTTTTTCAATGTTTTGATGACAAATAAAAATTACATTGTATCCAGGAATATCTACATATTTTAAACATTTTATAAGATTGTAAACATATATACTAATATCAAATCCTTGTATATAGTATAAAAAGTCACTGGAATGAATAATTATCCTATCATCTTTATCGAAAACTTCTTTTCTTATATTTTTTAAATCATGTTCTAATTTAGGAAAGTCAAAATAATAGTTTACTAAGGATTTTTTAAAAAGAATATTATACTTTTTTGATAGTGCTGTTTCTAGTTTAGGGTGTAATTGTTGTAATCCAGGTGTAAGGTCATTGCCCCATGTCATTATAGGTTCCTGTATATGTCTAGCATTAAGTTACTATCATATTGTTTACTATCAATTTGTTGTATCTGGCTAGTCACTATTGTATCTACACTTTCAAAATTTATTTCACCTCGTTCAGTCATATCTATTTCATCCACTTTTAGAGGAATGAGACTCATCTCTCTTAAATTAAAATCACTAATAAATGTTTCTTTTATGTAGTTTGCCTCTTCATAACTTATATCAATATCTAAGTGTACTCTAGCATATGTTTTAGGAGCCAAGTATTTGTCTGGTCCTTCTAGCAATTGACTTATTTTTAGTGTTCTATATCTAGGTTGATTTGGCCATTGTATAAATTTTCTATCACCGCTCCAATCCAATATCATCATACCACGTTCATCATCCCAAGCATCGCTGTAGTTGTGTGGGAAAGAATTTCCAGTGTACACTACATTATCTTTTTCTTGACGTTTATGAAAATGTCCTGTAAAAACTGTCCCACAATTTCCAAAGTCTTTTGCACTTACTTCGCCTGTATCAGGCATCTGCACCATAGCATTCATCATAAAAAATGGTAGTTCAAAATGTCCAATAACGTATTTTGTTTTTAGGTTTTTCATACGTCTATGTTCATCACCAACTAACCAAGGTACAAAAGTAACATCATCTATTTTTGTAATGTCGTTATACAGTTTAATATTTTCAAATTTTTTTAAAAATGCAATACTATTAAAATCTCGTTTATCTCGGTAATATTCATCATGATTGCCTGGAATAAAGTGTACTACATTAAAATTATCATTAAGTAAGTCAAGTGCTTGTAAACTGTAATTTAGCGTTGCTACATTTATACTTGCACGTTGGTGATGCCAATCACCCATAAAAATACAAGTGTCTGCGTTTTGTAATTTTGCTTCTTGGCAAAACCAACGTACAAAATCTAAACAATCTTGGTTAAATGTTTGACTGTTAGATTTATTTCCAAAATGTATATCTGTAAATACGGCGGCCCGTGTGAATAGACTCATGTTATAAGTGTATAATCTATTTTACTGTTTGTCAAGTTGTAATTTTATATTTTTTAGCGGCAATCTCGTTTTCAGTTTGTCTTGTGTAACTTGGATTTAATCCTGCATCTTCTAATATATCATCTCTGATTGCTTGATTTTTCTTTTCTAAGTTTAAGACTCTTGTAAAACTATTTGTTATTGCGGCAGTATAGTAAGCAAAAGGATTTTCACTCTTACTTTCGTCGAACTGCAAACCAATTTGTGTTAATTGTAACAAAGCCTGGCTTCGCATCTCATCATTGTAAGTGTAGCCTCGCCAATTACTTCTTGTGCCATATCGCTCACAAAGTTTCATATACATTCTTGCTAATGTATTCGTGGTTGTACCATGTGATTTACTAAATGTTCCATTTTGTAATCCACCTTGCCAATGACTTTTACCTACACAATAAGATTCTTTATTTTCATCTAATCTAAAATGCTGAAATGGAGGAAAATTGCATTGAATGTGATGATCTGCTACTGTTTTTGGATTCTTTTTTCTGCCTGGTTGTAATGGCACATGGTCATATGTCATTATTCTAAATACTAAATCTGTATGATTAATTTTTTTCCAATCAACAAAAAAATCTGCTTGTTTAACTTTTTTCCCTTCAAGTTTTGCCTTTTCATATGCCTGTTTTTGTAATCTATCTGCCTTGCGTTTTTTTGCTTCTGCTATTGTTCTGACATTTATTTTATCAACATTAGGTAAAATTATGTCAAATATGTGGTCTTCATCGCCTATGTAACTACAATATGTATTTTTACTTAGATGAATTTGTTTTAACAAATCTCGATTGTTAAGATAATTTCTACGTCTCATAAGTTTGGGATTCCTTTTATATGCGTATATTATAGCATCTATAAATATACTTATGCAATAAAAAAGTGAGGATAATTTTTATGAGTAGCAGGTTTTCGTTAGGAAGTAAAATTACTAGAAAAGGTGATCAGTTCGTAGCAGACGGATTAGATAAAATTTTGCCTGGTAATGACCTTGCTAGTAAGACAGCAAAAAGAGCCTTAGGTAACAGTGCAAATAGATTAATAGGTGCAGGTTTAGGATTCTTAACAGGCAGTAAATCACCTTTTGGAACTGTAATAGGAGAGGCACTTAATAACATTGTTACAGCAGTTTTTAGAGAAAATGATACAAGGGTTAGAGTAGGATTAAGTCCTGGATCAGGTGATATTTTTTATAAAGATCCAAATAATCAAATATTAGAGCCACTACTAGATACAGATGGTGTTTTGTTTCCTTTTACTCCAAACATAAACGTTAGTCATAGTGCCGCTTACGCTGGTGTTCAACCTACACATAGTAATTTCATACAACATAGTTATACATCTAGTAGTGTAGATCAAATCACAGTAGTTGGTGAGTTTGTGGCTAATAATGCCAATGAGGCTAGATACTTGTTAGCAGTTTTACATTTTATGCGTAGTGTTACAAAAATGTTTTTCGGACAAGATGATCTACGAGGCACACCTCCACCAGTGCTTAGATTAAGTGGATATGGACCGTTTCAGTTTCATAGTATTCCAGTAGTATTACAAGCATTTACTCATGATTTTACCAATGATGTAGATTATATTGAAGTGCCGTTAGCATCAGCCAGTGACGCCGCAACAAAAACAATGGTTCCTACTAGAACTTCTATAAACATGAGTCTTTTACCAATATATAGTAGACAACAAATTCGTAATTTTAGTTTAAATGATTTTGCTAGAGGCAACATGATAGGTAAACCTGGCGGAAGAGGAGGATTTATCTAATGACAGTAAAATATGATAATGATAGTCCCTATGGAATAACAGGTGCATATAGTTTTTATTTAGATGTTTTAGAACCTAGACTTATACAACCAGAATTAAACGATGTGTTACATACTTTAACTTCTGTTCACGAATTTAGACCGGACTTACTTGCATTTGATTTGTATCAAAATAGTAAACTTTGGTGGGTTTTTCAATCAAGAAATCCAAATGCAATTGAGGACCCAATATTTGACTTTAAAACAGGTTTAAAATTTTATTTGCCATCAAAACAAGCAATAGATAACACGTTAGGACAGTAAAATGCCGCCTTCCCAGAATCCAGCACCACAGGATCTAAGTCTTTTTACAAAGAGTAATAAAAATGTTATTGGCATAGAAAATGATGTTATTGTTAGTTATAAAAATATCAACAATCCTTCATACTCTGATTTTATTGGTACTAATGATGTTAAAAAACTAGGAAACAATAATAACAATAACTTAAAGTTTGGAGCCGCTAAACAAAGTGGAAATCTTTCAGAAATATCATTTCAAGATATGACGGCATTTGGTGATCCACCTGTTAGTAACAACAACCCAGAGAATAGTGCTCAATTCGAGAAAAAGAACAACAAACTAGATGGATCCAACGATTCAGTTGGTTCCGGCTCTACGGATTCTTTAACACAAAAGGTAGATCCTGGTAGGGTAAAAAAGTCAAGAACTGGAGATAAAGTTTTTGAAAATAATCTTTCTAGAGAACCTATTACTATAACTCCTAATCCATTAAATGGATTTGCTAGTTATACCTATAATATTGCCTTATATATGATGAACGCTAAAAATTACGTAAATTTAGTGCAATTAGTACCAAATAATCCTAGCATAGTATTAAACGATAGTCAACTGTTAATGCGTAGTGGTGGAGTTGCAGATGAAGGTGGCAATAATTTTGCAGATGATTTTTATATAGACAATGTTGATTTATACACAGTAGCAACTGGGCCAGATGCTTTTGCTATGAATACAAATGTTACAGATATAACATTTACAATAGTAGAACCTCGTGGTGTTACGTTACTAGAAAGACTACAAAAAACAGCGGCATCTGTTTTAAATGAAGGTGAACGTTATGTAAATGCTCCTTATCTTTTAGAAATTACTTTTAAAGGCTATGATGACAATGGAACACCTGTACCTTTTAAACAAAAACCAAAATATGTTCCTATAAGAATAAGTCAAATATCTTTTGAAGTTACAGCAATGGGCACAGAATATAGTGTAGAAGCAGTGCCTTTTGCACACCAAGCCTTTGATGATATCAATGCGACTATTCCAATTAATATTCAAATAAAAGCAAGTACAATTGGCGATATTTTGAATGGTAAAAATGTTAGTGTATCTGAATTTGTAAGTGTTCCTGAAAGTAGATTAGATGAAGATGATCCAGTAGATGTTGAAATTGCACAAAAGGGCGGATATTATAGATTTGCAAACACAAGTAAAGACTTAGGTGAAATTTTGACTCTTTTTTATAAAAGAAAAACAGAACCATCATTTAAGTATACAAATTCAAACTTTGCAGATTTTACAACAGGTGGTGTGACTTTTGCCAATGACGCTGGTGCAAGTGCTAAAAGTTTGCCCACCGCAGAAAAATATAATTCTTATAAATTTAGGGTAGCAAGTGATATTGCAAACGCTAAAATAAATGTTAAAGAATTGTATGATGCTTTACATACACCAGTGCCTGATAATACACAAGAAAACCAATTTAATGCATTTACAAAAAGTATTGCTAGTACTGTTGGTATTGACAAAGAAAGAGGTGTTTTCACTATAAATGCTGGAACTGATATTGTCAAACTAATTAATGTTTTGATTATGCACAGTGATTACATGGATCGTAATGTTGATGAAGGAGTTGCTGGAAGTAATAAACCTATAGACTGGTTTAAAATTACGCCTTTAATAACAGAAGCATCTGGCGAAGGAAAAGGATGGGATAGACTTGAGGGTCGTAACAAATATAGTTATGAGTACAATATTACACCTTATAGAGTAGATTACCATGATTTTCCATGGGGACCAAAGAATATTCCAACAGGTGATGGTGTACACAAGAGATATAATTATATTTTTAGTGGTGAAAATATAGATGTTTTAGATTTTAAATTAAAATTTGACGATGCATTTCATCAAGTTATGACCATGGGAATAGGAACACCTGCAGGAGGTAATAACTTAAAACTTCCTACAGATAATTTTGTTACAAAAATTAAACAAGTGCCTAATAGCATTGAAGGAGATACAACAAATCCAAGGATAGACCTTACAAGAGCAAGAGGAAAGGATTTATTTTCTAGTGTTATGCGAGATGGAACCGATTTAGTAGAATTAAACTTGACAATCGTAGGTGATCCAAGTTATATTACTACTAGTGATTATTATTGGCAAGATAGATATAAAACAAATAAAATGTATTCTGAGGCATATATGCCTGACGGAACTATTAACTATCAAGTTAGTAAACCTTATATAGAAGTAAATTTTAGAACTCCTACTGATTATAATGAAATTAGTGGATTAGCAAATCCAAAAGTAGAAACAAATAGTAGTTTTAGTGGTACATACACAGTATTTGGAGTTAAAAGTTCCTTCGCTGGAGGATTGTTTCAACAAGTGTTAGAATGTAATAGATCAAATCTTACAATCGGTGCAAATAGATCCTTAAGTTCTCCACCTCGTAGAATGGGCGGAAATCAAATTATAGGAAAAGAAATAGCAATTAACGAAAGAGATCTTGTAAAGTTTAATAATCAATCTGTCACTAGTGAAACATCTTGGATTTCAGGATCAGAAAGCGTAAGTATAACAAATACAGTAGCACCAAAACTTAAAAAAGATTCATCAATATCAGACGCAAATGTTATCGGACCTAAAAACAATAGTAGATTCGATTACGATGACCCTGATTACATAGGACCATAGGAAATTACATGGCAGTTAGTAAACCAACTAGACAAATCAAAGGTGGCGACAAAGATTACAATTTAGTTCAACGTGGAATGACAGAAAACATTGGCGTTGTAGAAGGTATAGTAAAAGCAAATACTCATCCAACGAACATGGGTGTTATTAGTGTTTTTATTCCAAGGCATGGAGAAGATCAAAAAGATCCTAATCAATGGCGACAAGTAAGATATTCATCGCCTTTTTATAGTAGAACAGATGCTTCTGGCATATCTACAGATAATTTTTTAGAAACAAAAACACCTGCAGGATTTATTACACCACCTCCAGATATAGGTACAAAAGTTTTATGTGTATTTCCAGATGGCATTAACAGGTTAGGATATTATTTTGCTTGTGTGCCAGACACATATATGCTACAAACATTACCAGAAAGTTCAGCATCAAAAAAAGATAAATCTTATGTAGTCGCAGGTGAATTTAATGATAGGTCTCCTGGTCAAAATGTTAACAAAGATATTACAAATTTTAGAACAGTTAAAAGGCCATTAGATACTTTTAAGCAAACACAACTAACACTTCAAGGTTTAAATTTTGATCCTATACGGGGTCTAAGCACTAGTTCTTACATGCGTGAATCTCCTAGTGAACTAGTGGGAATTACAAGTAAAGGTCGTAAAGTTGATAAACAAGGATTTGACGTCACCAAACAACTTAGTAAAGGTGGTGTGTTAACCAGTGGAAATGCTAGTGTTGGAATAGATGATATTATTGGAAATGTTGCGTCTTTGGATGCAGGAGGTGTTGATGACACAACATCTGAACTTTCACCTTTTGGACCTGGTACAAAAATTACTCCTACTACTGAAGGTGCTTCATTAGAACAAATTGCAACCGCTGGTGCACTAGCAAAAAAAGTTATATTTACTTCCGAAGGAAAAGCATTTGTTCCACTGTCAAATACTGAGCAAGATAGATTAAAAAAGGATGTTACAAGCACAAAACGTAAAAAAGGACACAGTATTACACTTGATGATGGAGATGTAGACGGAAATAGTCAACAAATAAGACTTTTATCCTCCACAGGTCATCAAATTTTACTAAATGATAACGAAGGTGTAATTTATATTGGACATAAAACTGGTAAAAGTTGGATAGAATTAGGTAAAGATGGACAAATAGACATATATGGACAAGATAGTATAAATTTTAGAACAAAAGATTTTAATTTTCATGCAGATGGTAACATTAAGTTTCATAGTAAGGGATATACACAATTTGTAAGTGAAGAACAAACACATATTGAAAGTAAAGGACAGTTTATAATTCTAAGTCAAGATGAATTTGGAATAACCAGTTCTGAAGTTAGTATTGCTAGTAGTGGGTCAGTCAACATTGCAGGTAGTGGTGCAAGTAGTTTTAAAACCAGTGGCCCTTTAAGTTTATCTGGTGCTTTAGTATTGCTACAAGGACCTGGCTCTGCTCCTAAATCAGGAACTCCTGTACAACGTAGAGCAGTATTGCAACCTAAATTTTCAACTGATAGAGGTGATTGGTTAGCAAAAGAACGTTTGATTACTTCAGTAGATAGAGTTGTAACACACGAACCTTTTGTGGAGCATAACACACCAACTAAATCGTCTGCTTTTACAGGTGGATTGAAGGGTGGTGGAATGAGTGCAATAGGAATGGTTTTAAGTGTTGCTGGTGCCGCCATGAAATTACAACAATCAGGTATGTTTGCCAATGATGCCGCGGCAAGTTTAAGTGGACCAAATAGTTTGTTTAGTAATGATGCCGCCTCTAGTTTGTCTAACAATGTTTCAGAATTCAGTATATTTGCCAATGATGCTAACGCAAGTATAAGTGATACTTTTGGTAGTCTAGATGCTTTTGGAGGATTAGGTGATACAGTTGGTAATTTAACTGATTTAAGTGGCTTAGATAAAATACAAGTTACTGGAGGAGATTTTTTTACTGGTTTTTTTGAAGGTGGTGAATTTGCTAGTTTTACTGATAGTATTGCTAATAGTGAATTAGTAGAAGGAGCATCAAGTTTATTTAAAAGTGTAGGAGATAGCATAGGTTCAATTCCTGGGGCAATAGAAGATGTAGTAGGTAGTATACCAAGCGAAATTAAAGATATTCCTGGACAAATATTAAGTGATGTGAATAAATTTAAACAAGGATTTTCTCAAGCAACAGCAGAATTAGATAAAGTTTTGCCTGGAGGCAGTGCTTTATTAAACACGGCTACTGATGGTGCATTTAGTCAAGTAGGTAATGTAGTTGATGTTTTTGCACAACCACTTGAACTAGCAGGTGGTGTTTTAAAGTTTGTTGAAGGTGCTCCAGATAAACTAGATGGTATTTTAAATGGTAGTCCTAATTTAGAAAAAATTGAACTTACAGATATTGCCAAAATTGCAGATGTTGGAGTTGAACTAGGAGTCTTGGATCAAACACAATATAGAGCCTTAAATGCTGGGATCGTAGTTGCCGCGGAAAGTAAGCATCAAGCCGATTTTGTTAATCCTAATACAAAAGCAGTTGGAAAATATGGACATACTGCTAAACAATTACAACGTTTAGGTTTTGTAAGGCAAGATGCTTTTTTTAATGATCAACTTAGCGACCCTGGAGTATGGACAGGAAAGAATGGCATGAATAATTTAACAACATATCTTGCTAATGAAAACGTACAAGATTTAGTTAATCAAAATCTAATATCAGAAAATTATCAAGCAATGTTGAATAATGGCGCTATAAGAACAAAAGACAGCAGTGAAAATACAATGAGTATGCTAACAGTGGCGGCAATGACAAGTCCTGATGTTGCACGTAGACTAAGAGCAGGAGATTTTGATGATTATACCCTTATAAAAAATACTTCAGGTCTAGTACCAGGTGATTATGTAACACAATTAGAAAAATTTGCAAAGATAGGATCAAGTGCTAGTACAACTATAGATAATCAAAATAGATATATTAGAAATGTAGAACAAACAATACCTGCAGGTGCAACTAAATTTACTGGCTCATATGATCCTAAAACAAGTAGTTTGGAAAATTACAATGGCGAAACTTATGTAGTGCCAAAGAATAAAACTACAATAAGTACTAGTACAGTAAAAGTTGCTACTGAAACATCAGGAAACACAGTACCAGGAGGATCATATGGCAGTTAGTGTTTACAGAGGGTATAGTACAATAGGAAATACTTTCAAAGGTGTGCGGGTAAATGACCAAGAATTAATTAAAAGAGATTTGTTGAATCATTTTGCTATACGTAAAGGTGAAAAATTAATGAATCCTGATTTTGGATCAACCATTAATGATTTATTAATGGAACCTTTAACTGAAGACACTAAAAATATTGTGATTGAAGAAGTTACTAATATAGTTAACACAGATCCTAGAATTAATGCTGAACAAATTACCTTAGACGAATACGAAAATGGCATTTATGTTGAGGCAGTCATACGATATGCAACCACAAACGAAATAGAAACATTAAGAATAAATTTTGATAGACCTGCCGCAGAGCAAAGATAATATACCCACATTATACGATTAATAAATACACAATATAAAACTTGTTAGGATTTATTATGAGTGCAAGTACAAGACAAAGCAATTTATTCGCCGCAGAAGACTGGAAAAAAGTTTATCAAACTTTCAGAGAAGCAGATTTTCAGAGTTATGATTATGAAACTATACGTAAAAGTATGGTCGATTATATTAGAACTTATTATCCAGAAGATTTTAATGATTTCATCGAAAGTAGTGAATATATAGCACTTATTGACTTAATATCCTTTTTAGGACAAAGTCTAAGTTTTAGAGCAGATCTAAATGCAAGAGAAAACTTTCTAGAAACTGCTGAACGTAGAGATAGTATTTTACGTTTGGCACGTATGCTAAATTACTATCCAAAAAGACAACAAATATCTAGGGGATTGCTTAAGATTACAGGAGTTTCAACTACTGAAGAAATTTTTGATAGTAATGGTAATACTTTAAGAGATGTTACTATTAATTGGGGTGATACTACTAATAGTAATTTTTTAGAACAATTTACAACAATTATAAATTCTAGTTTGTCAAGCACACAACGTTTTGGAAATCCATCTCTTAAAACAAATATAAATGGTATTAACATTGAAGAGTATCAAATAAAAGTAAATGCAAATACCTTACCAGTATATGATTTTTCAAGGGCAATCGGAGCCTTGAACTTAGATTTTCAACTGGTGAATGGTACTTATAGTAATGAAGATTTCTTATACGAGGTTGCTCCAAAACCTACTAGCACATTTAATTTACTTTACAGAAATGATAATAGAGGATTTAATAGTCCTAATAACGGATTCTTTGTATATTTTAAACAAGGTACATTAAACAGTGCTGACTTTACAATTAATGAAAAATTACCAAATCGTGTTGTAGAGTTAGATGTAAACAACATTGATAACAATGACGTATATCTATATCAATTGAATGATTCTGGTGTAGAAGAAACACAATGGACAAAAGTACCAGCAATTAGTGGTAACAATGTAATTTATAATGATTTAAACCAAAAAAATAAAAATTTATTTACTGTTCGCAGTAGGGCAAATGATCAAATTAGTTTAGTTTTTGGTGATGACGTTTTTTCTAATATTCCTGTAGGAGATTACAGAGTTTATTTCAGAACTGGTATAGGAACAACTTATAAAATTTCTCCTGACGATATGCAAAACATAGAAATTGTTATTCCATATGTAAGTCGAGCCCAACAGATAGAAAATTTAACTGTAACTTTAAGTTTAACCTCTACAGTTGCAAATGCAAGTGCAAGAGAAAGTTTACGTGATGTAAAAATTAAAGCACAGCAACAGTTTTACACACAAGATAGAATGATTACAGGTGAAGATTATAATATTCTCCCTGTTACAAAGTATAGTAATGTCTTAAAAGCAAAAGCAGTCAATAGAACTGCAAGTGGAATAAGTCGATATTTAGACGTTAGAGATAGCACAGGAAAATATTCTAGCACCAATGTTGTTGCAGAGGATGGAATATTTTATAGAACTGAAGATATACAAAATTTTCAATTTACATTTGTGACTGATAGCGATATTAGTAATATTATTAGTACTCAAGTTGAAAAAAACATTTTAAAAAATGATAGTTATCATTATTATCTTAAAAATTATGGAGGTACAAGTGTAACAAATTTAAATCTTAGTTGGAATCAAACCACAAGTGTTAGTGGAACATGCACAGGTTATATCAAAAATGATACTGGGTCTGCTCAAAAAGTTGCAGGTTTTAGCAGTAGTAATTTGAAGTATGCAAATGTAGGCTCATTGTTAAAATTCGAAGCACCTGCTGGAAAAGTATTTGATGTTAATAATAATTTAATTACAGGAACTTCTGGTACAATTAACACAAGAGACAAAATATGGGCAAGTATAAAAACAATTGTTGATGATGGTACAAATCAAGGCAAAGGTAATTTAGACGATGGAACAGGTCCTGTAACTCTAACTGAAGTTATTCCTACAGATGCAATTTTATCAACAGTTATTGCTCCATGGAATACAACAATTTCTGCAAACATTAGAACTAGCATGATTGAAAATATTAGGAACTTCAAAACATTTGGATTAAGATATGATTTTGAAACACAAGCGTGGGCGATTATTTCTTCGCTTAATTTAAATACGGCAGATACTTTTAGCAATGAATTTGCTGGTAGTACTTCTAATACAAATTTAGATAATAGTTGGTTTTTTAAATTTACTAATGATGGATCAACTTATACAGTAAATTTTAGATCTACAAGTTATGTTTTCGAAAGTGTGTTAGAAACAAGATTTTATTTTGATACTGATTTAAAAATATTCGATCCAAGGACAGGGAAAACAATACAAGATAAAATTAATATTCTAAAAGTAAACAGTTTACCAGATTCTAATACAAGTTTAGCAGTAGATTTTCCAATGCGAGTTGACAATATCATTACCGAATCAGATGGTTATGTATTGACCGAAAGAATTAAAGTTACATTTCCTGATGCAGATAGTGATGGCGTAATAGATGATCCTGAAGTTTTTGATACTGTTGTTGCACCCGATGTTTCTCCTACTAGTAAGTTAGTATTTTACAAAACAGAAACTAGTACTGGTGGATATCTTACATACTCGCCAGTTGATAATATTGATATAGAGCAAAGATATACAACTCAAGCCGCAATTACAGAAGTTTTAAGTCAGTTTTCCAGTGGACAAGTTTTTTATGCTAATAGTGATAAAAAGTTTTTTATTTTAAGTGTGAGTGGTTCTAATGTTAAAAGTATAACAGAAACTACAGATTACATTACAAGAGTAGGTCGAAGGGATTTATTATTTCAATATACACATAATTCGCCAAATAATAGACGTATAGATCCAAGTCCAACTAATATTGTAGATATGTTTTTACTAACTAGTCAATATAACACAGATTATAGAAACTACATTACTGATATTACAGGAAACGTAAGTAAACCTATCCAACCTACAAGTAACGATTTAAGAGATAGTTACAGAGGGTTAGAAGATTTTAAAAGTTTAAGTGATAGTTTAGTTTTTAATAGTGTTAGTTTTAGGCCACTTTTTGGCGATAAAGCAGATGAAGAATTACAAGCAACTTTCCAAGTTGTAAAGAATACAGCAACTTTAATAAGTGATAGTGAAATAAAAGAAAAAGTAATTAGTAATATTAATGCGTATTTTTCTGTTGAAAATTGGGATTTTGGTGATACATTTTTCTTTAGTGAACTAGCCGCTTACTTATATAATAGAATTGCTCCAGATATTTTAAGCATTTTAATTGTTCCAAAATTATCAACCAGCAACTTTGGAAGTTTATTTCAAATACAAAGTCAAAGGGATGAACTTTTAATTAGTGCGGCTACAGTGAATGATGTAAAAGTAATTGATGTCATAACTGCTAATAGCCTTCAGGCTAGTGGTAACGTTATTAACACCACAGGTACAACACTTGCAACGGAGAGTGCATCAGCAGGCGCATCATCAACTACAGCAACTACTTCAGTAGTACAATCATCAGGAGGCACAACTACAACTTATACATCTGGCTCTTCTGGCACTAGTTCATCAAGTAGTAGTTCTAGTTCTAGTTCAAGTTCAAGTTCTGGTGGAGGCAGTAGTAGTTCTGGCGGCGGAGGCTACGGTTACTAATGGCTATACGTAAAAGTTCAACTTTATTACCTAGTGTTTTTCAAACCACAAAAAACAAAAAGTTTTTAAATGCTACAGTAGACCAATTAATTAGTGAACCAAAACTTACTAGAATTAATAGTTTTATCGGACGTGAGTTTTCACCTAATTTTACTAAAGGCGATAGTTATGTTCAAGAAATAGACACGGATCGACAAAATTATCAACTAGAACCTGCAGTCACTTATACTAACATTGGTAAAAAAGTAGAGTCTGTTAATACTTACGTAGATACCATAAACACTATTAGATATAATGATGTGACTAGACAAAGTCATAGTGATTTATTTTCTCAGGAATACTATAATTATAGTGGTTTTGTAGATATGGATAAGTTAGTCAACTATGGTGAATATTTTTGGTTACCCGCTGGCCCTGATAGAGTACAAGTTTTTAATAGTACGGTAGATAATAACAAGTCTTTTGATGTAGAAAGAACAGAAGTCGCCGATGTAACTAGTTACTTTATTGATAAATCTCCAAATGCTAATCCAACTATTACACTTGCTAGGGGTGGATCATATACTTTTAATGTTAATCAAGTTGGATATCAATTTTGGATACAATCTGAAACTGGAACCAGTGGTACTACAGAATATAGTAAAAATACAAGCACAAGAGATATATTAGGTGTGGAAAATAATGGAACCACACAAGGTACAATTACTTTTAATGTGCCACTAAAAGATGCTCAGAATGATAATTTAAATGCAACTTTGGCAGATAATGTAGATTTTGCAACCAATTTAACTTACAAAACATTGCATAATGTACCATTAAGTGTTATAACAGCAGGTGGAGGTATTGATGAACAAACAGAAATTGCCAATAAAACTGTGGTGTTTGTTAATACAACCAGTGATAGCACACAATGGGATCAAGGTGATTTGTATGATGGTGCTCCGTATGATTCTAGGGCATATGACTTACCTGTTACTTTAGAACTAGATGTAAGATATGACATTTATCAAATTCAAGTTAACACTATTGCAGGCATAGACACAGTGCAACTTGTTAGAGTTGGTGATTGGCCTACAGGACAAAAAGTGAAAATTAAACAAGGTGATACGTATGGAAACAGAGAATTTATAAAAGATCCAAACGGACTTCCTAAAATTATAGAACCTTATACAGCAGGTTTAGATATTTTATATTATCAAGATGGTTCCAATGCAAACCAGTTCGGACAGATTAATATTGTTGACCAAGAAACTGTACCAGCAATTAATGTTACAAATGAAATACTTGGAAAACCAAATTATACTAGTGCAAATGGAGTGACATTTACAAATGGTTTGAAAGTTGAATTTAATGAAGATGTAACGCCTAGTACTTACGCTGGAAAAGAATACTACGTTGAAGGAGTAGAACAACCAGGCGGAATAGTATTAGTGTCTGTAGATGATCTAGTAACGCCAGAAACATATACGATTAGTGCAAGTGAAGGATTTGATGCTACAAGTTATGATGTGGGTGGATATGATGGAACATTAAATAGTCCGACAAAACAAGATTACATTTTAATAAATCGTGCAAGTCCAGACTTAAACGCTTGGAGTAGAGGCAACAGATGGTTTCATAGAGAAGTCATAGAAGCAACAGCAACTTATAACGATTACGTAGTACAAATAGATGATGACTCAAGGGCAAAAAGACCTATTATTGAATTTTTTGCTGGTTTAGAATTATTTAACATGGGTATTTCAGGTGTATCACCTGTAACAGTAGTAGATGTGACACAAACAGACGCATTAAGTAATGTTAATGGAAGTATAGGATACTTTGCAGATGGCATAGAATTACAGCAAGACAACACAGTAATTTTTTCAAAAGACCTAGATGATGATGTAAAATTAAACATATACAAAGTTGATTTTATAGATCAAGATGCTGATACGACAACAGATAAAATAATTAATTTAGTAAAAGTTGGCTCTGTGACAGACACGCAATGCGTGATGAGTACTTTAGGTGCTAATAATCAAGGCAAACAATATTGGGTTGATGGGACTTCTTTAAAAGAAGCACAGCAAAAAACAAAATTAAATCAAGATCCATTGTTTAATGTGCAAGATCCTGACCACGTTAGTTTTAGTGATAGCACAAAATATAGTTCTACGACCTTTGCTGGCAATAAATTATTCAGTTATAAAAGAAGTACCACAGCAAGTCCTGATAGTGTTCTTAATTTTGGGTTAACTTATAAGAATTTCAACACTATAGGCGATATAGTATTCGATAATAATTTCGATAGTGATACTTTTACATATACTAAAAGCACAGGTAATGTTAAAGTAATTGTAAGAAGTGGACACGCACATCAATTTGACGGTGCTGGCAATAGAACTATCTTAAATGGTTGGACGAAAGTTATTGAACCTAGCATACAATATCAGGTTGTTCAATATACTGTAGCGGAAGAGAAATATAGTTTTGAGATAGGAGCAAGTGTAGATAGTTCAAAAGTAAGACAACCCCTAGTTGTTTATAAAAATGGCAAATTTGTAAAGCCTAGTTTATACACACATTTAATTCAATCAGAAAGAGAATATGTAGTTTTTTCTGATGAATGTTCTGTTGATGATATTATTACAATACAATTTTATTCTAAAGATAAAGCAATAAACAGTTATTATCAGGTACCTGATAATTTAGAAAATAATGCTAATAACGATACATTTGATACGATGACTTTAGGACAGATGAGGAACCATACAGTTGAAATTTGTCAAAACATAAAAACATTTGTAGGTGATGCTCCTGGCAAAAGTAATTTAAGAGATTTAAATTATAAACAGTATCCTGGTAACATTTTACAACATAGTGCAGGATTAACCTTGCCTATGTTTCTTTTAGGAGATGAAAAAACTCCTGTAATACAGAGTATAAACTATGTAAAAAATGAATATACAAAATTTAAATCACAATTTGTAGACAACATTAATAAACTTGATGTAGATTT